>Ga0247609_10005596_pt1 | contig 12301 bp, 9 predicted proteins | sample 172DNAGHGlowgp2_FD_193487 | JGI IMG/M metagenome (GOLD analysis project Ga0247609, IMG submission 193487) | Sheep rumen microbial communities from Palmerston North, Manawatu-Wanganui, New Zealand - 1728 DNA GHGlow gp2 | ecosystem: Host-associated > Mammals > Digestive system > Stomach > Rumen ... | reverse complement strand
TAATGATCATCAAGTCTGACTTCATCGCTGTCTAATCATATGGCTGTTGTGAAAGCCTTGAAAACGCTTCATGGCTCAAAGGCGGTGGATATATTTTTATCAATAAACACAGAGGCTCAATATATGTTTTTTGATATATATTTTTTTAATGTTGGATCTTTTCTTTCTTGTGTTTTAGTTTTTATATACTTTCATCAAGAATAGATATATATGGGCACTTCATTGTATGTCTCATTATCGATTAGGTAGGAATACTCTGGACTTAATGGTATCATAGTGTAGGCGTCGTTATAGTTATTTGGATTATAAGTCGGTAGTGAGACAGAGGCTTTTACTTCTCATTTTTTTGGGTCGAGAACCAAGACAGCGAGAGAGTCGGCATGAAAAGCCTCTATGTATTTTTTTGCTGTTGATTCAATTTTTTTTTGGATTCACACATCAATAGTTAAAATTATATCATCTCAATCTTTAGTATTTATTACTTCAAAATCGTTTCATCACATATTTCGGCTTGAACGTCATGTAATTTCTCAGTCAATTCATTTTAATATATTATCGAAATATTTTTCTATTCCATAAAAAGCTTCTCAGTTTTTATCCACATATCATAGTATATTGGACATAAATTCTCAATATGGATAATATCTGGTTGCATTTGGCTCTAAAATTATTCAATGAACGATAGAGTATTTATTGTATGGGCTATTATCGATTGAATATTTTTCATTTCAATATCATTTTATAGGATCTTTTAAATTTTTTATATCTTGCGCTATTATTGGATTAGCAGAAGATAATAATTTGATATATTTATACTCTTGTTTTTTGAATAATAAGTCAACGGTTGTATTATCTATCGTTTCTCATCGTTTATTCATAAAATTTTTGAATAAAATTTTATTTTTATAGTTGTTAGGTTTTCATGGAATTATATATAAGTAGAAGTTGGCCTCTAATGATATAAAACTGAAATTCTGTTTTTTTAAGTCTTCTAGAAATTCTTCGTTTGTATAATATCATACATAATTTTTTTCTTTAATTCATGTTTTGATTTTTTCATTTAGCCTTTTTGTTATTATTTCCATGGCTCTTTCTTTTGAAAACTCTTCTATTGTTTTTTGTTTTTCAGCATAAAAATTATTGTAGTCGAAAGTTGAATATTCAGGAGATATTACAGTAATTTCATTTCATTCGGTATCGTATTCTTTTCAAAAGTAGAAAATTTCTGGTTCTTTTGGCAGTAATTCTACATTAGCGAAAGATTCTAAGTTTCTCATGCACTGTTCGGTATCTCATTGTATGTCATCCATTCAGTGGATCATACATAAATGTTTATATACGATTGGGGAAATTAGTTCAATAAAACGTTCTTTCATTAATTTTCATCAAGTATCATATCAAATTTCTCTTGGGTCGATAGCGACATCGTAAAGGTTGATATTTTCTGTGAGCTTTACAGGCTGTCCACTTTTATCCAATGCATAAATATCTCATCTATCAGCTTTAATTGATGCGAGAGATGTTGATTGTTTTATCAGTTCGGCATTATAATTGTCGTGTTGAATTATTTGTAAGTAAAAAAGTCTTATTAAAATTACTAAAAACATTGCTCAAAATAATGAAGCAAGTTGCATTTCTTTCGAAAAATTTAGATTTCATATAAATGGGATTTTCTGGGAATAGAACGAAATTCGTTCTTGAATATTACGTTTTTTTTGGAAAGTTCTTTGAAACTTACGATAGTCGTACATATGTTAGGTATTGATCAATCATTGGTAAAACAACTTACGGCTTTTAGATTATTCATATCTTAGTTATTTTCAACAAAAAATTGCTTGAAAAATGTATCGAAAAATTTGACAAAAAATACTTCTTGAGTATAATTCATTTGATTATATTTTTTTATTCTTAATTTGACTATTTTATGACATTTAGGCCAAGTGAAGATGTATTAGATGAGAATTTAGTGTGACAGCAGTCGTTTTTTAATCAAAACGATATCTCAAATCAAAAGAATTGGCAAAGTATGCTGGAAAATGACAAGGGTGCTTGAATTGATTTAATGGAGAATTCTGAAGAAATGAATCAATTGGTTGCTAAATTTCCAGTGGAAGAAATTAAAGCACCAGATATATCTGAACTTCTCAGAAAAAATTGATGAAAAAATTCTTTGAAGGAGGGAGAAGGCGAGATGGTGGAAAAAAATGCTTTAAATTTTGATGTTCAACAGGATATAAATGGAGAGATTAAAAATTCACATAATTCACAAATTGGGTGAAAATCTATGGTCAATAAGGTCAATATTTTGGGAGAAGGTTCTGATAAAAAATGAGAGAAAGATGTCTTTCATGGTGAAAGATTTGAAAAAGAGAAGGATAATGTTTCTGATAAGGTTATGGATGCAGGAAGGGCTGCAATTGCGCCATGAATGGAATGATCTATTGGTAGCTTAGATTCCTTAGTTGATGATGATTGGCTAAAATTTGTGGATAAATATAAAAAATTGAATCGTTTATTTTGAAGGTGGTGAATGCTTTTTTTGGCTGCTTTAATCGGGACTTTTGTCTGAATATTTTCGCAAATAAAAGCTAAATCTGTTTATGGCTTTGGGATTTCGAATGATATAACTATAAAGAATGAATGAGTTTTTGAAGAAAAAGATTTGGATAAAATTTTGCAGCCTTTGGTGGATGCTGGAGTGCAAATTGATGTATTAATTCCTTATGGGGAGATATCTGTTAATTGAGAATATTTTAGGTCTAAAAGTAATTTAATTAATTATGAGTGAGTTATACTTCCGCATTCGTCGGTTATAAATTATAATTCAGATGATTTTATTTCTTTAGAATCTTTTAATGAAAATGGAATATTCCGTGATGATATTGAAAGTCTTATGAATTTATTGATAACAAAAAATGATATATATAAGGAAACGGCAAATATTTCTAATGCTTTGGATTTAAAATGATCAATTGAAAGCTTTGAAACATCTTTAGAAGATGAATTTAATTTATGATGTGTTGGTAACGCTAAGGTTTCGGATTTTGTTTGTGATAAATTTTTGAAAAAGTTTTATAAGTATGGTAGATATTATGATCTTGGTCAAGTTTCTAGAGAATTGTTAAATTTAGTTAGGAGATTGGGAGAACAATGAAAGAATATTGAGCCTATTTGTAATATGGTTAAAGATTATACATTACATGTTGGTAGTAGTACGGATGATTTAGTTGTTTTAATGGGATATTGTGGCAAGGATGATGCAGAATATTATAGAAGATTAGTTGATTTTGTAGACTTGGAAAATTCTTTATTGCAACCAGAACTTTCTAGTAAAGTGTTTAACAATCCAGATTTGAATGCATATAAACTTTTATCAGCTCAGCAGACTGTATATAAAATTTTAGATGGAACTTCATTGAATGAATTGTATATTAAAAGTTATTTAGATTTCGTACAAGCACTTATAGATAAAGATAAGGGGAAGAACCGTTATTTGTATCCAATCTATAAAGATTTGTTGTATGTTTTTAATATGGATGTATTGTATCAATGACTGGTAAAAAAATGAAAACTTTCTTCGGATATAAAAATGAAAATAGATCAGATAAATAATTGAGATAGTTTTTGATCGGAATCTTTGGTATCACAATTAACGACAGCAGGTTTAGTTGATAATAGTGCAGATTTTAGTGGAACAGTAGTGGCTCAAAAAACTTTAGAAGAGTTGTTCTCCCAGTATTATGCAATGACAGACCGTTTAAAAATAAGAAAAGCGAATATTATATCAGATTCTGAAATTAGAGTACAAACTGAAGTGTTTACGGATAAGATTTTGGGAACAACTAATTGAGAAACTTTAAAAGTAACGTTGATTTTACGTAGACAAGATGATTTATTGTATGTGAATAGTATAAAGGTTGCAAATCAGCCTAAATTTACAGATGTTTTAAATATATATTTATCGAAGTGAAATATTACATTTTATGCGATGTTAAATTATATAGATGAGCAAGTCGGAATGTGGTATGAAGTAGTTCCTGAGACTGTAGAAGAGCAGCCAACATTTTGTGAAAATATAAAAGAAAGACAAGATATCGATGTCTATAATTGTGATGATACATGAATATCGCTTTACAAGTGAGATATTGAATATAATTTTGTGTTAATTGATTGAATATTGGATTCGTTTACGATTAGTGACGAAAACATAGAAAATGTTATAAAAACAAAATTGGATGGCGTTATGTTTATGAAGGATTCTACGCCGAGTGTTATTACGTCAATACTTGACTTTGATTCGGAAGTTGAAGATACAAGTATAGAAAAAAAGTTAGAAATAATTGATCAATTCCGTATCCATTTTAAATTAGTCCCAGAAGATATTCATGATATTGAGTGAAAACCTAATCTATTTTTAATAGATTTTACATTATGAGATTTTAACCTGCAGGGTTATTATAATATTATTACACAAGAATTAACAAAAATTTCGTTTACACAGTGTAATAAACCTTTGGAAATAAGGCAGTTGTCTATAAAGATTACAGCTGAAAACGAGCCTCAGTTGATTGAAATTTTGAACAATCCAAGGGTATTTTTTGCAAAGGTAAACCCATCTGTATATAAAAAGTATCAAAAAGTGTGTTGATGAAATGTATATGTTGATAATGCAGATAAATAAAGTCTGGATTGAGAATTTCTTTCTATATTTTCTTTATTTCAAATCATCAAGGAGCATCCTTAATAGAATATCATTTTGATTGAATTTGATTTCTGATTTCATCAGCTAGAGCATAATTTTTTTCTTGTTTGGCTTGTAAACGTTTGTTAGCAAGCTGTGTAATTTCAGAAGGAATTTTATCAATTCATTCAAACTTCTCTTTTTTTCATAATAAATCCATTTTCATAACATTTTTATCTAACCAAACTATGACTCCGACAATTTCGGGATTTGGATTTTTTAGTCATAAATTTATAGTTGCAAGTAACTTAGGGGAGTTTAAATCGTCCAATAATGCATCCAAACAATCCGAAAAGAATTGGTTTCATTCTTTAGTTTTGAGTTCATTTGCTATTTCTTTACAATTTTTTCCTTTCAAATCAATCCTTTCAGCCTTGCTGATTTTTTTAATCAAATTCTTTCTCTGAACTTTAGACTGTTCAAGGACTGTTTCGTTGAAGTCTAGGAAGCTTCTATAATGAGCAGTATAGTATAGTAATTTTAAATCCAATCCAGAATATCATTTCTCTTCCAAATCATCAACTGTTACCAATCATCATGCAGATTTTGATAATTTTTTTCATCATAAATTCAGAAACTGATTGTGCAGCCAGTATTTTACTCGAGGTTTTTTTCAGAATGTGCATTCGCTTTGGGCAATCTCGTTTGTGTGGTGTACTCAAATATGGTCTATTCATCATGTGTGAATATCAAATTGGTCTCACAAATATTTACTGGACATAGCGCTACATTCAATATGCCAGCCAGGGAATCAAATTCACCATGGAGAATCTCGTTCCATTTGTCTTTTTTGATCTTTTGGAGAAAATTTCCATAACGCAAAATCTGTATCGTTTTTCTTATTGTTGTTTTGAATTCTAGCACCAGCAATCCTTTCTTGATTTGCTAGTCATGCTAATTTACCATAATCATCGACTTTGCTTGTATCCATATAAATTCCATCATCTGGAATTTCATAAGTATATCACTTTTCTTTCAATATTTTTACCATTTCAATCTGTTCTTTAATATGGTCTGTAGCCCTAGGCATTACATCAAATTTATCAATTTGGAGTTTGTCTAAATAACTATAAAACTTCTCAATATACATATTTGCCAATTCCCAAACAGTTTTATTTTCTCTTTTTGCTCATTTTTCCATCTTATCTTCTCATTCATCTCAGTCATCAGTCAAATGTCAAACATCAGTTAAATTCATGACATGTTTTGTTGGATATCATAGGATATTCTTAATTATATTTCTGAGTAAATCAGCAAAAGCAAAAGCTCTCATATTTCAAATGTGAGGATTCCAGTAAACAGTTGGTCCACATGAATATATTCAGACGAAATCTTTTTTTCATTCTTCTATTAAAGGAATAAATTCCTCTTTTTGTCTATGCATTGTATTGTAGATATGCAATTTTTTTTCTTCCATATTTTAAGTTTCACAAAAAACATAAATCTGACTTTAATTCTATAAATAGTTATAAGAAATGCAAATGCTTATTTAAAACATACCTTTATATTTTCATCTAATCTTTTTTTGCAACCGTTCTTAATTTTACTATTATTTACTTTGATTAATGGTTCATTGTATGTTTTAATGTTAAGTTTGTTATCTAATATTGTATTAAATAGAAAAGTTACACCAAAAAAGAAACAAAAAAATGCTAATGGATATATTACAAAGATTTCTTTATATTCAGGGTTTACTTTGTTTGTTACATCTATCCATCAAGCAAAAAGCATAAAAAGGAAACTATAACCTATCAGTATAACAGACTTAGAAGACTTTACAATGAGTGAGTCTATTTTATGATCAGTTTTTGGTTTAATAGATTGAATATCCTTCATTTCCTTTAAAAAATCAGGATCTTTTGCGTTTCGTAAACTCATTACAATAAACATAATAAATATAGGCAAAAAAATTGCATAAAAATCAGTTACATTATTTTCTGAGATTTCCCCAAATCTATGCTTAAAATCTGATAAAAGAGGGTAGATGAATATAGCTATTGTAATAATAGGCTTTCGTCGAAGGAAAAAGAGATTTAAATATTTTGGTTTTTTGTATGGTAATGTTTTTCATAAAATGATTAATAAATGGACAATAACTACAAACAATATTCGGTATTTATATCCTACAATAGATTCCCATAAATTTGATATTTGATCTATGTTAAAATTTTTTCGAATCAAATAAATAGGATATCATAAAAAAAATAAAATCATTCCAATTTTTGATAAAGATGAGTTGATTTGATTTTGCATGTTTTTTAATGAGTTATAAACACAAATCCAATATACAAAGCTATAAAATATATTCGAATTAATAATTATTTAGAATATAGTTTACTATTTTTATAGTCAATTCTTGATCCAAAAAATAAGGACTAGTTGCAATTGTAATTCACATAGCAATTTTTCAAAATTCGTTAAACTTTTCTTTTAAAGTTTTTACAGCTTCTTTATTTATCCTCTTCCTATTAATTCAATCTAAGCAAAAATCTAAGTCTATATCCAAAATAAAATTCTGATTTTTCCCAATCTTTAAATTTTTTAGTGCAGTAGTTGAGCGAATTTGAACCTGATTTCAGATAATTCAACTTTCAATAGCAGGTAGTATAAAGTTTCCTACATTACATTTTTCATTGCAAAAAGTGAATACCTTTTCTAATTCATTTTTCTCCCAGTCTAATACCAAATTATTTATATTTTCCCAACAATCTGAATGTTGATCAATATGAATTAATTCTACACCTTTAAATTTTTTACTATATATAGTATTATATCGAAATGTGATGGCGTGATTATGATTATCAAATATGAAAACAGGAGGAAAATCAGATTTTTCAATTAATAAAAAATTTTTAAGTCCATGAAAATATTCTATTTCTCAGTTTCTATTTTTTTCAGCAAAAGCAAAATTATCTCTTTCTATTTGTATTTCTGTGTAATGATCTGTTCTCTCTAATGGAGCAACTCGTAAAAACTTGTCACAACTAGTAATTTTTGCATTTGCACATGACATATACAGAAAAAATCAATTATATAGTTGTTCAAGTGTTTTCATGTTTATTGTATATGTATATTTATTGGAGAAAAAAGAGAATTTTTATTTTTTTGATGTATTATATTGAATACGTTAATGAGTTGAAATTTAATGTTTTTTATGGTAATTTAGTGTAAAATCTGATCGCTCTCTACTCTTCATCTTTGGTAGAAGAATTTTTTAATAATTTCATTGACGGGTGTTGAAATGAAATCTGTATATTTACAGTAATTTGCACTACATCAGTGCATCATCAAGCTGTAGTCACGTTCATTATCGTACATATAGATGATTAATACATCTTTATTCTTAGCGAAAGCATATCAACATTCTCGAGCGGTTCCGGCTGTGCCCTCTCGTCAGAAGTCACATACTACGACCCAGTCTGAACTATTGATAGCAATTACATCTAATGCAAAAATACATCTTGCCCGTTCTTGCATAGACATTCCTCGTGCGTTAGGCACTTTTTGTTTTGATGGGTCGTGCAGCATAATGTCTCATGTTGATTGTAGGTTATTTAAAATAGTTTTTACATTGTTGACCCTTTCTGCTACTTTTTCAGAAAGACCTACGATTGGGGCTGCGATGTATACTCTCATATTGTAAATTAATTTTATGTAAAAGATATTGATTTATATCAGTGTATATTATAATTAATTTTTATTTAATGTCAATATAAAATAACTATTTTGACGTTTAAGAAAAACTCTGCATTATTACAGAGTTTTTCTTTTAGTCAGAATTTTTGTTTCTGATTATGTTAAGTTTTTGTTAATTAAATTAAGCATTTTTCATTTTATTGATAGCTGTCACAAAACTATCTGCTGGTTGAGCTCCAGAAATCAATTCAAATTTTCCAGTTTCTCTATCGACTATTACATTTCCAGGAGTTCCGTTAACTCCGAATAATTTGGAAGCTTGAGTCATTCCATCGTTAATAGATTGTTTATGTTTTCATTCATCTACGCAAGATTGTAATGCAGCTTTATCTATATTAAGTTCACCTGCAATATTAATTAATCCTTCCATGTCAACAGGATAAGCTTCGAAGGCCTTATGAAATGCATCATGGTAAACTTCAGGTTTTAATTCGGCGATACATTCCATAGCAGAAGCTAAGTTTAATGCGTCTTCTCCGTGGATAATAAAGTGTCTTGAAATGGAGTTTACTTCTCCGGGGAATTGTTCAATTATAGAGTTAATTGTTCAATTTTGAGTATGCATTTGACAATATGGACAATGCAACTCTGTATATTCAATGATAGTAAATCTTGCATCTTTATCTCCACGAATTGGTGTAGAAGCGAGCATGTCTTCTACTATGGATTTTACATCATCTGTTGGAATGTTGTTTGTCTCAGTATCTTCATTGTTTGTTATATCTTCGTCGTCTATTTCAGTGTTCTCATCATTAGTATCTCCGTATGCAGACATAAAACTGTTAATGTATCCAGAAGTCTGTTCTGTTGCATAATCTATATATGCCTTGGAAGTATATAGTTCATTCATCTTTTTAAAGTTTTCTTCTCATCAGGCAGATAGAATGTTTAAATTGTAAACATCTTTAGCTGTCTGAGATGCTTTACATGCAAAAATGCAAGCAATAATGGCAGCTATACATCATAAAGCAGTTAAAAACATAGCGAGACATTTTCATCCGCAACAACTTCCGCAGTTACAATTCTCACATGTGTTAGATTCTTTTTTAACCATGGTTTGTAAAGAATAAAAAGTAAAAAAGTTATATATCAAATGTTTGATATCGTTATGGTATGATGTGTTCTTGTAGTTCATGAATCATATTGTAAGTCTTGAGTGATAGAAAAAATGTTATTAAAATGATTATACATATTATACTAAGACACAAAAATTTTAGTATGGCGTGAGTATTTACTTTTTTTAATGAATTATTTTTTTTAAAAACTTCGGATTTTATAATTATTTTTGGATTCGTCGTTTTTGTGAAAACTGATACATTTGTTTCAGGTGAGGTCTTAATTTTTTTCTCTTTATTAAAATCCTGAGTTTCAGCTTCTCATTCCTTATTATTTTTATATGTTTTTTTGTCTCATTTTGACGTCTTTATGGTTTTCATTATTTAGTAACATCTAAATATTATCGTATTGATAACAAATTATAGGTTAGATAAATTCCTAATTAAAGCAAGATTAACTGAGGTTGTTAGTTTAAAAACATTTGACAGAATATTGTGTATTTATTTAAAATATTTGACAAAAACGTAAAATAAATGTGATAGAAATTTAATAATACTATTTAATATTTTTGTTGTGTGTGTGATGTTTGTTAGAGTTTGGTTGTTATATAGTAATTTTATCTTTGATTGAAAAATGGTGATAATTCTTTATATTATTTGGGTTTATTTTTATTTGCTTTTTAGTGAAATGGATAATAGAGCTGATTTTTTCCAAAAAAAGATGTCTAATCCTAGATCTTTTTCTAGACAGAAGAAAACGTCAAAATTATGGATTTGGTTATTTATTGTTTTGTTATTGTTGGTGATATGATTGGTAGTTTTGAAAATTTTTTATGGAGATGATATAGGTTGAGATGAAGCACAAGATTTTAGTTTTTCACTTTGAGAGGAGGTATCATTGCAATGAAACATTAAAGCTGATGGTGGTATTACGCCATATATAATAGATGATATAAATTATTGAAAGATATGATTAAACTCATCATCAAATTCAGTGAAACTTTCTGATTATGTTTGATTTGTTCAGTTAACGTGAATAGTTGAAAAATTTTATAAAAATTATCCTGTTGTGAAGGTGTATAGTATTTCATGAAATAAAGTTGGTGTGGGTGATGAGATAAGTTTGGTATTTGAAAGTGATGGTAGTTTTTATTTACCAGAGGCTGGTATTTTGTTTTTGCCTAATTTTTATGATGAATATCTTTTCCTAAATGATTGAAAAAACTGAAAAATCTTAATTAAGAAAATTGATTCGTGAGAAGAAATAACTATTAATTATTTTCGTTGTAATTCTGTGGATCCAAGTAAAAATTGCAAATGATTGGTTAATTCTTTTGAAAGTAATCATGCTCAAAGTTTCTCAAATTATGAAGGTGATATTTATTATAGACAAAGTGAAACTCAGTGGTTTGTAGCTAATGGAGATTGGTGGGGAATATATATCACTGATATTTCCGAAGATGAATTACATAATCTTAAAGATTTGATTAAATTTGCTAATGAAAAAAATATTAGTGAATGGGTAAAAATTCGTGCGGCAAATATTTGTCAGTGATCATGAGAAAAACTTCAAAATGTGGATGATTCTGAAGTTTTATTGAAACAAGAATGACTAGTCGTGACTGTTTCAGGGGAGTGAATGAATAAGAAAATAACTTGTCAGATTTTAGTTGACTTTAGTTTGCCAGCCAAATGACAATTGAAAACGTTGACTATTTGAGATGATGTTGTAGTTTCAAGTGAAACATGAGCCAATGAAGAAGTGGAAGTTGAGGAGACATGAAATGTTGTTGAAGCTTCAATCTCTGCAAATTCATTGGATATTGATGTACCACAATTTCCTGTAAAAGAAGAGTGACTAGAGTATAAATCTCAAAGATGATGATATATTTTAAAGTTTCCATCATCGAATATTTCGTATTCAGTAAGTTCAGTAAAAGAAAATTTTGGCAGAAGTGACGTGAATTGCTCATATGTTATTAATGTAATAAAATATGCTGATAAAGAGAATTTGGAAGTATCTCCAGCCATAAGAGTTTATGAATGTCTGTGAACTGTTAATCAGTCATGGACTCCTGGAATAGTATTATATTCTATATTAGATAAAAAATTTGTTGTTCAGATGAATGATGGAGCTTGGAATGATTTTTCAACTCATTTAAAATTTGAAGCTTTGGTAGGAGAGTAATAATTGGAAGAATATATGAAGTAGATTTGCATCGAATATAAGTCTATGTTTTTTCTTTTATAGAATTTGACAAAAATATAGTAAATAAATACAATTATTTTGCAATCTTTTTAAGATAATAATACAATATTGATGAACAAATCTGAAATAATTCAAAAAGTTGCTTCAGTTTTTCATGAAAAATGGAGAGAAAATAGACTTCAAAAAGATGGGAATTACAAATCAATGATTGAAAAATCAGAAGACGAAGATCGAAACATCATTTATTGAACAGATCAGGTAGATATTGCAAATACAAAGTTTGAAAATTTGCCATTAAATCGAAAATATGAAAATTTACAGGCTGCACAAGTTGTTGTGAATTTAGTTTATGATAAAGTTGTAAATTGAGAAGAAATTAATTCAGAAATGATTGAAGAAATGTCGAAAATTGTTCATGAGAAATGGTTTGAAAGAAATGGAAAACAATGATCATTTGAAAATCAAAGAGTTGAGTATGAAAATCTTTCAGAAGAAGAAAAAACGAAAGATAGAGTGCAAATTCAAATAGCAATTCAAATTATAAAATCAGAAAGGTGATTATAATATAAAATATTTTTGCACTTCCTCCTTGATTGTAAG
>Ga0247609_10005594_pt1 | contig 12301 bp, 8 predicted proteins | sample 172DNAGHGlowgp2_FD_193487 | JGI IMG/M metagenome (GOLD analysis project Ga0247609, IMG submission 193487) | Sheep rumen microbial communities from Palmerston North, Manawatu-Wanganui, New Zealand - 1728 DNA GHGlow gp2 | ecosystem: Host-associated > Mammals > Digestive system > Stomach > Rumen ... | reverse complement strand
TGGTCACCTTGGCATCGCTCTTGGGATAGACGAAAGCCATCACTTCGTCGGGATGGGCCGAGCCACAACCAGGATAGAAGGCTGGCAGCGGGCGAAACAACGGCGAGTGCTTCTTGTAGAACCACTCCATCACGGGAGGAAGGACATAAAACACATCGAAGCATTTCTGGTCTATCGGATAACAGTCGGGGGTCACTTGATACTGCCGCGACTCGTCCAAAAACACCTTCTTATGATAAGGACACACGCCCGTCTTGTTCTCCACGTTGCAAGCGCGTATTTTCTTGGTAGTCAAGCAATACTCCGACTTGGGATAGCCCGACTCGGCGCACACCTCAATCTCGATGCTCGCAGGCGTGTTGGCTGGATAACGGTAGCTGTCGTTCAACTTGCCCACCACATCGAACAAGATAGGTGCTGCCACGCCCACGCCCGTCAGTCCCGGACGGCCCTCGCCATCGGAATTGCCGACCCACACGCCAATAACATAACGGTCGGTAAGGCCTACCGCCCAAGCATCCTTGAAGCCGAAGCTGGTGCCCGTCTTCCAAGCCACCTGCTTCGACGAAGCGAAGCCTCCCCACCCTATCTGGCTCACAGGGCGCGTCAGGCCGAGCATCACATGGAAAGTCTCGGCGATGGCCTCGGCCGAGAAAGGAGAAACGTTTTCCTCGACTTTGTCGTTGAACCGCTCGTTGACGTGGGCAGCCAATTTGCGCCCCATCTTGGCGTATGCATTGGTAATATCATAAAGCGAAGCCTCGCCACCACCCACGATGAGCGACAGGCCGTAATGCTCCGCATCGAACACAATGCCACTGAGCGGCAACTGCTTCATCAAGGCATGGAAACGCTGCTGGCCATATTCGCGCAAAAGGTGAACAAAAGGCGCATTCAGCGAATTTTGCAACGCCTTGTCGGCAGGCACTGCGCCCCAATACTCGCCGCTGTAGTTCTTCGGGGTGAAGCCCGAAAGGCTCATCGGCACATCAGGCAGCACCATTTGAGGCAACAACGTTCCCTCATCAAGCATGGCGGCAAAAAGGAATGGCTTCAGGATGCTACCCGTTGACCGCTGCGCCCTCACCATGTCGACCATGGCAGCATCTGTGGCATCCATGTTGTTGCCCACGTATGCCACCACTTCATTATTCAGATAATCAACTACATAAACCGCAGCATTGTCGATGCTGTTCATCAAGTTGACTTCATGATGATGCCTCATCGTCGTCAAAATCGAGCGTTGCAGGGCGACATCAATCGTTGAAGCAATCTGTTCGCCGTGATGCTGTTTGTCCTGCTCGGCGAGATAATGGTAGGCCAACATGGGCATGTCGAAAGGCTTTTGGGGGATGTCTTCCATCATGGCCAGTTCGGCATCTTCGTCCGACAATTCTGGCACGTTGAAGCGTTTGGGAATAAAGGTTTTGGAGTTGGGAAGGCGTTTTAGCAACTCGTTTCTCTTCAGTTCCAATCTGTCGCGCGAGCGTCCAGGGTGAATCAGCGCAGGCGAATTGGGCAGCACCGCAAGAGTGGCCGCCTCGCCCCACGAGAGGTTGTCGGGCGTGGTGTGGAAATAGCGCCAAGCCGCCGCGTCGATGCCCACCACGTTGCCCCCGAAAGGCGCGTTAGCGGCATACATGTTGAGGATGGACCTTTTGGAGTAGCGCAGCTCGAGACGCATGGCCAGAACCACCTCCCACAGCTTTTCGGCGTAGGTTCGTGGCGGGTTGTCGCGCGACATGCGCACCACCTGCATCGGGAGGGTGCTGCCGCCGCGCACCACTTCGCCCGCCCGCAAATTGTCTCTCAGCGCCTTGACAAACGAAATCGGATTGAAGCCTCCGTGAAGGAAAAACCAACGGTCTTCATATTCAAGCAGGCAAGCGACGTACTTGGGGGAATAGTTGTCCGAGGCGGGGAAACGCCACTGCCCGTCGTCGGCAATCTTCGCGCCGAGCAGTTCGCCGTTCCTCGCCGTCAGCACCGTCGAATAAGGCTTCTCGAAGCGCGGCACGGGGACGCAGAGGAAGGCCAGGAAGAGGCCCGAAAGGGTAAGCAGCGCAATCTTTAACCTTTTATTTCTCAATGGTTTTCCCATGTTTTTCGAATTACAAATTCTTATATTCACTGCTGTCGAATTGCAAATTCGACCGAACCAATGGTTCAAGCACTCTTGCTTCGGTGGGTTCAGCCGCATTTGCAATGCGGCTGTGTCGAGTATAAGGATTTGCAATCCGATCCACACGGCCCCTAATCGTCCAACCTCTTTGGGGTTCAGCCGCATTTGCAATGCGGCTGCGTCGAGTATGAGGATTTGCAATCCGATCCATAGAAAGTCACCTTATCACTTCAACATTCAACAAACCCTTCTCGCCAGCATAATCCACCGCAGAACTATACAGATAATCCTCCGGCCTCGCCACAATTTCGGCCCGCACTGGGTTCTGGTGAATGTAGTTCAACTTTTGAATCATGAATTCCATCATATAGATTTCCTCAACATGATTCCCTTCTTGCCAAAAACTATAGTTTTTGATGCGCTTGTCGTTAGCACCAGCAAACCGAAACCTGTCAAGAAGCCATTCGCGTCTGCTTTCATGCTCGTCTTGCTCCAAGGCGTTCAATATCTTCTTGTTCGTGAACTTCTTGAAGTCGCGCAAAACGTCGCCAACTGTAGTGTCTTCGTTTACATCCACTATCATGTGAAGGTGATTCGACATCAACATCCAAGCATAGATATTCAGTCCTTTGTGTGATTGGCAATAGGAAAGCGAGTCTATGACGATGTGACGATAGATTGGGCGCGTGAAAATGTCAACCCAATCAATCACCGTTGAGGTGGTGAAATATAACACTCTTGTCAGGTTCATCCTTTTATCTTCTAATCTTTGTTTGTAGTTTCCGAATTACAAATTCTTATACTCACCGTGGGCGAATTGCAAATTCGCCTGAACAGGGGTCGATAATTCATCCATTAAACAACCTATAGCACATTTCATATTCCGGAGAAGAATAATCTATGAACATTTCATATTCCGTCATCTTTTTACTTTGAGCGATTTCATGTAATTGCATTTTTATTTGGAAAGGCATTCTTACTCCATAATATATTGCGATTGGTGGATAATGAATTACAGATGGAACGTCCGTTATTGTAGTTTTTGGTGTGTAATTTAGTATTCGCCATTCTTTTTCGTATTCCCATAATTTTGCTTTGTGCAGTGAGCATTTAATGTGAGACATGGCATCTGGATTCAGTATTTTGACTCCCATAAGATTTAGAAAATTGTATGCCATAAAAGAAGATGCATCATAACGCTCATCATCATAAATCACTGGAAATAATGCACAATTTTCAATGCCTTTTTTCAACGTTGCTCTAAAGTTATATTCTAAAGCAAAACCTTGATGAGAACGAGCATAGTGGCTCCACATTGCTATTGACCGGACACTCTCACAGAAACAAGCAATTGTGACAAACCTTTTGCTCTTTTCCGCCAATATCGGATAATAGAAATCAATGTTTGAAAGGACTTTCTCTTTCTGGTTTTCAACATATTTTTCTGCTGCATTTATATCAAAACCAAGAAATTGCGTTTTCAAATTATCTAAATCTAAACTGGGATAATACTGCTTCCAAGATTCAGGGAAGTTATTTCCTTGCTCAAGATATCTCTTTATCTGAATCAAAGTATCGGGTAAAAACAATGAACTGACCAGTTTTTTTATGCTATTAATATCATATCTCACTAATGTATCATACGGATCATTGAATTTGTCTGCCGTAGATGCGTAAATCTTATCATCCCGAAATGCTTCTATGTTATTCTTGAGTTGTTCAGGATTGTTTTCGTCACATGGTCTATATCTGAAAAGACTATTTGGCATCATCTGAACCAAGGCTTCAGAAATAGGCAGAACGCTTTTGTTGCGTTCTTCTTCAGATATTCCTTCTGGAATGACAATTGAATTCAGCCTTTGAGCAAAATCTGATCTATCCATATTCATCAATATTATCCAAGTATCATCCGTTCCACTTCCGTTTTGGCCTTTTGCAAAATCTCCGCTCCTTCAGCTTGAAGTTTCTTAGCTTGCGCTCTCATTTCGGAAATATGTGCAACTATTTCTTGTTGCTTAGACAAAGAAACTACAGGTATCCATAATTGTCCCAGATCATCTGGATAAACATGAGGTTGTCCTGCACCTTGTTGAAGCAAATAAATAAGTGATTGTTGTGCTTTTAAAACCTCAAAAAGATATTTCGTCAAGAATTGACTATTCTTTGAATGTATTACGCTACAATCTGACGCAAAAATAGGATTGTCATGATACCACACATAACCAGAATATGCACCAGATGCACTTACGGTAATCACATCGCCCTTGAAATTGTATTTATCATGATTATACGGACTTGTTTGACCACCAGCAATAACAGGATATTGCCCGTCTTTATTTACTTTGTCACTTGTAATAGAATCGCCTTTTACTATTGTGGCAATCTGTTTCAATTGAATATTTTCGTATATCTCACTTTTCGCATGTTCTCCTAAAAACAAAACACTTTTAGGGTCCATTCTTCCATCGCGAATCTCACTTATGTTTACAGTAAAAATTCTGTCCTGCAACGTTTGTAAATTTATTTCCGGAAGTTTAATGCCTAACTCGCCAAGCAAATAATGATCAACACTATTTAAAATATCTTCAGCTTGTTGCTCTTTTTGTTGTTTTTTTAGATATGCATCACTTAAAAAATCGACAATCTCTTTTTGCTTGGGTAAATCAGGAAGAGGTATTTCTAGAGATTGATACTCTTCGGCATTGATGTTCGGCTGAGCGCTAGGACGTTGGATTGCATTTACCCATTCTTTATATGAGTTTAATTGGGTATAAGAAAAAAGATAGCCTGGTAGTATTTTTTGGGAATCGACGAGAAAACGAATTAAATAACCTGCATACAGACAGGTGTATGGTAATTCCTTGTGTAAATATGTCTTTCCTACTGTCGCTCCACTTCTTGCAATCAGGATGTCATTGTTATTCAGAATGTACTTTTCTTCAACATTAGCAACAGTTGCTCCGAGTTCATTTATAGAAATCAAACCATTTTCATCAATATCTGTAATCCTAATGTACCTTGGTTGTGTGTTATTCAAACGACCAAGACCTGCCTCATTTGCTCCATATTGAGGTTTACTCAAAAGCAAGTTTTTGAGTTTTACCATAGGAAATAAAGCATGTTGCACTTTTTTATTGTAAAGTGCCATTTTAGGATCTAATCTTCCCTTTATCTCTGAGCGATTGACAAGGAAAACCTTTTTGGGGTCAATATTTTTGGGGACTTGATAACTCATAACTAATCTGAAACTAGACCATAATTATTTCTCAAAATTTCAATAATATTGTCTTTTGCTATTTTCCCAAGTGAAATGCTACGACAACTATCGTCGTATTCATGCCAAGTGTCATTCTGAATGTCTGATTTTGTTGGTTTACTATTCTTTCTTTTGACAATGACAACTTTCTTTTCCAAAGCCCTTGCCCACCCCATTTCATAGAGAACATTGGCATTGTTATCCGTTATGTCTGCAAAGACTATCTTTGCTTCTTTTATTTTATTGATAATGTCTTGTATTTGATCCCCTGTTGCTCCTTTATTACACATAATTGGAAACAAAGAAATGTTGATTTTCTTTTCTTTGGCAATACCAGTGATAACCTCTGAGTATATCTTGTTGTATTCTTCTATTATTTCTGCTTTCCCTTCAAAATATGGCATTGCAACAAATACTTTTATTTCTTGTGATATCAGTTTGTCAAAGATTCTGATAATAGAACTGGCTTTTACTTCTTTTATCTCAAAGATATGATTATTTAATATCCAATTTTTAAAAGCATTGTACTTGTCAATACCATGAATATGATACCAGAGGAAGGCGGTTAAGAGCCCAAAACTGTCATTAGCTTTTAGATTGGCGTTGTCATTATATAACTGACTTACAGCCTGCAATGAATTTGACACTTTCTCAACCGCCGCATCTTCATCGATTCCTGCGGTAAGTAGTCTGTAAAAAATATCATTAAAATATGTACGATAATTGCTTTTCAGGATGTGACTTATTCCTACAAAAATATCTGGATTGACTCTGTTTATAAGTCTTCTTGTGAGTATTGGGTGCTTTCCTACAAAAATGTCCTCTAATTCTTCATCTGGGAAATTATCTGGATCATCAATCATTACTTTCAAATTCTCTTCTGAAGTAAGGGGAATCGTTTTGGTATTAATATTATGGAAGAAGACTTTAACTGCTTTGTCGAAATTCTTAGACCCATTATTAATGCAACAACCTTTCGCATCATAATAGTCAGTACCCAATAATAAACAAAAAGGAATAACCATTCTTTCAACTTTATCACTGCTGGATTTTTCGGCAGCGTTGAGTCTGTGATTACCATCAATTCTATGAAAGGGCTTTTCTATACTCTCATCTAATTTCAATTCGGCAACTTTTACAGGAAGAGCATTTTTGTCTTTTGGATTGACAACATTTATAACTATTTCAGTATTATCACCGCTGACATTTGACTTATATCTTTTTCCTTCCTGTATGAGTTTTAAAGGTTCTCCTTTTTTTTCGTCAATTTTATACTTGAATTTGTAGCTCAAGATAACTTCGGGGAAAAATAAATAGGTTTGGGTTTCCAAAAAATCACTTATATCGGACCGATCAAGCAACCCCCTTTGGTATGAGTAATCTGCTTCAGATAAACGAGCCAACTCTTTAATATTTGCGAAACCACGAATACAAAGTTGTCCATTAAGAGAATTATCTAAAATACCTTGTATAATCATAACTTATCGGATTCTATAGTTTTTATAAACTTCTTTAATTCTTTACCAATAACATCCAACTCATTATTAGCTGTTTTCTTTCCAGTGGCATCATAACCTATTTCTTCTGCAATAGCCATGAAAATAGGATAATCAGGAAGTTTGCTCTGCTTGGTTTGTTGGTATTCCTCTATCAATTGAGTTTTAAGCTCCTCTACTTTGCTGGCATATTCGGCAAGCAGTTCGGAATTCCAAGCTTTATACTCATCGGTTTGCTTTGCAGCAGTAGCTGTTATTCTTTGCCTAACCTTTATGTCATTTGCCTTGTCTCTCTGTTTTTCCCTAATTTCCAAATCCCAAGTCTGACGATGCAAAAGATAATTACTGTTTTTCAACAATTTGGATTCAATGTCCTTCTTTGCATCAACAAGTTCCTTGGTCTGTTCTTTTTTCCACTTCTTTAAGGAATAATACTGAACTCTTCACGCCAGCACCATTAGCCGTGAATGCGGTTTGAGGCATACTAACCACTGCAACGATGCGAAACCAGTCTTCAATTTGGGTTCTTACATATTGCATGCTGCTATTGGTCAAAATGCCGTCAGGCAGGACTATCGCCAAGTATCCTCCTTCTCTCAAATATCTATAGTTTTGCTCAATGAAAAGCACTTCAGTGTTTTGTCCATCACGAGTGCTTTCTGGCGGTGCTTTCACAGCCAGCCAATCTTCTTCTTTCTTGCCCAATTGATAGGTTTTCAGATAAGCCTGCTCGCTCTGCCGGATTGAACTGCCAAAAGGCGGGTTAGTTATGATGAAATCAAAAGTGCCATACTTGAAACCGTGATTATTCGTCTTTGCCTGCAATGTTTCGTCCGAAACCAAACCATCGGAAGTGATGACATTGGTGTGGCCATCGTCATGGATAATCATATTCATTTTGGCGGCTCGTGAAATTTGTTCGCTAATTTCTATTCCGTATAGATTGTTTTGCGCAAAATCATGCCAATATGGGAACCACTTGGCATATTGCTTGGTATCATTCTTCCAGTTAGGATAATATTCCGTAGCTTGATTGCGCACTTTGTTGAGCGCATACAACAAGAAACCACCACTTCCACAAGATGTGTCTAGCACTTTTGAATCATGTTTGATCGGAAGCACATCAACAATAAAATCCACTATCTCGCGAGGTGTAAAATACTGTCCAAAATTGCCTCTGAAGAACGAACCCATGAAAGTTTCAAAAGCACGGCCCTTGCTATCAAGGTCTGTATCACCCAAATTTACGCTTTCAAGATAACTCACGACCGTTCTAATCTTCTCGGGTGTTAATCTGATGTTGTCACGGAAAACCTCGGCATCACGTTTTCTTCCCTCTTCATAGAGTGCTTTTACTCGATTGTACAGATTGTCATTCTCAATCAATCGGCGTTTCCGTTCGTCTTTTTCTTCTGTCTTGGACACCGTGATGATTTGGAAATCATACGGATCGCCAACATTTCTCGCTTTTCTTTCGTCCCATATCTTACAGAAAATCAGTTTATCCAATTCGTCAAATGCTTCCGAAGGGTTCAGTTGTCCACCTGCCCACAGTGCTTCATGCGCCTGCTTGAATCTACGAGTCAATTCTGATTGGTCTATGACAGAAAGATCAAAGAACTTTTGTTTGCCTTTTTCTTCAGGAAGGTACTGTGCACCATAAACATATTTATATGTTGCAATGCTATCCACTCCAAACTGAGGAATATCAGGCAATTGATTCCTTGTGTTTTGGCTTTTATCGACTTCAAAATAATCAGATTTGATGCCAGATGTTACCCAAACATATTTCACATCGGAAGGCAAAGCAAAAGCATAACTATAGGCTTGCTCTATCGCTTGCTGGTATTCTGCCTCACTGACTTCTTGCCGCTTACATTCAACCAAGATATGTGGACTCAAACACATTTCATCAGCATAAACCACAATATCAGCCTCCTTGACTTCTCGACCCATTGTTACTAGAACAAATTGCCTTATTCTACTGACAGGATAATTGTAATCCAAAATCAACTTGAGAAAGGTCCCAGCCTGTACCTTTTCTTCTGGATTATTGTAATTCCGTTCCTTGTTTTGGAACAAATATGTAATTCTGGACTTGTCTTCATTGAAAGAAATCAGTCCTTTTTCTATTCCTAATTGTATGTAATCCTTCATGTCGTATGTTGTTCAAAGAATCAAATAATAAGCCTGCAATATTAAGCATTTTTCCCTTTCACTCCAACACTTTCCCCAACTTCTCCTCAATCTCTCTGATGGTCGGTATGGTGCCTTCCACTTTCTCCACCCCTTCAGATTTGTCCACAAGTTGTGGACGATTTCCATTGTCCAAACCGTCCACAAGTTGTGGACGATTCTCGACGTCCATCGTATATTGCTGTAAAACATCATTGTAAAGGCAAAAAAAGTACTTTGAATACTTCAAATTCGTCACCGAAAAGCCATTGGCATCAAGTTCGGTTTCCAAATCCTTGCTCAAAGTAGCATAGAACCTTTTTCCATATCTGTTCTCAGCATCACGATCCACAATATCCCGCCCCAGTTCCCAATAGAACCGGAGCATCTCCTCGTTCACCTTCACCGCCGCCTTGATCTGGCTTCTGCGGTAGCGGCTGCCTAATTCCTTTATCCACTGTAAATAATCCTTATCCAAAATGTTTATCGACTTGCTCATGACATTTCCTTTTGAATTGCAATAATAAGCAATTTTTCCCAACTATTTTCCGCCAACACAAAAAATAGTGGCAAGCACAAGACCTGCCACTATTTCCCAAATCTGAATCACGGCGCTTACTTCACCACACAGCCACGAGCCGGAATCTGGTAATAGATCTCGGCGTTGTACATGTCCTCGCAGCGCACGGCGGGAATCATGTAGTTGCCCTCGTAGGTAGCGTTGGCCTTCAAGGTGAAGGTCTTCTTCGCACCCGGAGCAAGGTCGAAATAGAAGTAGGCGCGGTCGTCGCGGAAGTCGACGTGCTTGGCTCCTTCGTTGCCAATCATGTCGCCGCTGAGACGGTCGTTCACCAACTCCCAACCCGAAGGCAAGTAGTACGACAAAGCCAATTCCGTAACCTGATACTCGCTCGGGTTCTTCACCGTAACGCTGACGCGCACGTCAGTGCCGACATTCAAATTACTCGGATTCAGCGCATTGCCATTCTTGTCTTGATAGCTGACTGTCATGTCGATGATGTTGCCGCTTTCTTCCATCTCATATTCGGCCACAGAAACCTTGGTGAAGATGTTGGCCACCAGTTTCTGGTCGCTGTTGTTCTTCACTTCAATGCTGTTGCTACCCATCTTCGGCACGAAAGCAAAGCCCATCGCACTCATGTTGGAGTTGAGGTTGTGACTGTCGCCGTTGACCGTCACCGAAGCCGACAGGTTGCCATTGCTCAAGTTCTCCTTTTCGGCGTACTTGCCGAGGACGAACAAGGCGAAGGCCGTCGACTGGGTATCGAGCCAGCGTTGGCTGTTCAAGATGCCACAAATCGTGTTGATGTTGTTCTGCACGGTTTGCTTGTCCACGTCGCAAAGCATTTGCGTGTAGGTCATGAAGGCGAGGTCGCGAGTGGGCGAGCCAAATGAGGTATAGTAGTCTGACATCCTTTCGCTATCGGCACCCGCAGGCAGCAAGTTTTTGGCAATGGTCGTCTTACCCGTTTGCGCGAAGGCGGCAGCAGCCAGGGCCTTAGTCAGGTCGTAGTTCATGTCGATTTCCTTGAAGCGGTTCATCGCTCCCATCTCAGCCTTGTCGGCCAAAGCCAAAACGAAAAGGCGGTAGGCTTGGATGGTTTCGCCCTGCCTGTAGTCGGGATTGTTCTTCCATTGCTTGGCACGGTCGGCTTGGTATTTCAGCAGGCCGTCGATGAAATATTGTGGCACGTTGAAGCCTTGCTTTTGTGCCTCGACGAGGAAATGCAGGGCGTAAATCTCGGTCCACGGGTTGGAGTAAGTGCCACCAACCCAGTTGGTCATCGAGTTGTCCGACTTCTGGTACGACCTCAGGTTGGCAATAGCCGACTCGATGTTGTTTCTCATCAGCTCGACGGCGTTGTCGTCTTGCTGGATGAAATGGTTCAGGTAAAGTTGCGGGAAAGCCTTAGAGGTGACTTGTTCGAGACAGCCATGTGGATAGTCCATCAGGTAGTCCAAACGGCTGAAGAGGTCGACAGGCAGCAGCGACGACACGGTGACGCGGCCCGACTGCGAACCCGTCATGCCCGCCAAATTGAACGGTATACTTACTGACTGTCCACTTTCGATTTCCTTCGTGAGGGTATGGCGACGCTCGGCGTAAGGCATACGGATAGGCATCTCCGTCGTCGACTCGGCAGAGTAGCCTCCACCCGTCACAGTGACATTCAGCTTGGCATTGCCAGTGGTTTCGGGAATTCGTGTCTTAAGCACAATCAATCCCTCGCCGTTGTTGTCGATGGCCACCGAAGTGGGATATGTGTCAACAGCATCGAGGTTCTTGGTGTCGAATTTCACTTCGGCAGTCTTGCCTTTCAGTGTGGGCGACAGCACCTGAACCTTCATCGTCAGCTCGTCGCCAGGAGCCACCACACGCGGTGCCGAGGCATAGAGCGTAATCGGGTCGATGACCTTCATTTGCTTTTCGGACGAACCAAAAGCCTTGCCTTCGCCCTTGGCAACCACCATGAAACGCAAAGCACCTGAGCATTGCGGCACTTCAAACTCGTGCGTGTTGGTGCCGCCCGCCTTCAACTCGAAGGGTCCTAACGTAATGGCGTAGGCCTTGAAACGGTTGTCCAAAGTAATTTCCTGGTTGAGAATGCCGTCGCCGCCGATGGCATACACCGAACCCAACTCGCCACTGAACGCGTCGATGATGGACGAATAGTTGTCCCACGTGCGCACCTTTAACGCCTGCTTGGCGTTGAAGTAGCCGTAAGGATTGGGCGTCGAGAAGCTGGTCAAGCCAAGGATGCCTTCGTCGACCACAGCCAAAGTGTAGGTCATGGCTTTCTTGTTGGCTTCGCTCACTTTCACCTCGATGGTCTTCTTGGTGTTGGCTGTTTCGGGTACGGCGATGGATGGTTTCAGTTGCAGCTTGCGGTCTTCCACCTTCAGCGGCACCACGCCATAAAGGCGAATCGGCAAGTCGTTTTCGGCATCGTGAGGCTGAATCAAGGCGACATACACATATATATTAGGTATCATCTCTGCAGTAGCGGTGATTTCCACCTTGCCTTCCGTGCCGAGATTGTCAAGCAGCATGGTTTGCAGCACTTTTTCGTTGGCTTCCACCGTAACGAGAGCCTTGGCTTTCTCGTTGGCGGGGAAAGTCACCACCATCTTGTCGCCCACCTGATAGCTCTCGGCGCCAGCCTTCATCGAAAGTTGCGCAGGGGCACCCGTGGCCGACGACGAATGGCCATACGACCAATCGAATTCCAT
>Ga0247609_10005590_pt1 | contig 12303 bp, 2 predicted proteins | sample 172DNAGHGlowgp2_FD_193487 | JGI IMG/M metagenome (GOLD analysis project Ga0247609, IMG submission 193487) | Sheep rumen microbial communities from Palmerston North, Manawatu-Wanganui, New Zealand - 1728 DNA GHGlow gp2 | ecosystem: Host-associated > Mammals > Digestive system > Stomach > Rumen ... | reverse complement strand
AGTCGTTGGCAACACTGCCTGCCACCAGCACCTCGCCGCCATGCTTGGTCTTGTAGTAGTTGTTGGAACCCAGTGTCTCACCGTTCTTCAGCACCACCGTGCAGTAGTTCATCAAGTCGGCGAGCTGGCTCTTCACCACATCCATGTTTCCTGCGAAGGGCATGAACTCCAGCGAGTCGGTAATCTGGTTGGTGGCAGGATCGTAGGCCCAGCGCGATGCCGAGAGTATCGGCTCCTGCTCGTTGCCGTTGACATAGTAGTGTACCGCCGTCGGCTGGTCGTGGTTTAGTGTTGCCGGATCGACATAGAAGAAGTCAAATGCATCGTCGGTAGGCAGGAACAGGGCGTAGTTGGCTCGCATTGCCAGGAGGTATGCGTAGAAGTCCAGACCCAGCGAGTACGGGTTCACGGAACCGCCGTTCATGACGCGGTTCTCTATCATCCACTTGATGATGTTCATGTCGGCATTGAACAGCGTCGGTGCCGACACGGCGACGTATGAGTTGGGGCTGAGGACGCGGTTCATGACGTAGATGACACCGTTGCTGGCCATACGCACGTCGTAGTTGCCGTCACTGCTCTTCGCCACCTGGTCGAGGGTCAGCTCCATGAAGTCGCCGCTCTCGTAGTCCACGATCTTCTCAAACTGGCTGGGCACGCTGTTGGCAAACGACACCTGCATCATGTTCGACAGCAGCTTGGCCACCACCGACTGGTCGATGTCGTCGATATTGCTTACGATATTCTCCTCGGTATTGGGCAGTTTTCCATAGCGCTCTATTATCGACTTTCCCTCGCCACGTACGAAGTAGTCGGTGAGCACCTCGTCGTTAGGAACGAACATCGCAGCCATATCGTTCAGGCTGGCCGATGCATTCGTCGAGTAATAGGCATTCCATCCCGGGTCAAGGGTCAGCAAGTCTTTCGACTTACCGTTGTTGTTGAACTGCTGGTTGTTCTGTGATATCTCACTAATGTAGCGCACCTCGTATATAGAGTCGGGGTTGGCATATCTCGACATGTCGTGCCCCACCTGACGCTCTGCGTCATACCAGTCGTGGTAGGTGTTGGTGACGGCCGCATTGTAGACGGGAACGGCGAAGCGGTCGAAGAGACGGCTGATGAGCTTCAGGTCCGACGACTTCTTCATCAGCTGTGCCATGTTGCCCGGTGGCACGATGACATCCTTCACCTGGTGTATATATCCGTTCTGGCAGGTCACGTTCGACGAGATAATCTTGTTGCGGAAGATGTAGCTGTCGCCCTCCTCGTAGTCGCCTCCGACGAGAATGGAGAAATCGCTTCTGTCACCACCCGTAGTGATGTTGTTGTTGAGCATGTACTCGGGTGTGAAGTGAACGAGCATCGGCGTGGTAGCATCACAGACAACGGACACGCCAGTTTTGAACTGTGTCCAGTTACTGTTGTTCGGATAGGCAGCCAGTGCTGAGAGGAAGGGGTAGGTCGTCACGGTGTCGATGACGCTGAGTGACGATGCGTGCTTCAGGGCACGACCCGGAGCCACTCCGTTGTTGGAAGGAACGTTCGACAGCATGTTTGTCAGCAGGGCATTGTCGAGCATCGAGCTGTAGAGCAGCAGCTTCTTCTGAGACAGCGACAAGTCCTCATACTTAGTGACTCCCCACTCGTTGCCAGCAAAAAAGCGCTCAAAGGCTTCGTCGTTGGCCGGGAGCACCGTCTTACTACCCGTACGGTTCAGGGTCTCCGCATAGCCCAGGTCATTGACCAGGCGCAGGTACGTATTGAACGTACCCGTTAGCAGTCCCTTTCCTTGCGGGTTTTCCAGCTCTCCGTAGATGCTGCTTCCAAGCCACGACGGCATGGAATCCTCATCCACCAGCGCATTCTTCTCCACGCACGAGAACAGTAATCCCGTCACAGAGAGAGAGATACAGAAAATCAGTCGTTTCATAAAAAGGTTGTTATTAGCTAATATTTATTTGTTCTATAGACATGTCATGGCAAGTAGACTTGTTTTCGCTTGCAAAATAACTAAAAAAAAACGAAACTGCCAAACAATTGCCGCAACAATTATTGACATTCGACTACATTTTTTGCATCACTCTTTCTTCAATGGTGAAAGAGTTTCAAGAAGTAAAAAAGAAACGGGCGCACCGTGTGGCACGCCCGTTTTTTATAGAGTTTGTTCACGTTCGAGAGAACTCTTACGAGTTTGGTTCTCTGCTTACTTAACCACAAACTTCTTACCGTTACGGATGTACAGGCCCTTGGCGGGAACACCGTTGAGCTTCACACCGGTGATGCTGTAGACAGCACCGTCGGCAACAGTCGTTGTGACAGGAGCATCGATAGCGTCGATGACGGCATTGTCACCCCAGAAGAGCAGGCGAGGATTAGCAAATGCTACAGCGCAGTTGGTGTTGCAGACACCCTCTACGGAGAATCCTACCGTTGCCTTACCCTCGACGGGAGTGAACGGCACGGAGACCTCGAACAGACCGGAATTGAACAGGTCCATCCAAGCCTGACGGCCTGTGTCGTGGATATGACGGGCGTTGTAGATGGTCATGTTCTTGCCGTTGGCGTAGACCAGAGCAGTGGTAAGGTCATTAGGATCAACCACCGTAGCACCAGTCATCAGGCTGGGGATGGCTGCCTTCTCGTCGTTGGCGGTAATGAAGAACCATACGTTCTCCTTCTCATATCCGTCGACAGTCCAAGACATCTGCCAATCGTAGCGGTATGCAGCATTGGCGGTGAAGGTGTACTCACCCTGCTTCAGACCCGTCACCTCCTGAGTCATGGCACCAACTGTAGGCTGGTGCTTGTAAGCGAAGGCACCCACCGTGTTATCGATAGCGAGAGAGTCGGAGCCCTCAGCGATATCCCAGTACTTGTAAGAATCATCAGCCTCATTGAACTTAGCGTTCTTCAGCAGAATGCTGTGGTCGAAGTACTTACCCTCGGCAGGCCATACGCCGCTGAGTACGAAGTCGTTAGTAGCATTCTCAAGAGCGGGGAACTGTGCCTCGACGGCATCGAGGGTAGCGTCAGCATTGTCAACGACAGCCTGGGCGGCATCGATGACAGAGCTGAACGGAGTGGTGTCGACGTTGTTCGGGTTACGGACCTCGGCGAGCAAAGCCTTAGCCTCGTCGACGGCGACCTGCAGAGCGTCCTTCGTGGGCTGCAGCACGACAGCTATAGAGTCCTTCTTGTACTGGTCGTAAGGACCGTAGTAGAGCAGGTGGCAGTTACTCAGGTACATCATGTTACAGACAGCACCGGTGGGCTGACGGTCGAAGCCGATACGAAGCTTACCGTCGGCAGGCATCTCGTTGACAACCGTCATCACACGGAACGTAGCTACATCGCCCCAGTTCTGTCCACCGACAGCATGAGCATCGGAGACGACAGTCACAGAGTCGTTACCAATATATATCTTGGCACCGGTATCATAGTTTGTACCGTCGTAGGATGAGAGATGTACGGCAGCGTCGAGGACGAACTCGTAGACACCCGTCTGACCGATGGTAACATCCTGATAGATCCACTTGGCATCGTTGGCACCTATACCGCGGTTGTAGTAAATGTGGTTACGCTCAACGAACTTGTCGGAAGTGCCGTACTGCCAGTAGCCATTGTCGTGCTTACCATCCTGAACCCATCCGGGAGTGGTATTTTCAGGATCACCGGAAGCACGGTAAGTAGTACCCTTCTGAGCAAAGGTGTAGTTCTGGATGAACAGGTCGCCGGGAGTAGCATAGGTAGCGTTGGCGATATAGTAAGCCTCGCTGGCCTTCAGAAGCTTCTCGTCAGCCTGCATCAGGGCCAGTGAGTCACGGCTCGTCTCTGTCTGAGCCTTGTAATAGGTGTCAGCCTCGGTAATGACGCTCTGGAAAGCATCCTTTGCCTTCGGACGGGTCTCGTCGGCGACGGCAGCCTTTGCTTTCTCGATGTCCTTGCCTAAGATGACATACTCGGCATTCAGTGTCACCATGGCACGACGTGCGACGTTGAGTGCAGCGTGAGCGTCGGTGACCTCCTGGATGGCAGCCAGCGAAGTCTCGTTGTCACCCTTGACGATTACCTCGTCACCGTGAGCGAGCAACACACCCTTGGCATCCTCGATAGCGTTCAGCAGCTCGGTCTTGCCGTAAATGAAGGCAGTGCTGTCAGCGACGGCCTGAGCGACATCGATACCCTGCTGGAAGAGGTCACGCTTTTCAGCGAGAAGAGCCAGGTTAGCCTGATAGTCCACATCGTCCTGGTTTCCACCCACGATACGCAGCTGGAGGTTGTCGAAGCAGAAGAGTCCACCGTCACCTGTAACCGTCTCGGGGAAGTGGAAGCCGATAGTCTTCTCACCCTCGCCAAGGTCGACGACGGTCATGTAAGTCTTTCCGCGCCAGTTGGGCACGTCGTCCATAGGAATCTTTGTCGTATCTCCGTTACATACGATGTAAGCATACATACCCGTCACCTGACGGTCGAAACGGCTGATGTAATAGTTCGAGCTTGAGCCACGGCCGTCCTGACCGTAGAACTTAGCCTGAGCCTCAACCATATACAGATATTTACCTGCAGCGATATTAGCTTTCTGATAGTAGTCGGCAGCGGGCAGACCATAGTTAGCACCTATCTCATGACGGCCGTGCTGAGAAAAGAAGTTGCCGTGGGCAGCGTGGTTGAACCAACGGTCGCTGGCTGTTACCGTCCAGCCGTCGAAAGCCTTCTTGTTAGGTGTTCCGGCATCGAAGTAGAAGTTGGTGAGCTTGCTGGCAGCGTCAGCGGTGTTCTCACCGAAGAAAGCGGTGAAGAACGACTCGTCGCCATACTGTATACCGTTCAGATAACCTGTCAGCTCCTCAACAGTAGACTCCTTCGTCATGTAGTCTTCCAGCTCTGCGATGACACCGGCGAGTGCATCCTGCATGGCGGGGAAGCTCTCAGGATTGCTCTGATAGAACTTCAGCTGGTCGACAAGGTCCTGTACCAGACGGTCGTCACCGACGGGCTGCACCTCATAGATACCGAAGTCGGCATAGCAGGTGTTTGTTGCCATATTGGTGAAAACAGTGCTCAGGAAACCGGGAGTGGTAGAGGTATAGTCATAGGCTATCTCCGTCCACTCATTTCCAAAACCTTCCCAGCCGCCGTTGATAGCAGCACTCGATCCGGGAACAGAAGTAGGCAGGCCGTCCTCGCTGGCGTAGAACACCATAAAGTTAGCATTACGTCCGCTGTTGTACGTGTTCGAAGTGACGATCTTCACAGCATCGTCACCAGACTTAGCCTTATAGGTAAACACATAAATCTTGCTCTCTTCGCGCGGAACATTGATGAATAGGTTGGCAGCACCGTTGATGGCATCAACAGTATTCACTGCAACGCTACGGGCACCTGAGCCGTTGATGACCTGAAGATAAGGCTTGCCGTCGGGACCGCCGTCAGGGGTGACAGAGAAGTAATTCTCAGTAATTGTCTCACCGGCAGCATCCTGCCAGCCCTCGAAACCGTTACTGAAGTCACCATTAGTGATGAGGTTCTCACTAACGACCTTGAACTTACCATTACGGGTATAGATGTATTCACCTGTCTTATAGGCAAATGCAGTCGTAAAGCCCAGAATGGCAGCCATTGCTAAAAGTAATCGCTTTTTCATACGCTTTTTTAGTTAGTTTGTAATATAGTTGTAAATCAATGAATGCATCGTAGCACGACTTGTTTTGCGCTTGTTCAGTAGTTCGGCTGCAAAGATACACATTTTATTGAAACGGCACAAAAAAAACGACCCGAATTTTTGGTTTTTAACGCTATGTTTTTGCTCTATCCGGAAACAGCGGCCCTCCCCTGCCCCGGGGAAAGCCGCTGTTCCTGTGAGTCTTAGTGATGTCAGCGCACCAGTATCTTCACCGTCTGTACGGTGCCGCCGCCGGCCTGTCTCACGACGTATGTGCCACGGCTCAGCGGCAGACGGCGGGCGACGGCCTGGGCGGTCTGCGGTGTAGCCTCGAACTCGGCAACCAGCACGCCGGCGGTGTTGAACAGCTGGTAGCGTGCCACGCCGTTTTCACCAACGTTATGTATGGCAGTAGCACCGACGACCTTCAGCACTCCCGTGGGGGCCATCAGCTGCGTGGTGTCCCACGACAGTCCCTCCGGCAGTTCCGGCAGGTTGACGGTAGGAGTACCCGCGAAGGCAGCTCCCTGCCACAGCGTGAACTCACTGCCTCCCGCCGGCACGAAGCCGTCGTTGAGGGTTACGTTCACCGTACCGTTGAGTGTCATCGCGCCACCCGCCGTGATGTACGACAGGCTGCGTATGGTGCCCTGGCTATTTGCCAGGTTGAGGTTAATTACCGATCCGCTCTCCGCCGTCAGGCTGCCCGTAGCACCGAGCGGTCCTACCTTCGGCGTCATTCCCGGTGTGAGCTCGGCACCGCTGCCGAGCACTATGCTGTTCACCGTGCCGTTACCCATCAGCGTGGCACCGTCGTTGACTGTCACTGTGGCGGCACTGAAGAATGCCGTCGTCAGGGCGAAGCTGCTGTTCAGGTAGAGCTCGCCGCCATTGACGGTGACTGCCGGCACCTCGGGCTGCGGCTTCGAACTGCTGATGGTCCAGCGTCCTGCACCCTCCTTCACGACGTTGGACGTTATGTTGCCGGAGAACGAGAAGTCTGTGCCGGCAGAGCCTATCCTGTATGTGCCGTCACCGGCGAGCGTACCGCCACCAGCGACAACACCGAGCGTCACCTCGCCGTCGGCCGTCACCGTAGCACCGGCACTGACATCGAGCGAAGCACCGTCGAGGCGGAAACCGTCCTTCAGACCTACCCAGCTGCTGCCGGCGGCAGCCACGCTGACGGTGCCGCTGAAGGCACTCCAGTCGCCCTTCAGGTTGTTGGCCGTACCCTGCGGGTAGAGCGACAGACGACCCTCGCCACCGAGCGTCCCCTCGTAGTCGCAGTTGCCGTCGAGGTAGAACGACACCGAACCGCCGTCGGCGACAAACAGCTTCGTGCGGTCTGACGTCTGCGGTATGACGGGCTCCACGCCAGCCTCCTGGTCTTCCTCGGTCAGCGTCACCTCCGCATAGTGCTTCTGCGTCAGACGCGTGCCGGAGGCGAGCTCCACGACACCGGTGAAGGCATCACCCTCGTCGGATGGTATCACCAGCTGTCCTTTCTGCAGATAGAACCTGCCGAGTTTGTTTCCTCCTCTCAATACTAATGTTCCCGTACCTATTTTATATAACGAGGCTCCCGTCTCCGATGTCACGGCGTTCTCCAGCTCAAAGGTCTTTCCTGCCGCCACGTCGATGGAGCCGCCACCGGTGCCGAGCGCAATGGGATGGCCGTTGACGGCATCGGCATTGACACCGATGGCACCGCCCTGGCTGAGTTTTATTACATTGTCGACGACACCTAACGAGCCCTTCGCCACGCCACCGGCCCTGTTAGCGAGTGAGCTGGCCAGCAGACTGCCGCCGCTGACGCTGATAGTTCCCTCGAAGGAATTGACATTGTTGATGTTGACGGTGCCTGTGCCACTCTTCACTATATCTACGTTGCCGGTGATGTCACCCTCGCCGTCGACAGTGTAGGTCACCGTAGAGTTGTTGAAGGTGACGGTACTCGGACGCACCGCACCGGCGACTGTAACCGTGGCCTTGCCGCTGCTGGCGTTCTTGGCATTGTCGTCGAAGAGTACCTTGTCACCCGTGACAAAGACATCCTCGGCAGCGTCGGTGGTCTTGAAGTTCTGGGTCAGCGCATAGTCCCACACGTCGCCCTTGGCACCGGTCCAGGTGGCCAGCTCGGCGGAACGCATGTCGTTGACATCGAGGTATATCTTGCCCCCCTCACTGATGAGGCCGCACTTCTGCGAAGTCAGTCCCTCGATGACGATGTCGGCGAGGCTGCCCTCCACCTTCTCCACGTCGAACAGCAGGTAGCGGCCCTGGGGCAGTTTCTCTGCTCCCGGGGCGTAGTGTACCGACAGCTCCACCACCGGCGTGAGGTACTGCGGCCCGTTGCGGAACGTCTTCTTATCGATCTTCAGCACACGGGTATTTATCTGGTCCGACGAGAAGTCAGCACCGTAGATGTCCATCACGACACGTGCTCCGTAGTTCAGCACCAGAGTGTCGGCAATAGTCATCGTACCCTTGTTGTCGGCACCGCCGGGACGCAATACCGAGGCGTAGCACATCTCTATCGACCTGCCGAAGGAGCCTGCGCTGTTCAGTTCCGCAAAGCGGTTCATCCACACGCGGCTGGCTGTTAGTGTCCCGTTGAAGTTCACCTTGCCGGCCCAGATGTCGGTATTGCCAGTGTATGTCTGCTCCACCGCCGGCAGGTTCAGCGTGCCGTCGCCCTGCTTCACCAGGCGCATGTCGCCGCCGAAGCCTGCTCCCGTCAGGGTGTGGGTGTAGTAGGTGCGGTTGATGGTCGGGTACATATCGCTGGTGCCGTCGACATCGGTACCCTGCACCCATGACGGCGCATTGACATAGAGCACCGCCGGAGCAGCTCCCGCCGCCACGCTGACGGTTTTGTCGCCGTAGCCGCATACGATGAGCTCGTCGTCGGTGTCACCGCTGATGGAACCGCCGTCCTCCACCTCGGTGCGGCCGTTCATGGTCAGCGGCGGCGGGGTCATGGTGAAGCCCTCGAGCGCTCCCATGAAGTAGCTCACGTGGGGCGGCTGGTTGTAGCCGCACATCTGCCACACCATGGCCTGGCGGTACTGGTGGTCCTCCCACAGCGAGGGTATGCGGTATGTCGTGGCATCGGTGGTGGTATAGATTCGTATGTTCCCCGCCGGGGTGCGCAGAATCAGCTCCTCGCGCCAGTCGCCGAGGATGTCGCCCTGGTAGCAGGGCGTTCCCTTGGTGTCGTTGTTGGTGTGCACGTCGGTCCACGACTTTATGGCTCCCTTGCCGAACTTCAGTATCTGCACGCCGGTGTCCTCGCGCACTGGCTCCGTATTGAATTTTATGTAGTTGAACGTCTCCGACAGTATGTCGCCGTCCCAGTAGATGCGGAAGTTGTCGGCTATGCCGTTCCTCTGCACTCCAGACAGCACGTCGTGGGTGACAGAGCTGATGACACCCGACGTCGACGAGACGCCGATGCTTCCCGGATAGGCGTTCGAGAGGTTCGCCATCAGACAGCGCCCCTCGTCCTCCTTCGCGTTGTACTTATAGTAGACCTTGCTGGTGGTGGCGTCGCGTAAGTTGTTGCCGTAGACGGGTCCCTCCTCGAGACAGGCGAAGACCTCCTGTCCGTGGTTGTAGGGGTCGAGGTCGCTGACGTGTATGGCGTCGCCGTGGCCGTAGCCCGTCGTCGACAGCCCGTGCCCGTTGTCGTCGATTACCATCGAGCCGAAGACTATCTCGTCGCGTCCGTCCCAGTCGACGTCGGCAATGATGTAGTTATGGTAGCCGTTTCCGTACCACTCCGACTTCGAGTTGTTACAGTTCCAGCGCCAGCGTTCGGTGAGCTTGTGGGTGGCGGGGTCTACGTCGAGGGTGACGAACTTATGACGTGTGTAAATGCCCCGGCCGAGGAAGATGCTCGGCCGCCGGCCGTCGAGATAGGGGGCACCGAAGAAGTGCTTCGACGAGCGGTGCCCGTAGTTGTCGCCCCAGGCCTTATGCAGCACTCCCGTGGTCTTGGTGCCGTAGTTGCCCTGGTTCTTCCAGAGCGTGGGGTAGTCGTTGTAGGCACACTTCGTGGTGAGCGTTGCCCATTCGCTCTCCTCAAGACGTGGCAGCGGGTAGTCGATGACCTGGTATGGCACGCCGGTGGCACCGTCCATATAGACAAGGTACTCGCGCCCGAAGCATATGAACCACTGCCCCTCGTAGCCCGATGCGTTGCGGTAGTTCTGCGTACGGTCGCCGATGACGTACTCACAGCCGTCGGCGGCATGGATGACGGTGCCGTCGGCAGCACGCATGAGAGCCTCGGCCTTGCCGTCCATGTCCCAGTCGTAGGCCACGATATTGTTCTCGTTATTCTGGAAGTCGGCCATGTTGGGTCCGAAGTCGAGCCACCACAGCTTCGTGCCGTCGAGCTTGTAGACCTCTGCTATCGCATACTCGCCGTTATGGCCCTCGGGCTTGTAGGCGTTGGCTCCGTCGGAGCGGTTGAAGAACTTCAGGATAATCTCCACCTCGCCGTCGCCGTCGACATCGGCGCAGCAGGCGTCGTTAGGCTCGAACTGACTGGTGAGCGAGCCGTGGTCCATCGTTATCTCCTTGTACTGCTTACCTTTCTCCCACGGCGTCACGGCCTTGGAGTCGGGTCCCTCGACACCGTTACGCACCGGGCGCACGGTGTACGATGCCGTGGGCGAGCCGGCACTATCCTGGAAATACGACACTGAGAGTGGCGCGGCATTCACCTTCACGCCGTCCCTGTAGACATTGTACGTCACGCCGTAGTACTCGGTGGCGAGGACGCGCCATGTCAGCGTCACGGAGTTGCTCCACGTCGAGGGCTGCAGGGCGACGAGGCCACGGTCCATCACATCCGTCGTCCGCTGTGCCACGGCGGCAACTGTCAAGAGCCCGATGAGGGCCGAGAGTATTATCCTTCTCATGTTTTGTTTTAGTTAATAGGTAGTTTACTGGCGGCAAAGTTACTAAGAAAAACGCATATTGAGACCTAAAACTCCGATAATCTTCCTGCAATTTTTGGGAAATCCTTTGGAGTTTGCATAAAAATACGTATCTTTGCACCGCTACTGAAAGCCGAATATCAAACTAAAACAAAAAAAACAAATGAGCAGACTACGCATTATAGCAGGGCTACTGCTGGCTACCGCCGCATCGGGCCTGCAGGCACAAGAGGTGACACCGGTGAGCCAGATGGAACGGCTCGACCGCGGCGTCGTCGCCGTGCGACCGGCATGGTCGAACTTCGTCAGCTGGCGCTACCTCGGCTACGACGACCCCAGCACCACGTTCGACGTGCTGCGCGACGGCGCTGTCGTTGCCAGCGACCTCACCGTGACGAACTACACCGACACCGGCGGCAAGCAGACCTCTATCTACCAGGTCGTGGCGAAGGTCAACGGCCGTACCGTCGACACGAGCAGCGAGGTGGAGACATGGAACAAGTTCCTCACCCTGCAGCTCGACCGTCCTGCCGACGGCAGCAACAGCGACGGGGCGTACACCTACACGCCTAACGACATGAGCGTCGGCGATGTCGACGGCGACGGACAGTACGAGCTTTTCGTGAAGTGGGACCCAAGCAACTCGAAGGACAACTCCCAGAGCGGCATCACCGGCAACGTCTTCATCGACTGCTACAAGCTCGACGGTACCAAGCTGTGGCGCATCGACCTGGGCAGGAACATCCGCGCCGGAGCACATTACACGCAGTTCCTCGTCTATGACTTCGACGGCGACGGCAAGGCTGAGCTGATGTGCAAGACGGCACCGGGCTCGCTCGACGGCCAGGGCAACTACGTCAACCAGGCCACCGACGACGAGAAGATCAAGGCTGCGGACAACACCAAGAGCTGGGTCGTCAGCGGCGGCCGCATCAACGGCGGCCACGAGTACCTGACGGTATTCAGCGGCGAGACGGGAGCCGCCGTCAGCACCATTGCCTACAACCCGAACCGCAACGGACAGACGGAGCCGAGCGAGGCTGCCGGCACCTACAACTGGGGCGCACCCAACGGCAAGACCGATGCCGGCGCCTACGGCAACCGGGGCGAGCGCTACCTGGCTGCCGTGGCATACCTCTACGGTGCCGACAAACGGCCCTGCGGCGTCTTCAGCCGCGGCTACTACGGCTACGCCTACATCTGGGCGGTGGAGTTCGACGGCAGCAGGCTCAGGGAGAAATGGCTCAGCACCTCGCTCGACGGCAGTAAGTTCACGGTGACGACCTACGATGCCAACGGCAACGGCACCTCGCAGACCATCAGCGGCATGAAACCCACCAGCGGCAGCGGCAGCGGCACGATGTTCGCCAACGGCAACCACAACCTGAGCGTCGGCGATGTCGACGGCGACGGCTGCGACGAGATAATATGGGGCTCGGCGGCCCTCGACAACGACGGCTCCGTACTCTACGGCACCGGCTTCGGACACGGCGACGCCATTCACCTGGGACGTATGATGCCCGACCGCGAGGGTTACCAGGTCTTCGAGGTCCACGAGGAGAAGGGCACCTATGCCTGGGACGTCCACGATGCGGCCACGGGTGCCATTATATGGAAGGGCGGCCAGTCGAAGGTGGACAACGGCCGCGGAATGGCTGCCGATGTCATAGGAAACAGGCGCGGCTATGA
>Ga0247609_10005589_pt1 | contig 12304 bp, 6 predicted proteins | sample 172DNAGHGlowgp2_FD_193487 | JGI IMG/M metagenome (GOLD analysis project Ga0247609, IMG submission 193487) | Sheep rumen microbial communities from Palmerston North, Manawatu-Wanganui, New Zealand - 1728 DNA GHGlow gp2 | ecosystem: Host-associated > Mammals > Digestive system > Stomach > Rumen ... | reverse complement strand
ACAATATGACACAAAAAAAAAGCAAGTCCAAGAAGGACTCAATGAATGCGCTTGCAAACATGGGCGCGAATATGTCTGCTATGTTGTCAGGGAATTCACCTTTGACAGAATCGCAATCTGATAATGCGGAGGGTGCTGAGATTGGGGCAGTTGAAATGCCCCAGTCCCCGGCTCCTGCCAATTCGCCAGTTAGTGATTCCACTCAGGATGCCCCAGTGCATAGTGCAGGAGGTGCAGAGGGCAAAGGGGGTGTTGAAACGCCACCCCTTTCAGTGAGTAAGGAAGGGTCTGAAAAGGACCCACCCACAACTGTTGAAGTGAACATTGACATTGATAAGACTCAGGGCAATGCAATTTACAGTTCATTGCTCGGAGTCCAGAATACTCTTGACAACTTCCAGCTTGATGTTAAGCAGGATTCACTTCGGGAGGTAGTCTATCAGGCAATCAAAGATGCTGTTGAGGAACATCTGACAGAAGGCGACAAGGCACAACAGGAGAATGAAGAGAAGCTTCGGGCAGAGGGAAAGCCTGCAACTGCTTTTGAAGCCTATCAGATGGCGACTCAACGTAATACGGATGCCATCAACAAGTTCAACCACAACAGCGATGTCATCAAGAAGCAATACAAGAATATCTCTGACCTTTTGTGTGAACTTCTTGGTCGGGCGAATCTCTTTCCATACGAAAAGCCAAAATTCAAGGATGAGAGCGGACATATACTGCTGAACTCGCTCTATCTGTACCCTTGGTATTGCTTCAAGTGCTTCTATTCAAGCAAGCATGTACGAGGGTTCTTCAAGACTGTTGCATGGTCAATTTGGCTGATTTGCCTCGGACTTCTTTTTTTCATCGCCCGAGACAATGCCATCCTTCAGAAGCAGCAGAACATCAACCGCTATGTTCATGCCTACTTCAGCGACAATGCCGAGGTCATGATGGAACTGGAAGGTATAGACCTAATGTTCTCAAATCAGGAAATCAAACCTATGCCTGTCAAAGAGTACCGGGAGTACATGAAGGAACGCAAGAGAGATGTTAAAGGCAGCAAACAGAAGTAGCCTTAGGTTTTATTTTCCCCTTCTGTCAATGCTGTTCAATAGCCAGTTGTAGCGAGCCGTTATATTCATCTGTTGTTCCCAAACAAGATTTCTGATGATTATTTCGGGAGTAAAAACTTCATGCGATTGTACGTAGTCTTCTGTATCTGTGCTGGCGTCATCCTTCTGGAGGTAGTCTATGAATTATTGAAGTTGTTTGGTTAATAAAGCATGGAAAACGCAGGATGCATAAGTCTGACGGAGGATAATGTCCCCAAGGAAAACTGACGCAAGTTACAAACAATAATAAACTGCGACGTAATGTCGCAGTTTATATTACCCCATATGATTTGATAGCGCTCCTACAAGAAGATATACAACTATGTTCTTTTATTGGTTGCATTTTGTTTTTTTATTGAAATGAACGAATCTCAACACCCAGTTGTCTGTAAGCCAAAACTCTGTAATTTCATCGCTGATTCCATTCTCTTCAAATTGCCTGGCTATGCCATGAAAATAATTGAAGACCCAGTATATATCTATGTTTCTTTTTTCAAAACTGTCAATTTTAGTGCGATAAATTTTCAGCATGGAATGGATTCTGTTGAGAAGACCATATTCTTTCAACTCATCATAGCGATGGTAAACAATATGATGAATAGCCCCAAGATTCGTTTTCATAGCACCAACCTGCATCAGCATTGCCCTATCTATGAGTAGGTTAAAATCATCCAAATAATCTTTTAACCCAAAACTCCTTATATCATTTTCTAATAGTTTTATGGCATTGCTGATGTTTGCGGATTGGTCTGATAACAATTCATTTTCAAAGGAATATCCAACAGAAGCATCACTAAGTAATTCTTGTACAGTATTGTAAGTCTGCTTTAAGATTTTCTTTCTTTCATCTGGTAAGCATTCTATATATTGCTTAACATCATAGAGGTATTGTATCCTACCAGAACGCAAGAACGGGTTATCCCGCATTTTATCTTGGAATGGTTTGAATCTTGAGATATTCAAATCAAGATTTGCCTGAATGTGTGCAAACTCTTCATCAGTCCAGTCAAAATCAGAACCAATCAGATTCATTCTGATGTATTTGGGATCAGAGAATTCTTTTCCATCTTCCATAAGACCACAATGCCACATGTCAGTCCCGAGAAACTTCTGTCTAATCCTTTCTTGTGATTTGTTATTTCCTTCAAGAAGTAGTAGCATATACATCAAAATAAATGGATTTGTTGGCAACTTATCCTTTGGTATTTCATCAATTCTTCTTGTAATCGCCCCCAGAACAGATTCGCTGATGCATATTTCTGACTTAATCGAATAAACAAATTCGAGAATTCGCACAGAATCGGAATTGTTAATTGTGCCAAGCAATAACTCATTTATTTCCTGATTGTATGTATTCCCTAATAGACTTAATTCAAAATTGAGACTAATGATTGAACAGAAAGTTTCGGGAGCCTCATTAAAATGGCACAATATATTCTTGAAGATGTAAAATGAATGATCTACATTCTTCAGAGCACCGACTCCCATCTTGAAATTTTCGAGTAAATTCTCATCATTAGAGCCATTTGCCGCATCGGCAAAAAACACATCGGCAACATTCTTCTTGTATGATTCAAACCAAACGTCCTCATCTACCGCCATATATAGTCTGGCGGATATGATAGAGAGTCCTGTTCTGAACAATTGAGGTGTATCAGGATTTGATAATGCCTCAAGCGATTTTATAAGCAAAGTCTTGTTCTCCTCCAACAAATCTTTGCAATAGGCAAATTCCTGGCCAATACGCCTTAGCACATTTTTATCGCAATAGGTACACGAATAGAAGAAGCATGGATATGGGAAGTAGCGTAACAGATTATGTACAATAACATACCAATCTTGGATGGCCAAGAAATATGTCCCATAATAATTGGGAAGGAGACCGCTTTCTAACAAAAACAGAATGTATTTTAGGCTCTTCTTAATATGCGAGTTTTGTGCTCCAAATTTATAAGAAGTTCCTATCCATCCCAATGTATTTGGTTTTTCTGGCTTCGGAGTTATTTCATGCAAAATAAAAGCTTGTAAATCGCCCTGGCCATCATAACCTCTGTCGTAGTATTGCCTACAATCATAAGGGCGATTAAACCATTCCCCGGAAATGTAATTTCCTACATACGATGCATACAGCTTCTCTCTTGTTGGAATGTTTTCCGACTCGATATATGCAGCAATCTCGCTTCTTGCACTGTCCAAAAGTTCACTGTACAAGGATAAAAGCATGGAATGATTCTGGATTCTATAGCTGGATGGTCTCCATTCTTCTAATTCAATCTTGGCTTTTGAGAAATCCAAAGAAAATAGCAATCGAATTATATTCTCATATCTTACAAAATCTGAGTCTCCTTCAATTTTTGAAAAATCACCATTAAGCGTATTTTCGCGCAAACTCAACTCAATCCAACTTGCACATTTCTTAATTGTTTTATTTTCAGGAATATCATTCTCTTGAAAAAACATAGGCAACTCTCCATTCTCTTTCACTGCAAGAGAAAAAAGATTTGCTTCAGTTGGAGTGAACTCGGCCTGTTTCATTCTTTTAAAATGTGAGATTATCCTTTCTTGAGGATACGTAATTTTGCACAACCTGTTATCTGAACTGGCCAGCAAAATTCTGTCGAATATCTCGTTGATAGATTCTTTATTTTCGATTTTATCAGATGCCTCAAGCCATAGTTGTCTGTAAGATGATTGACCACTATGTTGTGCATTGGCATCATTCGAATTATCAAAGCTTTTCTCTGTGGTTGATGTTGGATAACGGGTCGTTTCTGAAGCATCCGTTGTATTTTTATGCAAATAGAAAAGAAATGCCGTTACAACTCTTCTGTAATCCTCAGTACAAAGATTATCGTTGTTTAATTTTTCCGTAAAACCCTTTATTTCTTCGTCGGTAAAACCGATTTCTGACAGCACATATTCACCCCAAAGGTTTAATACTTCTACGTGATGATTCTTGTTGAATAATGATAATTCTTCGGAACCGCATGGTTTATCAACAGAAATAAGGTAGATTTTAATATCGGTGGTGTTCTTTTCCTTGACAATAATTTCCCTCATCCACTTTAACCATGCCAGATAATTTGCATCTGTACCAGAAAAACCAAGCAGGCAGAACTTACCTGATAGCATAGCAATACGCATCATATAGGAGAAAGCTTCGTGCTTATTAAAATAGGTGTCGTAATCTTCCTGTGCTATGATGTAGCAAAGATTATTATCTCCATCGAAACCAAATCCGCCTTTCTCACTATTAAGACTTCCATGTATTTTGATAATATTTTTTTTGCTCACCTGATTTGAAAGCCGTTCTGATGTGACTATCGGCTCCTTCTCAAATACACTATGCTCAGTTAGTTCATTGGCTGTTTCAATTAAATTGTCATAGTTTGTGGTATAAATATTCAAGAATCTATCGCACTTTACCAACTCTAATTGAGCGGACAAATCAGACTTAGCTAACAGGTTGTTGATTCCATCTGTGTTTAGATAGATTTGATCTTTTTTTATCGTAACAACAGGAGTCCTCTTTTCAATATACACATCAACTGCCTCACGGAATCCACGCTTTTTAATGTACTTAGATACGAGAGCGAGCAAGTCTTCGTTTTTCAAGCGACTCTTAATATAATTTTTCTTGGCATCTGCTTCGCTTGAAACGGCAGAAGATGAGTCCTTATTATAATGAAGGTAATTCTGATAATATTGTTCTATTTCCTCGGAATACACTTCCTTGTACATATCAATAAGTAGCTCGTTCCAGTTTAAGTAACGGTTAGAAACATTTTTAGAGAAGCCAGCTCCAACAAGAGCAGACAGTTTCCCCTCATTATAATCTGAAACCAGTTTGTTTAATATCTCTTTTTGCTCCATCGTAAGAATTATTTTATTCCCAATGCCTTAAATGCGGCATCTACAGGGTCTGAATATATTTCGAGACCAAACTTTGAAACGAGGTCAGCAGGAACCTTGGAGTACTGCATCATGTCAACTACTGGCAGAAGAATACGCTTAGCGCCAGCATCAGCAGCAATCTGCAATGCTCCTGCAAGGTCACTTGTTGGAATAATAGTTCCACCAATGCTCATTGATCCGAGTACACACATCTGAGGTTGCAAAGGTCTGCCAGTCAACCCTGATACGAGCGACACAAATACCGCCAGTTCAAGACCTTGCAATGTACCTATACCGTTGATGTCTGTTGCCTTCATGTGCATTTCACTCTCTGAGAACTTCGAAGCCTGAGTGATTCGAGACAGATTACTACGGCAATAGTTCACAGCTTCCTTCAACTCATCGCTGATAGCACTACCAGAGCCAAAACCAGTATGGGTAAACTTTCCATTTCCTGCCATTACCTGTAAATCCAAACGTACCAAACCAATCTGTCCATCGCCAGGTTGGTGTGCTATACCATAGAGCGAACCAGCTTGCATTTCACCTTCAGGAATGAGGGCAGAACCACCATTCTCAGGAGTGCTGACATACCTTTCTTCTCCATCTTCAAGGTCGATATAACTGAAATGTACATCGAAAAACTCCAATCCACCAATCTTCTTCAGCTGCTCCTTGATTCTTCTACGACCAATAAGGGCATATTCCAAGCACTTGCGTACATCTTCCTTCTGGTATGAGCCATCTGGGAATAGCAACTTCAAAAGGCCACTGACAGTACGCTTCACAGCAATGGTATCACGCTGATTCAAGTCCTTGCCAAGACGAAAGTATTTCTGAATCGCATCACTGAAATTTTGTTTGCGCATTTCACGCAGACATTCCGAGAAATAGTCTGATATGAAGCCGAAAGCATCTGTAAAATACTCAGGACGCATCTTGGGAATCTCCCATCCAGGCAGATAGTGATGGAAGCGGTCAAAGAAAGCGGTGTCAATCATATCCTTGGGAAATGGTGACAACAGATGGCTGACTTTCACAAGATTCTCTATGCTGCCGTTGATGTTGCCCACAAACACCATTGAGGCATTGGCATTAATACTTTCTTTACCGCGGCTGAATGAACCATTGGCCATGTAGCCCTTCATGATTTGAATGCCATCTTTATCTTTTAGGTTGATACCTGCCACCTCATCAAAGGCAACAACATCCCATGTGCCGACCAAGCCAACCTGATGCTTGCCCATGTTGTAGAATAGGTTAGCTACTGTTGTCTGACCTCCAGAAATCAAGATTGAGTAAGGTGACAGTTCATCATAGACATACGACTTACCTGTGCCACGAGGACCGAGTTCACAGATGTTGTAGTTATTCTCCACGAATGGAATCATACGAGCCACCAAGTGCCAGCGAGTGTTCTCGTCAAGATTTGATGGTTCCATGCCTACACTACGGCAAATCACCTCAATCCACTCATCGAGAGTGAAATGCTTACGACCTTCAATATACTCTTCGATGTCAGTTGCGGGCATCTGAATCGGTTTCAACGATGCAATGGTGAATGGGCTTCCCTTTGCATTCTCATCATAGAGATACTCCATATCTATGATGCACCAAATACCGCCACAAAGCAACTTCTCGTACTTCTTGACATACGCATCATCAATATAAACCTTGTTGATGTTTATGTTGAATATGGTTCCTTCATAGCTATCTGTATGCTCATTGAGTTTGGCAGATACTTTATCAATTATCTTGTAGTGACCACGTTCACGAATCTTTGATTTGATCTTCTCTGCTTCGTCAGGACGAACAAAGTTGTCTGCAAGTACATGCTTCACCATACTCACACCCTGTTCGATGTCTTCTGCATCGTCAGTAGCGCAATACATACCAAGCAGATATTCCAGCACATAGCTCGGAACATTTGCACCTTCCTTTATACTTTTGGTAAGGTCTTTGCGAACTACCTTACCACCATAGTATTGGTTGAGTTTAATATCTAATTCGTCCATATTACCACTCTGCTTCAAACATTACACTTACCTTGTATTCCTCCTCACGATAAAGGGCAAATTGGGTTGTATTATCGACCTGACGCTCCATTCGGAGTATAACTGTCTGACCATTCAATTTCGATATGACATTCCTGAACTTGAATGTATGCTTCTGCTCACGCTGCCCGGAATCAGCACTTGTGCTATCAAATGTAAGGGTGACAGAATCGGAGATTATCTCACCATCTGTCGTATAGAAGCCAAGTCTGAGAGTCATACCCTTCACCTTGTCCGTCGCTTCCTCTGTCTGATAGAATTTTACAGACTGGTTCATCTGAGTGATTCGGCTTTGCTTACCAAGTATATCTACATCAACAGACTTTACATCGGTTTTCTTCTTTACATTGATATGGAGTACAGGAACTGCAACTTCTTGTGGCATACATCCACCATGAACAAAGCGAGTGCCGGAACCCTGCTTACGAATGCGGTTTATACCCTTGCAGATTTGAATGTCCACACCTGCTTTTACACCCACGTCTTCACTCTTCCATGTCTTTGCTCCGTTGCCATCCCAAAGACCAGTCCCTATCACAAACCTTCGATTTTCAATGTAGCAAGTGCCACCCTGAGCTTTGAAGTCAGTAAAGTCCGTTTCATCAAGTGTCTCGTTCTGGTAAATATAGCCGTGATCTGAAGTTATAAGGATATTGTAGCCATTGGCATCGCGGATAGCCTTGACAATACGAACTATCTTGTCCATTTCGTCCTCTGTAGCTTTGAACACTTGTGTTTCTGTTGCTAAAGCGTCACCAACTTTGTCGATAGTGTTACTGTAAATATACACTAAGTCGTAGTCCTTCACCCATTCTTTGTTGCATACTGTCAGAAACTCTTCTGCCTTGATAGCCGTACTCTTTGGTACAGCAGTCTGTAATATCTTCGTGCGGTTAGCGGTTCCCTGTGTGCTGACACCATCCGCAAACACCTCCGCAGATTCCTTCTCATACGAAAGAACACGATGTGGCAAAAGTGCCGCCATACCAAGCTGAGTGTAGGATGGCTGAACACAAAGCATCGCAGGTTTCATCGTGGTCTCCATTCGGTTCTCCTGTGCAATACGCTGTTCCAATTCCTTCATTGTCTCATAGCGTAGTGCATCGCTAATGATGACAAATAATCTCTTTCCCTTCTGTACAAAAGGCGAAACATGTGTGCTGAAGAAGGAGCGTTGTGTGCTTACACCTGTTATATGCCATTTATCCATAGCATCCACAATAGGTTGCCATTTGTTTGCCAAGACTGAGAGGAACTTATTGGTGTATGTCTGCTCAACCTTCGGTATGATGTCATTGACCAAATTGGTACTTTCTGCCAACTTTGCTTCGTGGAAGAAGTGACGATAATGTTGATCAATGATATAAAGTTCATTGACATACATCTTAAAACCTTCGTCTGCTGACGTAATGCTCAAACCAGCCATCTTCTTCTCAATGTCCTCAAATAATCTGCGGGCTTCGAGCATGGCATTGATGGTATGCTGGGCTACTCCAAAGAAGATCTTGTTGCGACGATCATCTACGATTAATTCAACCTTCTCTGTGGTGATGGTCTCATTCTTGACCTCCTTATGCAGATATTTGGCAATAACTTTATCTACGCAAGGGAAGGTCTCTATGCGTACAAGTCTTTCTATAGGCTCGCCCTGGATCTGCTGCATCACACCCAGTTCCACTTCGAGCATTTCAGCCCATTGCTTATACATGGCTCCATACTGGCGGCTGTCTCGCCAATCGCGCATGAAGATGTGTGCTTCATTGGTCAGAGCGCCGTTGTCTATGATACTTGCCAGTTCATCCTTGAAGAGTACAATCACAAGGTCTTTTACTTTTCGTTCCTTATCATAACCGAAAGCCTGTTCTGTCATTTCCCAATAGGTTGATAACAGATTATACTTTTCAAGGCGGTCTATTGTATCTGTCTTTTCGTTGATACATTCGTCTGCAAGGATGTAGGTCAGTTGGTCGTATGTAGCCAGTGCCGTGTTTGCTGTCACCGCCAACATCGTGCTAATAATCTCTGCTCCACTCATACGAGGACGAATGATGTTCGCCAGTTTCGTGCGATTTTTCTCATCCTTGAAGAACTCGATATGCTCATCTACAATACGGCTTTTCAGCTCCAGAGGAATATTGCACTCCGTAGCATAGAGCGAAGCCATGTCAGCGCAGAACTTCATGCCCTCCATCTGAAAGTCAAGAAGCCAGTTGCTTGCTGGTTCTGGTTCAGACTCCTTACTATAAATAAGGAATCCACGTTCAGGTTGTTTTCCAGTCTGTATGCGATATTTCAGTGAGAAGGCATTATGATCAAGAGTGAGTATTTCTACTCCCTCTATCTCCATGCCTGTAACCAGTTCTTCCATCGTACCGTCTTCGTCGTACCAAAAGATAAAACGATGCTTATTGAACTGCTCGCTGAGCACATTCTGTATCTTTATCTTGTTGTTATCTGCCATAGCCAATATTGCCTTTTTAGACTCTTTTCCTTCTTCTTGGGGGAGCAGGCATGTCTAATTGCTGTAGATCAACTTCTTCATACGATTTTAGCAATGCGTCAGCCGTCAGTATTTCTACATGGAATCCGGCAGACCTGTACGCTGTTGCTACATCTAGAATACTGACATCACCAAGTGAATGCTTGCCAGTTTCATTCATTGACATCCAGCGACCAACTACGTCACGAAGATGATTGCCCTCCCATAACGCATTTTGACTACTAAAAGCTGCCCAAGGAGAATTGCCATCAATGCTTTGCTGGATTTTTTCACCAAACTCTACTACAAATGGCATTCTGTCTCGCCCCTTAATCTGAGTAATGTGGTTTCCAGTCTCTATAATTGATGCCAAAGGAAGCACTAACAGAGTACCCTCTGTTATCTCTGATTCAATTTTTGCATTGACGCGATCATAGTCCCAACGGTCATCATTAGGTCCTGCCACTTCCATTTCAGGAACCTTCATCCAGACACAAGCCAGACAAGTGTCCACAATAAGTACTTTCTTGCTCATATCTTTTTACAAGTCATTATTAGTCATCATATCACCGACACTCTTTGAAGCCATCAATCGCGCCAGTTGTTCATTCTCTTCCAGAAGATGGATGTCTGTGCATCCATTTTCTTCATTACGTTTAATATACGAGATAAAAGGAATCATCTGTGGTCCCAATTCATCTACAAATGTTGCATTATGAGTAGTGCAGATGATGTCAAGTTTCTTCTGCTTGCCAATTTCTTTTAGCATCTTCACCAGATCCTTTGCACGCGAAGGGTGAACACCCTTGTCCAGTTCCTCCAACAAAATCAATGCCTTATCTTCGGCAGTTATCAGCATGGCGATGATTCCTGCAAATCGCAAGGTGCCATCACTCATACCCAAGGCACTTTGTTCTTGTGTATGACCAGCTGTCCATTCCTCTGTACAGAATAGCATAGCCTTATCCGTCATAGGAATCTTGTCTGCCCTAATGCTCTTTATGTCCCTATCAGGCAACGGCTTTAGATATTTCAGGATCGCTTCGTATGTACCAGATTTTAATTCCTCATCCAAGTTCGCCAAATAACCAGCCAAGTCTGACGCATCTTCGGCAATAGTTTTTGACAACGGAGCAAAGTCTCTCATTCGCTCTGGTATTGGATTTGACAGACGAATTTTTCTGAGGTTGTTCACTACTGTCAGAGTTGAGTCTTTTATCCTGCGGACACAGTTCACATACTCTATCTGAGACAAAACTGATGTTTTCGCCGAGAAATTCTGATAGCGAGGTTTACCCTCTGTATATAATGCCACAGAGACAAGCGATTTGTTCATCTCGTCCAGCTCTTTTCTTTCAAACATAACAAGATTTTTCTTGGTCGTGGCTAATATAAGACTCTCATCTTTTATGTATATATTTCTCTGTTCGTCGAAGGCAAGTGCGACTTCATATATCAGCTGCTCTGAACTCTTGTCACCTTCCATTGTGATGGTAAGATTACACATTTGTTCTCCTCTTCGGATAATCCCCTCTGCACCTCCACGAACATTTTTGGCAATATCCATAATGTCGATAGGTGATGCTAAAGCACTCAGCAACTTTAAGGCATCAAATATGTTAGATTTACCACTTGCATTTGTTCCTATTATCACCGTAATAGGATCAATGAAAAGCGTTGCGTCGAAGAAACTCTTCCAGTTTCGTAGTCTTAACTCGGTAATCATATCTTATTTCTGTTTATTTCTTTAATCATTATTCATCTTTACTCTCAAGTCCTTTGATTGGCTCTACGAGAGGATAGTACTTTGGATAGTTGGTCTTTACGCCATCGTCAAGATCGATGGTCAGACGCTGAGTTGACATCTGGGCGAGAATGGTTGCAAACTCTTTCACTTCACGTACCTTGTCGGCAAGTTCGGCAGCCAGTTTATTAGCCTTGTTGCGCTGTGCCTGACTGAGATCATCGCGCACAGCATTATCCTCTGCCTCCTTCAGTTGCTGCTCTACCTTGTCGATGTATGGCGATACATAGTCGGCATGGAGTTTTGACAAGGTGTCGCTCTCCATGCGGTGCATGTAAACGAGTGCCTTGAAGTAACCTTTCTTTTTCTTATCGCCCATCTGACTGCTGAAGAGCCAGTATATAGGTCGCTTTGCTCCCTTCACGCTGTACATCTGCTGATGATCAGCGTAGTAGTTCTTATAGAGGTATTCACGAAGATTCATGCCCAGGGCAGTCTTGATGAACTTCTTGTTTTCGTAGAAGTTTCGTTCGCCGAACAATTTCTTCACGGCAGTTTCTATTCGCTGTGTGAGGTCATCGGCGAAGAAGTCCTCTTCCATAATAACGGGAATAATGCCGTCATCGTCTATCTCAATGGTATGTGCCAGCAGGTCGAGGTCAGTCACTTTCTGTCCTTGACTTGCAATGATGAGTCCTGGCTTATCTACGGAGTAACGCCCCATCAGGCAGCCCACAAGATAGCTGATGAACTGCTTGATGATGACATCATCGTGCCAGACAATTTTGTTGTCTTCGATGCTTATCTCGCCTCTTTGAAGAATTGTAACTTCGTCTAAGGATATATTCGAGTCTAACTCATTGCCCAAACCATATATCATAATATACTTTTCGTTTAATAGCATTTCATTGTCGTGGAGAGTCATGAATCTATTATTCCAATAGCATTTGCATCTTTCACAAAGTTCTTCAATGCTTGCACTATCAATAAATTTTAATGACATAAAAGAGTCCGAAGATTCCAAACTTTCACT
>Ga0247609_10005588_pt1 | contig 12307 bp, 12 predicted proteins | sample 172DNAGHGlowgp2_FD_193487 | JGI IMG/M metagenome (GOLD analysis project Ga0247609, IMG submission 193487) | Sheep rumen microbial communities from Palmerston North, Manawatu-Wanganui, New Zealand - 1728 DNA GHGlow gp2 | ecosystem: Host-associated > Mammals > Digestive system > Stomach > Rumen ... | reverse complement strand
TGGAGAGGCGAGTAAGTGTTGAGGTTGTCCTTGAGATGCTCCATATAGGTCATGCCGCTCAGCACGCAGAGCACACCCTTTGGAGTGCCTGCAAAGCGGAACCCCCATTTTGCAACACTGCCTTCGGGATCGCGCTGCTTCATCTTGGCGGCAATGGTTGTTGGCACGTTGGCAAGGCGTCCTCCCAGCAATGGCTCCATGATAACAGCAGGGATGCCACGCTTTTCCAATTCTCCATAGAGATACACGGCATCCACATTGGTATCGCTGATTTCGTTTGCCCAATTCCAGTCGAGGTAGTTCAGTTCGATTTGCACAAAATCCCAATGATAACGACCTTCGTCGTGCCAAGCTAAAAGTTCGTCGAACACCTCTTTGTCGCCGTGGAAAGAGAAACCGAGATTGCGAATGCGTCCCTTTTGCTTCTGTTCCACAAGCCAATCCAGAATGCCATTGTCCATGTATCGACGATTCACCACTGGCATTCCTCCGCCACCCACAGCATGAAGCAGCAGATAGTCGATGTAGTCCACTTGCAAATTCTTGAGCGAGTTCTCAAACATCTGAATCGACCCTTCTCTCGTTTGGGTGTTGGGACTGAAGTTCGACATTTTTGTGGCGATGAAAAACTCTTCACGTTTGTGTCGAGCCAAAGCGATACCCGTGATGGTTTCTGATTCTCCTCGGCAATAAGCGGGTGATGTGTCGAAATAGTTCACGCCATGCTCAATGGCATAATCCACTTGACGATTCACCATCTCCTGGTCGTAGGGAGCATCTTGATTATCTTGACCCGAACCACTCACAACGGGTAGGCGCATCATGCCATATCCCAAAAGCGATACCTTATCACCAGTATTAGGATTCGTGCGATAGGTCATCTTGTCCTTGGGTGGTTCTTGCAGAGCCGCTGTGGTGCGTCGCTCATCATCTTTGCATGCAGCCAACAATGCAGAGGAAGCAGCAATGCCACCACCCAGATATTTCAAGAAATTTCTTCTATTGAGTTCCTTATTCATTTTACTTATCTTTTTTAGGTTTCAGGTCAAGCCCCCCACCGACTCCCCCGAGGGGGAGGGAAAAGCCATCCGGTTTGCAAGCTTCTGACCATAGAAAGCCTCCCCTCGGGGAGGTTTGGAGGGGGCTTTCTTCATTTAAATAGTTTTATGCACTTCGTGCCCTTCCACATAAATAGCACTGAATGGTCGGGCAGGGCAGAGGTTCTCGCAAGCACCGCAGCCAATGCAATAGGCTTCATTGACAGCAGGAATATATACGCCTTCAGGCTCATCTTCATGGAGAGGAACCATTTCGATGGCACCCGTAGGACAATGGCGCTCGCAGTTTCCGCAGTTCACACCGTCCGTCACAGGAATGCAATTCTGCTTGATCCACACGGCATGTCCGATTTGTGTGGAACTCTTATCCTCCACTGTGATAGGGCGGATAGCACCAGCTGGGCAAACGTCGGAACACTTCGTACATTCAGGTCGGCAGTAGCCACGCTCATAACTCGAGGTGGGTTGCATCAACGTGAGTAAATTCGTGGATGGACGAAGCACACCATTTGGACATGCCGACACACACAACTGACAAGCCGTGCAGTGCTTTGCCATATTGGAAGCAGAGATGGAGCCTGGAGGAGTGATGGGTGTGTTACGCTCTGGAGCAATCTTATCTTCAATCACAGCCAATCCACCATCCACATCCCCCTTGCCTTGTGCCAATGCAGCAGCTGTGGTTGCCATCGCTGCCGATACTAAGAAGGAACGGCGGGACGTGTCAATGCTTTCTCTTCCGTTTTCGTTTTCGTTTTCGTTTTCGTTTTTCGTTTTAACTTTTTGAGGCTCTGTTGACTCTTTTTCCTTGATCATCTTCTTCAATGGAAGCGTGTAGTGAATAGCATCCTTCTTGCATGGTGACAAGCAATCTCCACACACCACGCAGCGTGAATAGTCGATGGAGAAGTTCTTGAAATCGATGGCAGAAGCCTTGCAGTTCTTGGAGCAGAGGCCGCACTTGATACATTTGTCCTCGTCCATGCGAATCTTCAGCCATGAGAAGCGTGCCAAGAAACTGAGTATCGTGCCGACAGGACAAATCGTGTTGCAATAGGTTCGTCCGCCTTTCCAAGCCAAGATGATAATCACGACAAACGTCACCGCTGCAATGACGAAAGTCGGCAGTGACTTCATCCAAATATCAGTTTCCGAAAAAGCGTAACTTTCATAGTGCTCTGCAATACGAGCAAGGATGTTGTTTCCCCATTCATAAACAGGTCGAAAGAGGTTGTTCACGATTCGTCCATAACTACTATATGGAGCCAAGAGTGCCACAAATGAATTGACTCCAGCCACAAAAGCAATGATGAACAATCCCAGCACTGGATAGCGAATCCATTTCTTTTCGGGAGAGAAACTGAAACGGTGCTTCTTCCGTTTGGAATGAATCCATGAGATGACATCCTGGAAGATGCCAAGCGGACAAATGATGGAGCAATAGATTCGTCCAAAGATGAGAGTGAGAGCCACGAGTGCCACTATCACACCCACGTTCAATGCCAATACAGCTGGCAGGAACTGAATCTTTGCAAGCCAACCTAACCAAGCATGGAGCGCACCGCTCACGTCGAGGAACAGCAGCGTTACCAATGCCAGGACGATGATGGCGAGGGTTGTACGGATTTTTCTTAACATAGTCTTTCTTATTTAGTCAACAAATTTCCACAAATTATCGCAAAAACATAATTCTAATTTGTGACTCATTTGTGTTCATTTGTTGACCCGTTACTCATTTTTACAATTAAAATACTCACTTCATAGAGCAACCAAATTGGTAGTGCCACGATGACAAGTGTGAGAGCATCTCCCGTAGGGGTGATGGCAGCCGCAAGAATAAGAATGGCAATCACGGCATGGCGTCGATACTGGCTCATCCACGATGCTTTGAGCAATCCGAAGATGGCAAGCAACCAACTGACGACAGGTATTTCGAAGATGATGCCAAAAATGAGACTCATCATCATCAGGGTGTCGATGTAACTACTGATTGTCAGCATGTTGCTCACCGTTTCGCTCACTTGGTAAGTACCAAGAAACCGTACCGTCAGTGGGAAGATGATGAAATAATTGACAACAATTCCCAACAGAAACATGGCGTAGGCAGCCACGGTGATTCTCACCGAATAGCGTCGTTCGTTCTCGTAGAGAGCAGGAGCAATAAAGCGAAACAGCAAGAACAGTATATAAGGAGAAGCCACCAAGATACCCACCATCAGAGCCACTTTCATGTGTATCAGGAACTGCTCAGCAAGTCCCGTATTGATGAGGTTGATGGAAAAAGCTTCGCCTCCCAACCATCTGTATGTAATGAAATCGCTATCTTTCGGAGCAAGAACGATGTCGAAAAGTGGCTCTTTCAGGCAGAACGCTACCACACCCATCACCACTGCCGCCACAATCATCCGAATGATACTGTCGCGCAGCACATCCAAATGTTCCCAGAATGTCATCTGAGCATCATCCATAAACCAGTTGGTTAAAAAATAAGAATGAAGAACCTTTAGCTCGGCGTAGCCAATGTAGAATGAAGAATGAAGAATCTATTTTTGTTCATGAAATTTCAATTCTTAATTCTTAATTCTTCATTTCGGCAAAGCCGTCATTCTTCATTTTTGCTTTCGTTATCGTTTTCGTTTATCCCGTTCATTCCCTCCTTGAAACTGCGGACACCTTTGCCCAGTCCCTTCATCAGTTCAGGAATCTTCTTGCCGCCGAAGAGCAGCAATACTACAAGTACGATAAGAATGATTTCACCAGTTCCGAAATGCATATCAATTAAGATTTTGTTATTTAGTCTTTAAAATGGTTTGTACGCTTCATCAAGCAATACGTTGCAAATATAATAAAAAGTTTTTCTCTCAACAAAAATAAGACGATTTTTTGTCAATCAATGATGACTTCCGAATAGTTGGTAAACCTAAAATCTAAAAAAACATATCCATAGATCTTCCACCACACAATTACAAAAAATCCTTTATTATTAAAACAATCAAATTCAATTAGTTTCCAAAGCAAATAAACCAATCTCAGCTTTTTCTCTCTTTTTCCCATAAAAAAATGAGGAATATAGCCACAACCACATCAACTATATTCCAAATAGTACGTCCCAATGCAATCTTAATCAAAGGCTGAAAAAGAATGGCAAGCACACCAAATGAAATGGCTAAATATTCTTTCTTTTCTTCATAATAATGGTATGCCATAATAGCAAATGCTACCATAGCAATGAATCGTACCAACATAAAATATCCGTATGGCATCGGTGCAAGACACAATAAAAAAAGTGTTGCAAGAATCAATTTAGTTGATTTCATATTTAAAAGTTATCTGTACATTCTTTCTGCTTCCATCTCTTCTATTTCATCTTCCCAATCTTCACCAAATACTTCTTCCATTTCGGTCTCATATTCTGTTTTTGCTGAATTCCAATCATAGATGAGAAAAACTGTTGGAAGTGTTAGACACACCGTTATAATTGTGCAAATATACCAATAACGTGACGTACTTACAAAATTATCGAAATCTTTTTTATTTACCAAAAAAGAAATGAAAAATGATACTAAAAATAAACCAAGAGGAATAGCATAAAACAATATATGTTTGCCTATAGGTAAATATGAAATATAGTGGTTAAAAAATATGTAAGTTTCAAGTGCCACGAAAACTGATATGATAAAACCAACAGTTAAACGTTGCGGTTTAGAATGATACATTCCTATAATAATTATTATTGCCCAAAAGATGGCATTGATCCAAAAATTCATAATATGTTTTTTAATCTATTTCATTAGTAATCATCTTAAATGTACAGATGATGTAACACACAAATATTGTTATCATTGTAGATATTGCACCAAAATAATACCAAAAACCTAATCCTATATCATCAATGATAAGAGGCATTTTTTTTATAAATAATTGATAGAAGTCATTAACAATTGATATTACAAAATTTAGTATGGGCATTATCATCATATATTTTTTGCCATTAACAAGGTTTTTAAGAAACATACCCATAAGTCCTAAGATAATATATATAATAGGTAAAACAGCACCACTGATAAAAAATAATTTACCAAAATTCTTTAAGGATTGGTGTGTTAAACAATGAAAAACGCTACCGAATAGAAATATAAAAAATATATCAGTAATAGCACAAAAAATTCTCGAAACAATAATTGCTCCGATAAAATATAGAACAGTCTTCATTAATAATCGTTGCGTGAACTTCCTCCGAAAATAAAGCTAAAACAAGAAAAGATTACAGTAACCCACCACCAGACATTATATCCAGTTGTATAATAATTGGCTTTAAAAATTGCATCACTAAACCAACTACGAATTAGATTTGGAATAAAAAACAATCCGTGCCATATTCCAGAATACCATGTATAAGTTTTCCCAGGGTCAATGTCACACAATAACCAACCAAAAAACATTGATAAGCATACATAAATTAAAATTCTACTTAAACACATAACGACGATTTTTTTAAATATAAACTATATTAAAAGATTAAAAATTAGCTTCATCAATAATTGCATCAAAAAGTATTTCTTGTTTAACATCTTCTATTGTTTTATAAACTAAAGCATCTATAACTTCATGTTTATAGCCCAATGCTAATGCCGTAATTTTACACAGAGCAACTTCGTTTTTGTTAATATCACCATCACAAAGCATTAGAATTACCATGTCATGAAGATACCTTAACCTTTGCTCATCAGATTTGGGAGCAACAAATTTAACACTCTCAGGATGTTTTATGCATCGTTCTAAATCCGAATTAGTTAAACCATCCCGTGACATGACTTCCGCTATAGCGGCAAGTTCTTCTTTTGCTATTCTACCATCAGCTGCTGCTAAAACCACTAAGTTTTTTAAGTTACTCAATTTAGCTTTACTGTCGTTTGATTTGATAATATCCCAAAAGTACATAATATTGAAATAATTAATGTTATTATATCATAAGCGTCCACTAAAAAACAGAACAATCATATTGTTGCCTGAATATCAGCGAATTATAGCCTAATATATGGTGCGCCGATTTCAAATACCCAAGTCGTTGGGTAACAAAGATTTGCTTAAAAAACAGCATTGTTTTTATGGCTTTTATAGCCTAAATGACATATATGATTCATAAAGTCTTATATTTAGTGGACACTACTGATTCTTAGTATAAAAAAACAATTTTTGCGACACATGGGCAAAAAGAAAGGTGTGACTTCTTTTTGCTGTTAATTCGAGGCATCGCCAAACGCCCAAAGCCATACAACAATGAAGCTCACACCCAAAGGTGCAAGCATTCACTATTACAAATGATGGCTTTATTGAAAATTGGCGATTTTCGAATTACATCATGTAAAAGCAAACACTTTTCTCTATGTCAAAATGTCTATGTTAAACTTATGTCATTTTTTCGTTTTTTTAGTTTCTGGCTGTAAATATACAGATAAATCTTCTAATGAAAAAGCGGATGACTGTTTTTTTTCTATAAGGATTCACATTTTCTGTTTTTTGCAACTATGCTTAGGAAGCCTTTTCTAATCATAAGTTATCAACTCATATCTTTCCTTCTCTTCAAACAATCCCTTTCAGATAGCCAAATATACTCAGAATACAAGTTTTATTCTAAACGCGAGTTCGGGATAAGTAAATATCTCAACTTCGAAAGTATGATTGCTTTGGACGATATGTCTTATAGCGCGTTTCCTGTTTTTGTGTTCTCCTTCGATTGCACTGACATTCTTCTTCGAATGTTCTGACATTCTCCTCTGATTTTACTGCATCTCTCCTTTGATTGAACTGAATCGCCGAGCTCTCAACGTTTACACGGCGAGCCTTCGTTATCGCAACGCCGAGCGCTCGCCATTTCGATAGCGAGCCCTCGGCAACTAGTTGAATCCAAAGGAACGCTTCATTCAATCCAAAAATGAGGTTCTGAAAATCCCCTAAAGAACTTCTGTAAATCCCCATCTGCTATTCAGACAATCGTAATTCCTCCAGTAGTGATTTGCAGTGGGAAGGTAGGATGATGTGGTGGTTGCCGATGGGATTGGTGAGGAAGTAGTGGGTGAGGGAAGGTTGGGAGAAACGGATGATTTGTTGGGTGCGGCAGAGTCCTGATTCGCTTTGGCAGGAGAGGAGTTCGCCTTCCTCGGCAAAATGGCGGGAGAGGTCGCCTGACAGCTTGAAGATGGTGACTGGACCTGGCTTTACGAATCCACGAATGCCTACGCCGATGCCTGACTCAAAGTGCGTGTCGAGTTCATAGCGTTCCGTCATGCAGAACGGGATGGTGCAGTGGGCAAAGAGCATTTCGCCTGTGTCGGGATTGATGCGAGCTGGATTGGCTTGAAAACCCGTGCAACCCGTGAGTGCATGGGCAATCTTCATAGACAGCATGGCTGGAACGTCGCCTTCACAACTTGCCACGATGCCTTCCGAATTGAATTGTGCCAACGCCCAGCAACCCGTGTTGTGGACCGTGGAGAGAAGGTCGAAGCAACGAAGGGTGAATCCTTGCAATTGATACTTCTCAACCAGCGTTTTCAGGGCGTGGTAGATGCGCAGAGCTCCAGGCAAAGCCTTGCGGATTCCCTCGTTGGGTGCTTTCTGCATCAGTGTTTCATCCATCTTAGGTTCTGTTATGGAATCAATGGCAGTGAGCAATTCCTGCATCGGTATGTCGATGAGGGTGATGCCTAATCTTTCCAATATTATCTCTCGATTTGCCTCGCTCGAAATGAGCCAGTCGGAAGGTTTGCCTATGATTCCCAATCGGCATCCTTGGAGTTTTTTGCGTGCTTTTCCCACTTGTAGGAGAAGATGGATGCGCTGATTGATATATGCCGTGGAGCCGTGGAGGATTTCACCCTGAATGCCTTGCTGACGAAGGAAGGAAAGGATTTCCATCGATGCTGCCAGTGAGTTGCTTTTGCCCGAAGTGAGTAGATAGAACGGAGCGGACGACTTTGCCATCAGTTCCTTGTAGATGCGCTTGAAGATGCCTTCCGTTCCTCCCGTGCGAATATATAATAAGGAGAGAGGCGCAGATCCATAGCTTTCGAAGTTGTTGCCGCAGAAATCAAAGTCGGCAGAGATGGTGGCAAGGAATTCCTCTGTAGCTTTTGCCACCGATTGTTCGTTGTGAAGTTCGGATGTAAGGGTATAAATAGCGATGTTCATGGTAGTTTTTGTTGTTGTTTGTCATGGCGAATATAAGCAGAAAAGATGGAACAAACAAAAAAGAATGATTGTTTGATACAAAAATGATAGGATGTGTTACAAGTGATTCGCTTTTTTCTCGAAAAAAAGATTTAACTTTGCAAAGTATCACTGATTCATCTTACATACTTATATATTATCATAATGAAGAAAATTTTGTTTTTTGCATGGGCGTTCGGACTTGCTATTTCAAGCCTGAATGCACAAACCGTTGTGAGTAGTCCCAACGGAGAGTTGAAAGTGGAAATGAACGACAAGGATGGAAAAGCCACTTATCGCGTGTTGCTCGGACAGGATGTCGTTTTGGAAGAATCACCACTTGGTCTTGTCACCTCAGCTGCCAATCTTTCCGAAGGGCTGAAGATTGGAAAGGTGTCGGATGCTAAAACCGTGAAAGAGAGTTATGAATTGCGGAATGCCAAGAAGCAGCACATCAGTGTGGAGGCTACGGAGCAGACCGTGAATCTCACCGATAAGAACGGACGAGATGTGTTGGCGGTGGAATGGCATGTGGATAATCAGAATGTGGCTTTCCGCTACATTGTGAAGGAGCATGCACGTCGTCTTTCGGTATTGGTGACGAAGGAGGAAACAGGCTATCGTTTGCCTGAGGGAAGCACCAGTTTCAACTGCCCTCAGATGGGTTCGCAGAGTGGATTCGCACGCACTGCACCAAGTTATGAAAGCAGTTACGAGTGGGATGCTCCGCTCGGCAAGAATGGTTGGGGCGAAGGCTATGTGTTCCCAGCTTTGTTTAAGGTGGGCACAAAGGCATGGGTGATGTTGAACGAAACGGGACTCGGTGCCAACTACTGTGCTTCGCATTTGCAGAATGCAGGTGGAAACCTCTATCAGATTGCATTCCCTAATCCAAAGGAATTCGGTGGGGTAGGTACCAGCGAACCAGGCATCGCACTTCCTGCTGAGCTTCCTTGGCGCACCATCACCGTGGGCAGAACGATGAAGGCAATGGCAGAAACCACCATCCAGTGGGACGTGGTGAAGGAACAGTATCCTGCCAGTCAGAACTACAAATATGGACGTGCCACATGGAGTTGGATTATCCGCATGGATGCCAGCTGCAACTATGATGAGCAGAAGGAGTACATCGACTTCGCTGCTCGCTTGGGTTATGAGTACGTGTTGATTGATGCCCTTTGGGACACCAATATCGGTTACGAAGGTATCGAGCGTTTGGCTCAGTATGCAAGAACAAAGAACGTGGGACTCTTCCTTTGGTACAACTCCAATGGCTACTGGAACGATGCTCCTCAGGGACCTAAGGGCAAGATGCACCGTCTCATCGACCGCCAGAAGGAAATGGCTTGGTTGCAAAAGACGGGTATCAAGGGCATGAAAATCGACTTTATCGGTTCCGACAAGCAGCAAACCATGCAGATGTACGAGGACATTCTCTACGATGCCAACCAATATGGATTGATGGTGATTTTCCACGGATGCACCCTGCCACGCGGATGGGAACGTATGTATCCTAATTTCGTGGGTGCAGAAGCAGTTCGTGCCAGCGAGAACTTCTCGTTCGGACAGGATGAGAACGACCGTGAGGCACAGAGTGCCACTATTCATCCTGTGCTCCGCAATGCAGTGGGCAACATGGACTTCGGAGGCAGCACACTCAACAAACACTATAGCAAGGATAACCAGCGAGGACGCACGCGCCGCACGAGTGACGTGTTTGCTTTGGCAACGGCAGTGCTTTTCCAAACTCCTGTGCAGAACTTCGCACTCGCTCCAAACAATTTTGAGGATGCTCCTGCTTGGGCAATGGATTTCATGAAGTCTGTTCCTGTCACTTGGGAGGATGTGCGCTACATCGATGGCTATCCAGGCAAGTATCTCGTCATGGCACGAAAGAGTCAGGCAGGCAAGTGGTATGTGGCTGCCATCAATGCACAGAAGGAACCGCTCAAACTGAAGCTCGACCTTTCTTTCCTCGGCAAGGACGGAATGATGCAGGTTTATTCCGACAAGGTGATTAGCACCGACGACAAGGGCTGGAATACCTTCGAGGGAGGTATGAAGGAAATGAAAGTGAAGAAGAATATGACTGTAGTTGTTCCAAAAGATGGCGCCGCAGTGATTGTGAAGTAAAGGCCCCCTCCCGGCCTCCCCGAGGGGAGGAGAAAAGCCTCACCCCCGACCCCTCTCCAAAGGGCGAGGGGAGTAGATAGATGAAAATGAAGAATTCAAATATAAACAAAAGACAATGAAAAAGATATTTATTTTGTGTGCTTGTGCATGGCTGATGTCGATAGGTATGAGCGCACAGACATGGCAGACTGCTGAGAATGCTGTGCCAGCTTCGGAATTTCCAAAAGTAAGTTCAGACCGTCGTGCCCAGTTCTCTATCAAGGCACCTGAAGCCAAGGAAGTGGTGCTCGACATTTGCAGTAAGAAGTACCCAATGACGAAAGATGCCGATGGTGTTTGGACTGCTACCAGCGACCCGCTTGTGGTAGGTTTCCATTACTATTTCTTCTTCGTGGATGGAGTGCAAATCACTGACCCTGCTTGCGATTCCTATTATGGTTGCGGACGTATGGCGAGTGGTATCGACATACCTGAGGACCCTGCCGAGGCTGCATATTATACCTACAATAAGAACATTCCTCACGGACAGGTGCGCGAGTGCTATTATTGGTCCGAGACGGAACAAGCCAAGCGCAGATGCTATGTCTATACACCTGCCGATTATGAAAAGAATCTAAAGACAAAATATCCTGTGCTCTACTTGCAGCACGGTATGGGTGAAGACGAGCGTGGATGGCATCAGCAGGGAAAGATGGCACAAATCATGGACAATGCCATTGCAGCTGGTAAGGCAAAACCCATGCTCGTGGTGATGGACTATGGCAACTGCGGCTATTCTTTCGGTGCTAAGAAAGGTGAGAGTATGGGCGACTTCGGTGCCAGCTTCACAAAGATACTGCTCGAGGAAACCATCCCATTTATCGAGAGCCATTTCCGTGCACTGACCGACAGAGATCATCGTGCTATGGCAGGACTTTCATGGGGCGGAAAGGAAACCTTCGACATCACACTTGCCAATCTGGATAAGTTCTCCTACATCGGTGCATTCAGTGGAGCCCTCTTCATGGCAGCTGGACAGGAAGTCAACACGATGTATAACGGTGCTTTTGCTGATGCTGCTGCTTTCAACAAGAAGGTTCATGCTCTCTTCCTTGGTACGGGTTCAGAAGAAAATCTTGGCACCCAGGCAGTGAATGAGAAACTCTCTGCTGCTGGTATCAAGACTCATTACTACGTTTCTGAAGGCACAGCCCACGAATGGCTCACATGGCGTCGCTGCCTCAATCAGTTCATTCCGCTGCTGTTCTAAGGAAGCCTCAAAGCCAAGCCTCACCCCAGCCCCAGGACCCCTCCAGCTCCCCTGAGAGGGGAGAGTGAAAGCCTCACCCCCAGCCCCTCTCCAAAGGGCGAGGGGAGTAGAATGAATGAAAAGTGAAGAGTGAAGAGTGAAAAGTGATAAATGACGAATGCAGCAAGAGAAGAGAGCAAGTTCGCTTACACGATGTCTTGCAAGGAGGAAGAAGGCAATAGACAATAAAAAAGAAGAGTGAAAATGTTGCTTTCACTCTTCTTTTTTATTCATCGTCTATCTACTCCCCTCTCCCCTCGGAGAGGGGTTGGGGGTGAGGCTTTTGGGGTGAGGCTTTTAGTAGGCTCTAAATCCAATAATCTTTCTTACCTCGTTGAGGGTGGCAGCAGCACTTTCGCGAGCCCTTTCTGCACCCTGACGTGCAATCTTGTCGAGCAACTCCGTGTTGGAAGAGAATTCCTGAATGCGTTCGCGGATTGGGTTCAGCACCTTCACCATGTCTTCAGCGAGTTGCTTCTTCATGTCGCCGTAGCGGAGAGAGCAATCGTTCCATTTCTCATCGAAGTACTTCACGGTTTCTGGTTCGCTTACTATGCTCATCATCTTGAAGAGGTTCTCAATCACTTCAGGCTTTTGGCTGTTGGGTTCCTGCGGGCCG
>Ga0247609_10005587_pt1 | contig 12309 bp, 11 predicted proteins | sample 172DNAGHGlowgp2_FD_193487 | JGI IMG/M metagenome (GOLD analysis project Ga0247609, IMG submission 193487) | Sheep rumen microbial communities from Palmerston North, Manawatu-Wanganui, New Zealand - 1728 DNA GHGlow gp2 | ecosystem: Host-associated > Mammals > Digestive system > Stomach > Rumen ... | reverse complement strand
TCATTATAATATCCTCCAGATTTTTTATAATTTTTAATTAATTCATATCAATATGTTACCTAGAAATTACATCTTCTAGTTTTTTTCTTTCGTATACTTCAAGCATTCCACCTCTAGTAGAATTATAAATATTTACATCATTATTTTCAGCAAATTTTTTCATTTTTTTATGAGAAAAAATTAGACGTTCATATAAAAAATCAGGTGAAGACTTATCGATAGCACCTGTCTCAACAATATGAGTCTTGGATCCAGAGTAATTACAATCACTACCTAACAAGTATATATCTTTAAAACCCATATAAATTGCAAATTGTAAGCATGCAAATATTACTGAATAGCCGTCATTCACTTTATAAAATGCATTTTTGCAAGGTTTAAATGACAAATGTTTTTTTATAGCTCGATGGACTCCCATATCTAAAGAAAAATATCTTTTTTTAGTTTTATATTTTGAATATTTTTTTAAAAAACTAGGAACTATCATTTCTTGATTAGCATTATGTACAAACTCTTCCATACCGCTTAATACATATTCATCTTGAATAAAATACATATTCGGTCTCCACTTAGTATTATCGTATAATTTAACGCACGAATTCATACTAAACGTATATTCATCTTTAACAGCATCAAGATCTTCTATTGTTAAACTCGGTCCGGTGGCAATTATAAAGCACCTCTCACCAAAATGACTATTTTTAAGTGATAAAATCCATTTATATTTTCTAGACAATTTAAATATGCATCTTAATCGTCCATTTGTACAAACCATACAATGATATAAAAAATAAAATGGAAGTAATACTATCCTAATGAAAGTATTTAAAAACTTATTTGATTTAATTTTCTTTTTTATTTCAATGAAATTCATAATTTTTTCCTCTAATTTAATCTTTATAAAATTACATTTTAATCAGATTCTTTTTTTAACAAAGTTTTAATATATTTTTTTCTGAAAAAAACAAATATGTCTCATCTCTATGAGAATTATGTAAATCCTTTATCCACGAGTAATTTTTATCATTTTGTTTGTTTCTTCTTTGCATTTCTTTATTTGATTTATGTAGTTTAAAACTAAAATACGGATAAAAAAGAATACGTAAAAGTCCATCTATAAACTTATTCTTCTTTAAAAATATTTTTATTTTGTTCAAGTTTATCACTATCATCACTATCCTTTTTCTTAATTACAAAAATAACTTGCTTAATTTCTTTAATAAATATTAAAAGTGAAAGAATATATGCAATTAGATTGAGAGCAAATCCAACATATATATTAAAAAAATGAGTAATAATATAAAAAATTAATGAATTAATTAAGACAAATATATATATTTTCCAAATGCATATATTATATTTTTTAAATATAAATATATCACAAATAATATACCAAAATAAAATACAAACAACTGATGCAACTGAAATTGATATCATCGATTTAAAACACAAGTAAGCAAAAACATTTGCTGCTGCAGACAATAGCAACACACCTATAGAAATGCATAAATACATTTTTTGCATTTTTAGTGCTTTATAATAATTTATAAAAATAATACTTATAATTGATGACACAGCTATTCCAGGAAATAGCACTCTAAAATATATCAAGGAATTAGAATAATCAGGCAAAAATTTTGTAACTATAAAATATAATGGAAAATATGATAAAACAAATATAAAAGATAAAATTGATATAACAACAACATATGTCCCATAATTTGCTTTTAATTTATCATATGATAATCTTTTTAAAGAAGGATATAAAACTGATGCAATAGCAGCAACAAATGTTGTTACTAATTTTAACATACTATATGCAAAAGAATATATTGAATAATCATCTGTGCTAAATAAAAATGAAACAAACTGTCTATCAATAGATAAAATAAAAGTAACCATCAAATCAGCAATTAAAAGAGGCATTCCCATTCTTATTAATTCAACAATCTCTCCTTTTACTGCTACCAATTTCTTTCGTTTACCAAAAATAATTTTTCTATAAGTAATAACATACCACATCATACAAACAAAAAATACCATATCAAATAGTATCAAATACAATCTATATAATTCATAACTATTAAATTCTTTTAAAGTATACAAAAATAATACCGAGAAGATTGTTAATAATGATCTCACTACATTCCTAATAGAAAGTGTATTAAACTTTTGAGTTATTATTGAAATATTCTCAAAATAGTTAGAAATCGTATTAAAAATTAGATAAATTGCGACCGCCACAAATATATATTTAAACTCACCAGGTACAAAAAATATGGATAATAAAATAATCACAAACGAAACGAAAATTAACAAAATAAATAAGAACCAAAAAAAAGTTCTAAATTTTTCTTTATCTAGTTCTTCATATTTATAACCGCCATATTTCAAGTAGATACCTGATGTAATACCTATGTTAAAAATAATTGTATACGTGCTATATAATGTAAACAACCTATAATATCCATTATTAGTAACACCGAACATTTTTGGCAACAAAAACGAAGTTAAAATCCCAGATACCAAAATAAAGAAGTTACTAATTCCAACTTTAATAATATTATTAACTAAATTACCTCTAATTTTCATTTTATTCACCATACAGCATATTAAATGATTTTATTTTATCATCATTTTTCATATAAAATTCTACATTAACATTAAAATTCATAAATACAATAAAAAGTGGAGTTATAGATAATTCATGACGTAACCATGATCCATAATCCGGCTCAAAACATGATGAAGTTAGAACGAAAGATATAATTAATAAAATAATAAGCTCTTCTGAATATAAAAGTTTTTTATACCCACAAATCTTAATTATTAACATCATAGATAAAATAAGTTGTAATACTATATATGGAACATATTTAATTCCTGAAAAAATCAACTCAAATGGAAACAAGATTCTAATAAATTTTGTTATAAAATTTAATGTTAGATCAAAAATTGATGTACCAAAAGTAAACGGTCTAATCATACTTTCAGCTTGCTCATATTCTTGAGTTGAAACATTAATCATTTTGGTATAATAATCGTTATAAAAATTAGATAATACAAGAACAATAACGACATAAGTAATTAAAATCGTTATAACAATACCAATGCAAAATAACCATTTTTTTTGTACTGTCTTAAAAATTCTAAAATAACACAATAGTGCTACAAAGAAAAGTAAAAAAATAGTATAGTAAGTTCTCACAAATAATATCATAAGTACAGTCTCAATTAATATTAATAAAACGTTTATAAAATCATGTTTAATTTTATGTATCGAAGTAAAAAACAGCACCAAAAACCATAAAAAAACTAGCGCTTCCTTACCAAAGACAAATACATATGAATTTAAAAAAACAGATATCAATGCTAAAGCAAAAAACTGAAAAAAATCCAAATTGTCAAGTTTCCTTTTTTCAACAAATAAAAAACAATAATAAATAATATTAAAGACTATTGAAATATATATTTCCAATTGAAGAAAGCTATCAAATTTAAAAACATTTAAAAACTTATACAATTTTGCAACATTATTCATTGTCTGATCATAGTTATCCGCTAAGTATGACCCATTCATCAACCCCATCAACACATTAGATGTCGGATGGAAATCTAATGCATTCATATAATAAAAACGAATCACTTTTCCTATTATTATAAACAAAGGAAAAAGTATTGTAAAAAGCACAAATGAATTTCTTATCTTTATTTTTTTTATAGAATACATTTTCTCACCTCTTTTGGAGTTTTTTAAAAATTTTCAAATAAGGTAATCTAATTTTAAAACATTTTTTTAAGAAACCAATTTTCCATCCACTATTAAGCAAATCACTTTTAAATTTTCTACAATTAAATAAATAATAGAATATGGGTTTAGCTTGAATCAATTTAGATATTTCAATGTTTTTTCCTTCAAATGAATTAAATTCTTTAATTTGCTTCAATGTCGGCATAGTTCCAACTTTGTAAAAATTTATAAATAAATCATCAATTTCAAAATCACATAATTTATAATATTGGTTTTCATTAAAATTTATAACAAATGACAAAGCATTTTCTTGTATGTTTTTTACATTTTCAAGCATTGTATCATTCAATTCCAACTTATCAATTATAGGCTTGACAAAACCATTTTGTATGTTATACCCTTTTGTGGTTCCGTGAAAAGCAGAAAAGACTTGTTCTAATAAGCCATTAAAACCTCTCATTGATGATTCTAATGAGTTATTAGATATATCGTATAAATAACCTGTTTTCTTTGATTTTGATGTTATCGAAGTAGTAGCTCTTTGCCTAACACCAAAATAAAATCCTTCTATATGATAATCTACTCCATTATTATCCAAAATTTCACAAATCATGTTTTGCATAGTTCCGCTCCAACCAATATCAACAAGAGCAAACTTATCATTAAGACCATTTTGTTTTAGATATTTAATCACTATGCTATTATATTCTATTGCTCTTTGTCTAATGTAATTAATATTTTTATTAATCAAATCTATAAAAATATCACATTTCTTAATTTTATTCTCTTTGGCAATATTATATTCATCTAAAATATTCAAAAAATATTCATCTAGTAAATTTATACTATCCAAAAATCCCTCAATAGTTTCTTCTTTTCTTAGTGAAAGTTTTGCATAAATATCATCATACGTATTGGCGTTAATAAGACATGCTAGTGCTAAACTTTTTCTTGATACATAAATATATCGAGAATTTATTTTATTTTCTACCAAATCAAATGCTTTTTTCATAATATTTCCCTCTCGAGAAAGAAAAAAAACTTTTTTTATATTTTTTTCATATATTTTATCTTTTAACCAATTTGTAAATCCATACAATACTGGTCCTAGACAACAATAACCAAATTCATCCATGAAATTATCTCTATACTCATTTACTAAATGCGAATGTAAAATTTGATTTTTATTAAAAACAACTGAAAAATAATCTTTATCTTTTAAGTGAATAGATTTTATCCCAGCCAATCTAGAACACAAGAAATCAGATTTATAATTGTCACCAATATGAATGATTTTAGAACGTTTTATACCTGTTTTTAATAACACTTTCTTATATAATGACACTCTTGATTTTGTAGAATTATATTCCGATGATACAAAGATATCATCATAACCAAAATAGCCACATTTATTAAGCATTTTTTCAATTTGCTCTTTATCAAAATACATATCAGAAATAATAATAATTTTCTTATTTAATTTTTGAGCAAGTTCAAAAATTTTTTTGCCTTTTTTTTTAGCTGAACAAAATTTTATTTCATACTCTTTTTCAAGCGACATTAATAGTTCTTTGTTGCTTTTATCAATGTCAATATATGAATAAATATCGTCAAGATTAATTTCGTTCTTATCAACTTTTTGCCTCGCGATTTTTTCAGCTTCTTTTCTTTTCGCAGAAAAATCTTTTGGAACGAAATTATTTTGTTTTTCAATAAAATCATACAATGTCTTAGAATCAATCGTATTCCTATATATTAATGTATCAAATACATCGAACGAAACACAATCATATTTTTTTATTTTTCTTTCGTTAAAAAATATATTCATACTTTTATTCTCCTAAATTTAATGGGCTTCTGTTGACTGATAAATAAACCATATTTAATATAAAATTATAACAGCTCCGTCTATTAAATGTAAACAACTAAATTCTAATATTCTTTTAGTTGGCAATTATATAATTTATTTATTAACATTTCATATATATTTAATAATTCGTTAGCTTCAAAATACAAATTATATTTTGAAGTTAATACTTTATGAGCATTAGTTATTCTATCATCAAATGTACTCGTAATTTTCACATTCCATTTACTAACATCTTCTAGTTTTTGAAAATATACATTATTATTAATTTTGCTTTCTTTTGTAATAGTATCAGCAAAATAGCAATTTAGACCATTTGCCTGGGCTTCAACACCTACAATAGGTAATCCTTCATACAAACTTGGTAGTACAAAACAGTCCATAGCATTATAGAACTTATAGGCTTCATTTGTTGTGCCATAAAAGATTACTTTATCTTCTATTTGCAAATTCTTTACTTGTTTTTTACAATCATCTAATAATTCACCAGCACCAATTAATAATAGTTTTGAATTGATATTTTTCTTTTGAAATTCATCAAATATTTCAATTAAAAATTTATGATTCTTTTGTGGCATAAATCTACCAATATGTCCCATCACAAAAGTATCATCTGAAATATTCAATTTACTTCTAATTTCTTTTCTAAATTCTTCATTAAATTTAAATTTATCTAAATCAATTGCATTATTTATTATAGTAACCAACCCTTTATCATAAGTTTTATTACCAAATAAATATCTGCCAGCTAATTCACCACATGCAAAATAGTTTGTAGCATATTTTTTTGAAAATGGTCTAAGAATATTTTTCATAATATTCTTTTTCCATTCTTTTCTATTAGAAGTCGAATGTGAATGGCATATTCTAACCTTAATACCTGCCTTTTTAGCAGCTCTAAGAGAAAAGATTGATAAAGTGCTCATATTAGAATGCACGATATCATATTTTCCTTCGATGAATAACTTTTTTAATGTTTTCATATATTTGAAAATATGATTATATTTTGGAATAAAAATAACCTTGCCGCCCATTGACTCAATTTCTTCTTTGTTTATTATCTTAGATTCACTTTCAACAAAAAAATCAAATTGGACCTTAGTTTTATCAATTGCTCTATATAATGACATAATAATTGAGGCAACACCACCATCACTCATACCAATTATTTGAGCAACTCTTATTGGATTATTAGCATTCATCATTCAGCACCTCTTCCTCTTATTACTGCAGGAATAGTTCTAAATACCAATCCTAAATCATACCAAAAACCGCGTTTAGTATAGTACTCTAATTCTAGTCTTTGTCTTTCTCCAGTATCATATTCAGCATTAGATCTTCCACATACTTGCCAATATCCTGTTAGTCCTGGTTTTCCCATAAAAAGTATTGTCAGTTCATTAGGATAATAATTTTCTAATTCTTTAATAGCTACAGGTCTCCAACCAATTACACTCATAGAACCAAATAATATATTAAATAGTTGTGGTAGCTCATCAATTGATGTTTTTCTTAAGATTTTACCAAAACCTGTAATTCTCGGATCATTATCTACTTTTCTTTCTCTTAACCATATTTCTTTTTGTTCTAATGTAAAGTATTTATCCGGATTATCATTTGCATCGAAATACATCGTTCTAAATTTATATACGTCAATTTCTTTACCTTTATATCCTACTCTTTTATCTTTATATATTGGGTGTCCTTTAGTTGCTATAAAGTTCACAAGCCATATAATTAATAGAAGCCACGAAATCAATAATATAACGATAAATGATGATGTAAAATCAAAGCATCGTTTAGTAAATCTATACCACCAATTATTACCTTTAATTCTATTTAGAACTATCTCAGGCCTCTTCGAAATGAGTTCACTATTACTTAATACTATATTTTCATTCATAATCTCCCCCCATATTATTCAGCCCCTTCATGTTTAAGAACTACCCACACAGTTCTAAACATAAGTCCTAAATCATAGAAGAAGCCTCTCTTCTTCTCTATATATAATAAATCCATTTCTACCATTTCATCAAATGTAGTATTAGATCTACCATGTGTTTGCCAATATCCTGTAAGTCCTTGCTTAACTAAAAGTCTTTGCTTCTGGTAATCATTATATAAGGCATACTCTCTTGGTGTACAAGGTCTTGGTCCTACAAAAGTCATTGTACCATTAAAGATATTGAATAGCTGTGGTAGCTCATCAAGTGAAGTTTTACGTAAGAACTTACCAAACTTAGTAATTCTTGGATCATCCTTCATCTTGAATGTTACACCACCTTCAGTTTCATTTTGTGATAACAAGGCTTCTAGCTTCTTATCAGCATCAACAACCATTGATCTAAACTTGAAGCATCTAAACTCCTTACCATTCTTACCTACTCTCTTAGAAACATAGAAAATAGGTCCCTTTGATGTACATTTAACAAGTATAGCTATAATTATAAATAACCATGATAACAGCAATATTAATACTAATGCCCCAAAGAAATCAAACAATCTTTTAAATAAGCTATATAAAAAAACTTTTCTTATCTTAATATGTCTATAGTCTTCCGTCTTAACAGCAACAGATTCTTCTACTATATTTTCATCAATACTATCCATATAAATACTATTCCTTTATTAAAAATGTAATAATTATAATACTCTCTTAATATTATAGTTAAATTATAACACATTAAGCTTCAAAACAAAATAATTATGTATATGTAAGTTGATGTTTTTTATAATTAATGAAAAAATCTAAATCTCAACTATTCTTTGCAACCAATGAATGGTAAATAGAATTATGTATGTTATGAACTCTGATTCATCAATTCTATACAAAAGAAACGAATCCTCTAATAAATATAATAGAAAAATAAGTGGACATTATAAAAAGCTTATTTAATACCACACTGTATGCTCTAACTAAAAAGGTAGTATACGTCTTATTAACTGTATACTACCTTCACTTATAGTTATATACCACTTAGATTTAAAAGTTTGCTTCTACTTAGAATTTAAAGAGCCAATTGCTTTTTTAATATTAAAAGTTCTTAAAAGTCCTTCTCTTACAGTATATCTAGGCTTCCACCCAATACTCTTAAGCTTTTTTGTATCAAGTAGCGCATATGACGCCTTTGATACACTATCATTATTTTCTAATTCAAATATAACCTTTTTTGAAGCAAATGATGCAATATAATTTGCATAATCTGCAAGTGTATCCATAGTAGGATCTGCCGCTACATTATATGCCTCTCCACAAGCTCCATCTATAAGAATTTTTAATAATGCCTCTACTGCATCACTAACGTATGTATAAGAGAATAATTGATTCCCCTTACTTTTAAGGACTATATCTTCTTTTGCTAAAGCCTTATCCATAAACTGAGCTATAGCCTTTGTATCATGCTTTCTATCAGGTCCAATTATTCTTGATAATCTTGCTGTAACAAAGTCTAGGTTATATTGAACCTTATATGATTGGCATAAGCTTTCTGACAATCTTTTAGCCTCATTATAACCACTTCTAGCATTATTACAATCTATATATCCAGAATATAATTCATCCACTGGCCTATCTATGCACTGACCATAAATCTCAACGCTTGATGCAAGTAAGAATCTTTTTATATTCTTCTTTATTCCAAGCTCTAATAAATTATTACATCCTAGTATATTTGTAGTAATTGTACCTACTGGATCCTCTGCATATTGCTTTGGATGTGTATTAGATGCAAGATGAATTATATAGTCTATATCATCTTCAATATTAATTTTATTATTAATATCACAAATTAAATATTTAACTGTATCATCTGAATCATATTGATGCCTTGATAAAGAAATAAGTTTGATATTATCACCATAATTCTTATTTCTATATCTTATTACATCACAAAAAAATGAGCCTATAAACCCAGTTCCACCAGATATAAGAATTGTTTTGTTCTTTAGTTTATTAAAGTCTATAGTTTGTGCAACATACTTTATATCATCTAATTCTAATGAAGTTCTTAACAATCTATCTCACCCTTTTCAATCATAGCCTCAAAGATTTGTAGGTCTCCTGGTGTCGTAAGCTTTATATTTTTGTCAGAACCCTTTGCAAAATATAATCTTACACCAAGCTCTACCATCATAGTATTAGTATAAGAAGATCCATAAATACCAATCTTCTTTTCAAATGCCTCATGGTACTTCTCATCAAGAAGGGCATACTTATATGCCTGAGGTGTTGCTACCCTTCTAAGAGTTTCTCTTGGTATATATTTTATTGTTGATATTTCATCATCAACTAAAAATATTTGCTCATTATATGGCATTGATGTTACACCATTACCATATTTATTACATTTATCTAAGATATCATTAACAACTGTTTTATCTATTAGTGGTCTAATGCCATCATGAATTATAATGTTATCATTTGGATTTACCTTATCCTTTAGGTTATATACACCATTTCTTATAGATTCTTGTCCTGATGCTCCACCAGTGGTAATCCATTTAAGCTTATCTATACCATACTTTTCCTTATATGCCCAAACATCATCCTGCCATCCATTAATACAAACAACCTCTATTGCATCAACAAGTGGATGTGATTGCAATGATTGTAAGGTATATGCAAGAACTGGCTTTCCTTTTACCTTTATAAATTGCTTTGGTAGATTAGCTCCCATTCTTGAGCCTACACCACCAGCTATAACAATTGCAATGTTCAATTCAAATCCCTCACTTTAATTAATTTCTTTATAAAAAGTCTTATTAATATAAAACTTTGTACCAAAGCCCTCTTTAAACTTAGCTAATGTTTCATTCAAGTATTTCCCATGATTTTCAGTAGATATTCCAAATGAAAAATACTTGAATCCCTCATTATATGCCGTGATAATTAAATTACCATCCATATAATCCATAGGTTTTAAATATAAAAAATCAGGATCAGCACATAAATATTGTGTGTGGAATACATCATTAAGAATAAAAACCATACTTCCAGCTACCATCTTTTCTTCTAAAAATACCCCATAAAACCTAATATTATTATTTAATCTATTGTAATATAAATCATATAACTCTTCTAATGAATGAACTGGTTTAGTATTATATTTTTGAAGAGACTTACATAGAATTATATAAAATTGTTCAATTTCTTCTTTTAAAACAATTTGCTTTAATATCAAATTATTTTTCAATGATGTTTTAAATAGGTTTCTAGTTTTGGATTTAAAGTTTGCTACAACATCACCATTTTTAATACTTTTTAAGTCTACAGCAAAACTCAATTCATCATAAGATTGGTATCCTAGGTTATAGCACATATAATCGAGTAAATTGTTGTTCTCTGATGAAAAAATCTCATTGGTACTTTTAAGTAAAACATAACTAAATTTATTGTCCTTCAAGTACGTATCTAATGAAGTAAGTATATCAATAACATTTGTAATGTTGTAAAACTCTTTTCCAACAATAATTCCTCCAAATGTACTACCAATATGTGATAAAAACTGTTTACGCCCATTATCTTCTTTTTCACAAGCAGGACAGACACCTACAATAGTGTTGCCTCCCCTGATAAATAAAATTGAATGGTCTATAAACCTATCTTTATGATATTCTAAAAAGACCCTAGATTGCAAAAAAGTTCCATTTATCGAATTGTTTAACACAAACTTTTCCCATTTATCCTTAAAAGAATCATTATACCTTACAACTTCTATCTCACTCATTCTTAAACCAGTCCCTTTCTTTGTTATCTAACAAAACTCTAATTCTATCATTTGTTCCAACAAAAGTGTTTATAAAATTATCAATAAACCTTTCCCTTGATTCCTTTAGTGGATCTATTCCTTGTTTTAAATCGGTTATTATCCTCTTAATATCATCAAAAGAATATGCATTATAGAATGCCATATCGCAGCACTTCAATGTAAAATCATTTAATACTTCACTAGATTCATTATGGCAGAATATAATCGGCTTTTTAGTAACCATATATTCAGCAATAATAGATGATACATCCGTTATTAAAGCATCACTATTTTCAAAAGTGCTTAAATACTCACTGGAATTATCATAAAAAGAATTACTACTATTTGATATTCTGTTTAAATAGTTATCGACTTCTGCTTGAGTCATTAATTTTATATTCACAAAGTTTGAAAATGCATAAGGATGTGGTCTAAATATAAAAGAATAATCTTCATTATTTATAAACATATTAAATATGTCATCAATATATCTAAAGAAATTTGAGCCACCCATTGTATCGTCAATCACCCACCTAGGTGTCCATATCACTTTATACCCAGAATTCTTAATACTATCAAACATATTTCTACTATTTAAATACTCACTATGATTAACATATAAATCTTCCATATATGAAAAACCTATATTAACAGATGTTTGGTACCCCTTCTTTAAATTATAGGAACAACTTTTGTTAAAGTAGTCATAAGCATATGTTGTATCAGCTATAAATAATGATATTTGTCGTGTAAATGCCAAACTCAAATTAACGTCACCAAGTTTCATAAAAGAGTAACCATAAGGAATATATATACATTTTGCCTTCTTATAAGTATTTTTAGTTTTTAAATCATTAGGTAGATAAGAATCATATGGTCTTGGATAAAAAATCAATTGTGGCTTTATTGTTTTCAAAATATTGTATTCATACTTAATATAATCA
>Ga0247609_10005585_pt1 | contig 12309 bp, 7 predicted proteins | sample 172DNAGHGlowgp2_FD_193487 | JGI IMG/M metagenome (GOLD analysis project Ga0247609, IMG submission 193487) | Sheep rumen microbial communities from Palmerston North, Manawatu-Wanganui, New Zealand - 1728 DNA GHGlow gp2 | ecosystem: Host-associated > Mammals > Digestive system > Stomach > Rumen ... | reverse complement strand
CTCCTGCTGATCGTGTGCCACAACTGATGGGTGACCTATTCCATTGGGTAAAGACAACGAAAGAACATCCGTTGATTCACTCGTGTGTGTTCCATTACGAGTTTGAGTTTATCCACCCCTTTATTGATGGTAATGGCCGTATGGGCCGTTTCTGGCAGACAATGTTGTTATCTCGCTGGAAAGGTATATTTGCATGGCTGCCTGTTGAGACCATCGTTAAGGAACATCAGCAGGATTACTACAATGTCATTGCCAAGTGCGATGCTGCTGGCAATAGTACAGCATTTGTTGAGTTTATGCTGAAATGCCTGCTGGATGCGATGGAGAATTATGAAGATGATGAGAACGAGGTTCCTAATAAAGTTCCTAATAAAGTGCAGGATAAAGTACAGGATAAAGTGCAGGATAAATTTCCGGAGGTTTCACAATCCACATGGGATGTATTGGCCATTATCCAACAGAATCCAAAAGCAACGGTTGCCGATATTTGTGCGAAAAAGGGCTTGAAGGAAAGACAAGTTTATAAGCATATTTCCATATTGAAGTCTTTGGGTCTTATTGTCCGTGTAGGCAGTAATAAGACTGGCTATTGGAAAGTAACAATCGACGATTTATAATCTATTGATATATGGCATACTTTAACGAAGACAATGTAACTGAGCAGATGTGCATAGCGGTGGCCAAGGAAGCCGGCTATCAGTACTGCCCCGCTGACGAACTGCGCGAGGCCAAGAACGATGTCATCGTGGAGCCTCTGCTGCAGCAGGCGCTGATACGGATTAACCACATCACGCTGGCTGAAGCCCAGATTGTGATTCAGAAGGTGAAGGACGTCGTATTTGAAGGTATGAGTGGTGACATCATCACAGCTAACCAGAAGCTGAGGAATCTGTTCTTCAAGGAGAATAGTTTCCCCTTTGGCAAGAACGGTGAGCATAAGACCATCAACTTTTTTGATACGAACCCTGAGACAGCTGCCAAGAATAACAACTACGCAGTAACCAATCAATGGGAATATCCCAAGAGCAGCTATTCAGGCGGTAAGCGCCTGGATGTGGTGCTGCTGATTAATGGTATTCCGATGGTGATAGGCGAACTGAAAACGGCTACCAATGCCAGCATTACGTGGGCTGACGGAGCCAAGGATATCATTGACTATCAGAAGTCGATACCTATGATGTTTGTGCCTAATATCCTGAGTTTTGCCTCAGAGGGAAAGGAACTATACTATGGTAGTATTGGTGCTCCGCTGACAAAATGGGGCCCGTGGTTTGCTGACGAGGAGAGAAAGCATGGCACGCTGGCTGATGTGCAGCGCAATCTGAAGAGTTTGATTGATCCGCTGCGTCTGCTCGATATCTATCGTTTCTTTACTGTATTCACCACCACGAAGGACACGTCGAAGAAAATCAAGGTGGTGTGCCGCTACCAGCAGTATTATGGTGGTATGGCCATTGTGAATCGCGTGATGGCACGCACAAAGACTGGCTTAGGACCAAAGAAGGGTTTGATATGGCACTTCCAGGGCTCCGGCAAATCGTGGCTGATGGTGTTTGCTGCACAGAAGCTGATGAAGATGCAGGAGCTGAATGCGCCTACCGTTGCCATCGTTGATGACCGTATAGACCTGAGAGACCAGATAACTGGCGACTTTACACGCTCAGAGATAGAGAATGTGGATTTCGCCTATACAAGAGAAGAACTGAAGGAGTTCTTTACGAAAGACCAGCGCAAGATCTTGATTACCACCATCTTCCTGTTTGGTAAGGTGCAACAGGCTTTGAACGCCAGAGAGAACATCATTGTATTGGTGGACGAGGCCCATCGTACGCAGGAAAAGGATTTGGGAGAATGCATGCGTATTGCCTTGCCTAATGCATTCTTCTTCGGACTGACAGGTACACCTATCAATAAGCGCGATAAGAACACCTTCAAGTGTTTTGGTGCAGACGAGGATGAAGGAGGCTATATGTCGAAATATACCTTCCAAGACTCTATCGATGATGGTGCCACGCTGGAACTGAACTTCAGGGAGGTGCCTGTAGAATTGCATCTTGACGAAAAGAATCTGCAAGAGGCATTTGACAAGATGGCTGACGATTATAACTTGTCAGAAGAAGAGAAAGACCAGCTGACAAAGGGCACCAAGGTGGAAGCCTTCTTTACTTCGCCAAAGCGAATACACGAAGTATGTGACCATATCGTGAAGCACTATCGTCAGTATGTGCGCCCCACAGGACTGAAATGTCAGGTAGTGGTATATAATCGTGCCTGCTGCGTGGCCTATAAGAAAGAGATTGACGCCATGCTGGCTGAGAGTGGCGATGAGACAGCTATCGTGATGCATACCAGTGGTGACAAGAGCGACGAATATAAGGAGTATAAGCTGACGAACGATCAGCAGGAGAAATTGCTGAATAAGTTCCGTGACCCCTTGTCGCCGTTGAAATTCGTGATAGTCACGAGCAAGCTGCTGACAGGATTCGATGCACCTATCCTGCAATGTATGTATCTGGACAAACCCATGAAGGACCACACGCTGTTGCAGGCTGTATGTCGTACGAATCGTGTGTATGAGGCGCAGAAGAAGTGTGGTCTGATTGTTGACTATGTGGGCGTGTTCGATAACTATGCCAATGCTTTGCGTTTCGATGAAGAATCAGTAAAGAATGTCATTACGAATATCAACGAGATTAAAGGACATATCCCTGAGTGGATGAAGGACTGTCTGGACTTCTTCCCTGGCGTTGACAGGACGATTGGTGGCTTCCAAGGCTTGCAGAACGCCCAGGAGAAGCTGAAGGACGAGAACGTGAAGACGCAGTTTGGTGCGCACTATACCCGTCTGAATAAGGCTTGGGAGGTGGTGTCGCCAGATGAAGATTTGCTGCCATATAAAAATGACTATGTATGGCTGAGTCAGGTGTACGAGAGTATTCGCCCTGTGGATAGTAAAGGTAATTTGATTTGGACCATTCTTGGGCCCAAGACCATCGAACTGATTCATGAGAACGTGGTATCCATTGATATCGGCGAGAGCATTGAGGACTTGGTAGTTAGCGATACCCGCCTGCTGGAAGAATGTATCAAGGACGATAAGAAACGCAATCGCACAATTATTGAAATAGAGAAGATGCTGAAACTGCGCCTGGGTAATCCTAAGCATGCAGGCTCGAAGGAGTTTAAGCTCCTGAGTCAGAAGCTAAAGGAACTGCAAGAGAAGTTGCGCCAGCAGCAAATAGACAGTATCCAATTCCTGAAAGACCTGCTGGCTCTGGCAAAGGAAACGCTTGAGGTGGAGCAGAAGCTGGAGCAACCTGAGGATAAGCGCAAGAAGGCCAAGGACGCTTTGACGGAACTCTTCGAGAGTATCAAGACACCTGAGACGCCTATCGTGGTGGAGAATGTGGTGAACGATATCGATACGCAGGTGGTGAGTATCGTTCGTCGTTTCAGCAATGCCTTCAAGACGGTGACAGGACAGAATGAGGTTCGCAAGATGCTGCGCACTATCCTCTGGCTGAAATATAAAATCAAGGACAATGAGGTCTTTGAGAAGGCCTATAAGTATGTGGAGATGTATTATACGCCAGATAATGGTGGACCAAAGTTTCAGGCAAAAGAAATCCGTATTGATCAAGAGCCCATAGATGACTCTATGACTAGCTGCTTAATTGCAGCAGAGGAGCCATTTCGTGAAGAGGAATGAAATGAGAGACAATACACCAATGTGATCATGGGATGGTTCTGTGATCATTCAGGAACCGATTCCTAAAACTCTTAATATATTGATTATTGGTGTGAGATCTTTCGTACGATAGCGTGCATGGAATCTATTTTCACTAATGATGTCAATATCCGAAGTCCCAGGCCTCGACATAGTGGTCGAAACGGATACCTGCACTCGCCGTCCTGCCAAGCCATAGGATAGATGGCTGGCCCATGATGACGTCCTTCGGGCAACGTGAGTCTGGCCTGATAGTGCATGCAACATGCTTTCTTTGTGCATTCGTCGTTGAAGCACAAGGGATATCCCGTTGGGACATCTTTATAAGTCAGTTCCTTCTCTTCCATATATGTTTTACAATCTTTACAATTCCAAGTGCAAAGATACTTTTTTTCATTAAACTGCCAGGGAATAGAAGAAAAAATCGAAGGAGAATTTATTATGAGACATGAAAAATTCTCTGCTATTTGATAATAATCTGTTTTGCTTCTACAAATAATAGTATAACTATATGACCGACAAGGTATTATAACGTTTTGTGCCTCTATTTATCTTCTACTTAACATCTACTTTACATCTACTTATCCTCTACCTACTATCTATATTAGTTTATGATGTGGATACTGACAACGGAACAGGGACATAACTTATTATTCCCACCTTGGGAACATAATGTTCCCAGGCTGGGAACAAAACATTCCCAGCCTGGGAATATTTAATAAGCTACGAGTAAATCTCAATAAGGGTACTTGCTTAGTGAATAACAAGTTGGTATCAGTTAATAAGCGAGTGATATGTTGATAGAAGTAAAGTAGAACTTTAGTAGAGGATAAGTAGAAGATATGTAGAGGTAGAGTAGAGAACAAAATGAGCGAAATATTTGCAAAAACCAAATAAAATCAGTATTTTTGCAGACAGTTTGTGAATAATTAGTAGAGGTAGAATTAAAAATAGATATATTTATGAAGATTAGTTTATTGAAAATAGCACGAAAGAAGGAGGTCATCAATCGCCTGGAGTTGAAGGAACTGGCTGAGATGATCCGAAAGAGTCCTGATGAGAGTAAGGTGTTTAACCTGCGACTGAATTATCAGTTCTATAAGCCACAGAGGCAGAATGACGGACAGATTATTCTCGATGACGAGAAACATACGGTGAATCTGCCGCGAATCCTGTTTGCTGCTGAATGCATGAACTACAAGGAGATGCAGAAGGGACTCAGATACAATGGTCTGGTTGTCGTTGAGGTGAACAACCTGAAGACTTACGAGGATGCTGTTGCCATCAGGAACCAGGCAGCGAGGATGGACGAAACGGTGATGGCGTTCTTAGGGGCATCGGGGAAGTCGGTGAAGATTGTGTGTCGGGGAGAGTTGTTTGGTTATGCCAGCCTTCCGACGAAGGAGAGTGATGTGCGGCAGTTTCACAAGAATCTGTACGATACGGCGCGACGCGCCTATCAGAATCAGTTCGGTCTCGACATAGAGTACCTGGAGCCGATGCTGGAGAGGACGGTTTATCTGAGTGCCGATCCTGAGATGTTCTTTAATCCGGATGCACGACCCTTCAAGGCCGATACCGAGAAGCACGATCAGCCGGAGCCGGCACCCATCTCGTGGGAGAGCGGCATGCTGATGCCGGGCCGTACCATCAAGCGCACCTATCACTTCAACTGGGTGTTTATCCTTAGGCAAGTGCTCGCTGATACCATCGACGTGCCCGATGAAGACCGTCAGATGCAGATGTTGCAGCAGATAGCCCGACTGTCGCTGGAGCAGGGTATTCCCTTGAGCCATGCCCAGGGAATGACGCTGGAGCATCCCCTGTTTCATAATGATCCTGAGCTGGTGGAAAACGTCTTCGCCACCACCTATGAACCCGGCCTTATGGAGGAGTATCGGAAGCGTAACAAGCTGAAGCCGCTGAAGAGCGTGCCCGACGAGTTGATACAGACCATGCGGACGGAGATCTTCCTTAGTGCCAACTTCGACATGCGTAAGAACCTGATGACGGGTGTGGCCGAATATCGTATGAAATACTCTGAGGACCAGACATTTAAGCCGTTGACTGAGGAGGTGCGCAACGATATGACGCTGCAGGCCATCGAACTGGGCATAAAAGGCTGGGACCAGAACGTGAACCGATTTATAGACTCGACGCGTATTGAGCAGTACGACCCTGTGAACACCTGGCTCGACAAGTTGCCGGAGTGGGACGGCGAAGACCGCATCAAGGATCTCGCAGCCCGTGTGCCTACAGACCAGCCCCATTGGGAGAAATATCTGAAGTACTGGCTCGTGGGTATGGTAGCCCAGTGGCGCGAGAGTGACAAGCAGCTGACTGGCAATGCGTTGACACCGCTGCTGATTGGTCGTCAGGGTTGTGGAAAGACGCGTTTCTGCAAGATACTGCTGCCCGAGGAGCTGCGTGACTACTATAACGACAAGCTGAACTTCAAGAACGAATTCGACCTGAACATCGCACTGACTTCGTTTGCGCTCATCAACATCGACGAGTTCGACAAGACTACCTCGTCGCAGCAGATTGTGCTGAAGTATCTTCTGTCGTCAGCCGACGTGAAGTTCCGTCCACCATACGGCAAGACCATCAAACAATATCGCCGTTATACCTCGTTCATCGGCACCACGAATCAGATGCAGCCGCTTGTCGATCCCACGGGCTCGCGCCGATTCGTCTGTGTGGGCATCCCAGAAGGCAAGAACATTGACTTCACGGATAATCTCAACCATCACCAGCTCTACGCCCAGACCCTATACCTATTTAATAAAGGTGAGCGATTCTGGTTAGAGGACAACGAAATTCAGACTCTGATAGAAGAGAACGTGCCCTATCAGCGCACCGTCGACCTGGTGGAGATGATTAACGAGACCTTCCGCAAGCCCAAGGATGGCGAGGGTCGCTGGTGGGGGACTACAGAGATCCTCTCTACATTCGCTGGCCGCTATGCCTACTTCGATGCCAAGCGGACTACGCCAGTCGTTCTGGGCAAGGCGATGAACAATTTCCGTTTCAGCTTCAGGCACCGTATGGTGAACGGTCTGTCTGAATATTGGCTCTGCGAGAAATGATAGATGTCCGAACCTTGCCCGTAGGGTCGAGCCTGCTTTCGCTCGGGATAGTTCTTGGGTCACTTGTTAAGAATCTCCCTTGCCAATGAGTTAATGGAATCTGCGTCTATCGGTTCCAAGACGATTTCCTCAGGTCCCAAATCCAGAAGGAACTGCATATAGGTGGGCAATGTCAGCAGGTCGCCCTCGCGGCCAACGTTGTAGTCACCAAACTTGATGATATGTTTGACGTGATACTTCTCAGGATGTGCCAACACAGTTTTAGAACTCTTGGCTTGTGCTGTCTTTGCTTTGACCTCCAGGGGCACACACTCGCCCTGCATCCGCACCAGAAAGTCAAGCTCCAGCCCGGAATCTTTTTGGAAATAATAGAGGCTCTGCTCCTTCTTGTGCAGTGTGTCGGCCATCAAGTTCTCAAAAATGGCACCTTTGAACCCTCCAAGGTTGCCCTGCAGGATGTCGGCACGTGTGCCTGCTCCCAGCATCTCGATGAGCAGTCCGATGTCAGCCATATACACTTTGAACACATTATCTTTAGCATTTCCTTCCATTGGCAGGCCTGTGATGTCGGTATTGTAACAGCGACAGATGATGCCAGCATCTTCCAGCCACTGGAGCGACCCAAGGTAGGTCTCACTACGGCCACCAGGTTTCACCTTGTTGTACTGGAACTTCTTGTTCTCTTTGGCCAGCTGCTTGGGAATAGAATTGAAACACTCGCGGATGTGCGGTTTGTCCTTGTCGGGGGCGTACTTCACCATATCGTCGCGATACTCCTTCAAGATCGACTTGTAGGCCTTGCTCACTGCGTTCATATTGTTGGTTGTGAGGAATGCATTGACGGCATCAGGCAGCCCACCAACAGCCACATAGAGGTTCAACAGTCGTTTCATGGCGACATGGATGCCTGCAAGAACAGGTGTTTCCTCGCGATAAAACTTACCTAGTGCGTCAATAACTTCGGTACTGATGCCGTTTGCCCACAGGAACTCCTCGAAGTCAAGCGGGTACATCTCAATGATTTCCTCAGAGCCAACAGGAACAGAATTTATTCCTAATGTTGCGCAATGAATGTCTTTCCGCATTGGCGGATGCCCATAATCACCAAAGGCTTGTGCCCGGTGGTGTTTTTCCACTGCAACAGCGTATCTTCAATCTTCCTTTTCAGCATTTTATTGAACGAGTTTTTATGTGTATATTACACTTTTTGGAACGACTTTTTGTTCTTTATCCACACTTTTCTTAACGACTTTTCGCTGCAAAATTACACTTTTCAAACCGAAGTTCCAAATAATTCGTTAAAAATCTTGCTTTTGACATCAATGTCGCTGCCCCCATGCTACTACGAGTGATATATGCCTTAGTGGCATAACTTATATAGATCTCGCCGATTTTGGTGCATGCCTCCATAAACTGGAGAAACATCAACGACCTTTTCATAGCCCCTCCAAATGCGAGTGTTGTGTCCACATATTACAAATGATGGGTAGCACTTACTCTTCTGAATAATCTCATCTAAGATGCCGCCAGTCCCAAAACAGTCATAATTACAGCCAAATCCATGATCCTGAAGCAGGAAGAGCCACGGAGCCTTTGAGTATTCTTTCACGAATAGTTGGTAGTAAGTCTATTTACCACGCTACTGATTGTATTTATCATAACATAGATTATGTGGCTAAAACACTGATACTCAGATAGTTAAAAATCCAAGAACAAGGATTGTGATAAGTAGGACGTCCCGTGCTATAGCAGCACAGTCATTAATTATCTGAAAAGTTCTTCAGCTGTTACAGCTGACTTCACCATATCAGAATGACCTTCCTTCATATAATTTTTCTATTTAAACATATATTTTTATCTTATCGACTGCAAAATTACAACAGATTTTTCGTTTAAAAGAATCTCTAACCGATAATTTAACCCGTGATAGGCACATTCTTATCACAGGACAATCACTGGAGGAAATTCTATAGAAATACAGCTCCAAATCATCGAACCGTTATTTCTGAGGCACAGAAATGCCGTCTCTCTGTTATCGAACAGTAATTTCAACGAGAGAGAAGTGGCATCTCCCCTACTATACCGTGACGCTGACAATTCCAGACAGACAGTTACCCAGTTACCCAGTTACCCACTTATGACAGGAAGGTTTTTGTACCTGCGACTTTTCCTTTTATGAGGTATTTTAATATTATATATATATTATAATATATATATAATATTATTAATAATATAATAAGTGTACCTATAATGACTATCAAGAACAAGACTCAAACACGACTCCAAAACTATCGGAAAGAGTAAAGCTCCAAAGGCTTGACTTCGTCGAACTTCAAAACCTTCCTGTCATAACTGGGTAAGTGGGTAACTGGGTAAGTTTGATAGACACTTCAAAGCCATATTTCCCTTATCTTCCATACTTTTTTCCACTTTTTTCTATTTAGAAGGCAAAATTTCAAAGAAAATTCGTACCTTTGTCCCCTGCATTCTGCCTAATGCGGCAGCGATGTCATATGAGAATGACGGAGCCGATGGGTGGAGCACTACATATTAGAAGGCGTTACGTCGCTTTGTTTTTGGATTTCGAAACTACCACAATCGAAGAGGACAAGAGCATTGCAGGGGTGACTGCCACGGGGTGTAGTTTATACTCTCCGTAGTGTGTCGTGAAGGTCGAGTACCTTCTGACACACTTTACGGTGTATAGTATACTCCCACGTGGGTGTTTCTCTGTCTGTTTTCCTCAAGGCTGTGGTAGGCCACGAAATCGAACAGGCAGATGTAAGCACCCACGTTTTTCTTTTTGTAGTTAGCCATAGTTGGTAAACCCGTTCGCATTTGGGTGCCTGGCGGACAACTCTAAAACTACAAAAGGAGTAAAACGAACAGATAAGGAAACATAAGAGACTTTGACATCCTTGATTGACTGAACAACCAGAATTAGCACTTCAACAAGAACGTATCAGTCGGACAAGCATTCGGATGTTTGCGCTCAAATGGGCGTGGACAGTTTAGATTGTTGTCTGATACAGGCTGTGCTAAGCCTTGGTTGAACACCTTCTCTTCCACGCCCCCTTTTCGAAACGAAGAGAGGGCTTTTTCATGTCAAAGAAGAAATTTAGAGTTTTATCTTTATTTGCCAACATAGGTGTTGCAGAAGCGATGCTTGAGGACATAAATGTCGAAGTGCCAGTTGCAAATGAACTCATTAAAAGAAGAGCTGATTTGTATCAGAAGATATATCCCAAGACAAAGATGATATGTGGGGATATTACGGATAATGATACATATAATTCTATCATTGAGCTATCGAAGACAAAAGAAATCAATGTAATTCTTGCGACACCTCCATGCCAAGGAATGAGTACTGTAGGGCAACAAGATGAAGATGACGAAAGAAACTATTTGACACTCCCTGTAATAGAAGCGATCAAAGCATTAAATCCTCAGTATGTGGTCATTGAGAATGTTCCAAATTATGTCAACACTAAGATTTCCTACGGTGGCGAAAGAATGCTATTAACAGAGATTCTAAAGCAAGAACTTTCGAATGAATACCACATAACGATTGACATTGTCAATACGGAAGACTATAGTGTACCTCAGTCAAGAGAAAGGGTTATAATCTTAATGACGAGGAGTGACATAAATGCATTTTGGCAAATACCCCCCAAGAGCAAAAAGAAAGTAACTATGGAAGATGCAATAGGTTGGATTCCATGCATAGATCCTTTTGTAAAAGATTTGACTCCTATTGACTTTCAGAAGTTGTTCCCTCTTTACGAAGAACGTAAACAGAAAGCATTGGCTATTTCAAAATGGAATATTCCACCAATACACATTTATAGACAAGTAAGGGCTATGCAATACACACCAACTGGCAAGAGTGCTTTCGATAATACTCTACAGCATAGGCCAATGAAAGAAGATGGAACATTTGTAAAAGGGTATCACAATACATATTCCCGTCAGCGATGGGACACACCTGCCTTTACTGTAACCATGGATAATCGCAAAATATCTTCACAAGGCAATGTTCATCCAGGCAGGCTTATAGGAAAGGATGAAAATGGCGAAGAGGTTTATTCAGATGCCAGAACCCTGACATTATATGAGTTGATGCGAATCATGAGCATACCTGATAGTTGGCCATTACCCGCAAATACAGGAGAAGCTTTTGTTCGACGAATTATCGGTGAAGGCATTCCTCCTCTCTTTGTGCAGAAACTCTTTAAAAACTTACCATGATGAAGAAATTACGTGGATTATCATTGTTTTCCAATGTCGGTATAGCTGAAGCTGGTCTTGATGCTCTGCATGACGTAGAAATTATATATGCTAATGAGCTGTTGAAAGACAGGGCAGAATTCTATTCTTGTGTTCATCCGAATACAATGATGATTCAAGGCGACATTACAAATGAAGATATTCGAACACTGATTGTGAACAAGGCTATTGAGACTCACGTGAATTTCATTCTAGCAACTCCTCCATGCCAGGGGATGAGTGAAGCTGGTAATAGACTTGAATTTGACGAACGCAACCAACTAATAACACATGCCGTTGATGTAATCAAAAGAGTTAAACCAGAGTTTGCAATCATTGAGAACGTCCCTACCATACTTCACACAAAGGTTATAGTTAATGGGATAATTATGTTGATTCCTGACTACTTAAAAAGTATCTTATGTGAATATTACTTTAATGAAGAAAGTCTTATCAAGGCAATGGACCATGGGATTCCTCAGATGAGAGAAAGAAACATCTACTTGCTTGTTAGAAAAGATATAAATGTCAGATGGTCATTCCCTGAGAAAGAACCAATAGTTACTTTACATGATGCCATTGGAAACCTACCAAGCCTTGATCCTTTGTTGCGGGAGGGTATCGAGATGACACGCGAAAAGTTCCCTGATTTTGACGCAAAAAGAGAGGTAGGTTTGAAATTGTCGAAATGGCATTTCCCTCCTACCCATTCATGGAAACAAGTTGAATGGATGATGCATACTCCAAGTGGAAAATCCGCTATATATAATCCTGTATACTATCCTCAAAAAGAAGGTGGAGCCCATATTGTAGCCCACCACAACCACTACAGGAGAATGGCATGGGACAAGCCTTCAAGAACAATCACTCAGAACAATGGGGTCATTTCTTCATTAGCATGTGTTCATCCGGGAAGAGCATATGAACATAATGGTGAAACCCTATATTCAGACCCTCGGGTACTAACCATTTATGAACTACTAATAGTATCCTCACTTCCTCTTGACTGGCAAATACCGACATGGGCAAAAGAGACCTTCATCAGGAAAGTAATTGGAGAAGGCATTCCATCAAGATTAATTACGGTTATTGTTGAACAACTCTTAACCCGCATTGCAGTTGCATAAAAAACCACTGTTAAACTTTGTTATAGAAACTGAGTGTTTTGGGCGTTTCAATTGTATGCAGCCTCATTTTTTAGCAAAAAAAGCCTAAATCGAAGCCCTT
>Ga0247609_10005584_pt1 | contig 12314 bp, 20 predicted proteins | sample 172DNAGHGlowgp2_FD_193487 | JGI IMG/M metagenome (GOLD analysis project Ga0247609, IMG submission 193487) | Sheep rumen microbial communities from Palmerston North, Manawatu-Wanganui, New Zealand - 1728 DNA GHGlow gp2 | ecosystem: Host-associated > Mammals > Digestive system > Stomach > Rumen ... | reverse complement strand
CTCCAGAAGCGGCAAAGCACTGTCTACCACATCATTGATTGATACTGCTTTATAAGAACGGTTATTCCCTGTATCAACGTTAAGATTCTGCGCAACTTTGCCGATTTCGGCAGTGATCGCCCAGATTCGTTGGTGTATGTTCCATCCGTCAAGCGGAAGGTTATATATTTGCTTTTCTTTTTCCATTTTTTTCTTTCAATCTCCATTCAAGTGTGTTTAAACCATTCCAGTGTTCTTCAATGTTTCCGTAAGGTGTGGAACATCCCCACCCACATTCTGGGCATCGTGCATTTGTATAAATCACATGTGTAGGTGTTTCGTGTTTCCATACCTTCGGAAGTACTCCGCAGAAAACGCAAGGTGTCATTTTTTCTTGCTTCTCCTCTCGGATCGGCGAAGGATCTGAATTATTTTTCGGTGTTTTGGTATCAATTTCGACATCAAACAGTGTCATTTGTCTCATCTATAAGAAACTCCCTTATGAAGCGGTTTGCATACTCTGGCATTATCTTTGATCGTCTTGCGGTTCTTCGTTCCGTTCCGTCATTCACTATCTTTTTGAATCTAGTGCGTTCTCTGATCTGCATCGGTTCAAAGATGAAATTGTTCTTAGGCTCACAGTTTATGAACCAATACTGTGTTGGCTTTTTCATCCAATCACCACGCTGCGTTCTGTCTTTATCAATCAGTTTCGGCTTCATGCACCAATACTGTTTCAGATAGTGCTGCGGTGAGTACGGATTTTCTATGATCAATCGCAATCCTTTGCGTATGCAGACTATGACCATGTTGCTGATTAGTTCAAAGTTTTCGCACACTTCACGGTTTAATCGCTTTGAATATTCCAACTTCTTTATGTCATCCCAGTTCCGCATAGTGTTGCAATCGCCACGCATGTGAACCATGATCTGGTCTTCAAATCTCACGCATGGAAAGAAAGCCATAATGAGATCATTTCCGTTCATAGTATCGAAAATGCTCACCCCCCCCCGATATGCTTTCCGAATTTCTTCAAAAAGATCAATCTGGTGATCAGTCTGACCATAGTCATTCAGAATGTCGTAATCCTCTGCCGGAATTCCCAACTTCAGAAATTCATTCTTGAATGTTCCAGACTGTTCAAACAGACAATGCACTTTCTTCATCTTCTGTTTCTTCCCATTCTTCAATGTCATCACTTCCGCAGAACGGACAGATCAGAACATAACCCCACGGTTTATTTGAATCATCAACATATTCAGCACGGCGGTTTGCATCGTCACTGTGGAATTTCTCACCGCAGTCTGTGCAGATCATCATGCTACCGAAGTAATCAAAGTAACTCATTTATTGCACCTTCAATTTCATCGACTGTGTACGGCGGTGTTGATTTCCGATTGATCAGAAAACTGATGTTGCAGTACTCAAACCATTTTTCATTACTTCCATCAAAGCGGCTTGTTGTAAGAAGCACACCGAATGCTTCATCACGTTCTTTGCTGACTTCTTCCGAAATCTCTTTCAGAACAGTCATGCACAGTTTTATTTCTGTGATGATCTGACGTTTCTTTTCTTCGGTCATTTTGCCACCTCTGCAATTTCTTCTGCCGTCACTGGGCAGAGCCTGTATGATGTCTGAAGCACTGCACCAAGGAAACAGCCAACCATGAACACTGCGATGATTGCGCAGATCATAAGATTCTTTACAATTCCAATTGTTTTTTTCATTTCCCTTTTCTCCTGTATAATTGGAATGGCTTTACTTAGCCACTGTGGCGGTCTTCTTTCCCAGAGCAGAACCGCCTTTTTTGATTCCGATTGCCGTGTATACTGATGAAATGCGCACCATGTTGGTGATTACCCTGTTAAATCCAAGTTCTTCAGAATCGATCTGAAATGCCTTGTCATAAATCTTTTTGGCATTGGTGTAGCCGTACACTTTTTTCAATTCCGACTGTCTGATATAACCAGATGCGACAATTTCTTCATTAGTCCGTTCTTTGTTCATCAGATACCCCCAGAAACTTATTCACAAAGTATTGCTGTCCTTTTCCTGTGATCTTCGGTGTCTTGTTCACTGTTGTGTGTCCGTCAGCATGTGCCACTACTGTCTCTTTGATTTCCATCAGTTTCAGTTCCATGCTTTTCTGTGTCGGTGAATTGTAATCCGCTCCGTGTCTCTTGATCAGATAGCCGTTATCACGCAACCACTGAAACAGCCGTTTCTGTCCGATCTCCACACCGTTTCCCTTCAGAATCTTCGCCAGATCGCCGATCAGAATTGAATTTGCTGAAGTTGCTACCGCATCCGCAAAGATTTCTTTAGGTTTCATCATTGCTATCTGCTTGTCACGGTCTTCAATCTTCTTCATTGCGACTGTCAGAGCCTTTGCAAGCAGTTCATCATCTGTCAGCGTTTCCTGTCCGGCAATATAGCCGCCGTTCTTTCTGATTGACGGCAGTACTTCGGAAGTTACCCAACGCTTGAACTGTCTTGCCTTTGGCATCTTGCTCTGAAGGATTAAAGAGTACAGACCAGATTCATTGATTACTGTGAATTCCTGCGCACCGCCAAGGGTGTCGCATTTCGCTACCCCCTTATCCTCTGAATCAACATGGTTTCTGATTGCGTCTCTCGGATTGTTGTATTCAAGTACCTGTGCAACATCCTTGCCGATAAACCAAGGTTCACCGTTGATTGTTGTGCTTCTGATTGTTCCAAACTCTGGATTGTTGAATTTCTGTAAACTGTTCATGCTTTCCTTTCTTGTTTCGATTTTCGAAACTTAGTTTGCAAAAAAAATCTGTATCACATCTTCGTCTGTCAGAGCATATCTGTTTCTGATCGCTTTAATTTCCGGCTGTGTGAAACCATTGGATGTTTCGCCATTGATCTTTAACGAAAATGTTGAAGTTGTGCATCCAATTTCTCTTGCCAGAGATTCATATGTATCTCCGTTTTCAATCATGATTGCTCTGAGTTTTGCCTTATTCACCATTTCACCCCCTTTCTGTGTTTTGGGTTTCGATATTCAAACCTTGTCTTCATTTTACTCTTATGATTTCGTTTTTCAATACTTTTTTTTGTTTTTTCGCAATTCTGTTTTGATATTGTTTACAATGGAATAGAAGGGAGTTACCAAAATGGCAAAATTCGCAGAACGGCTGAAAGAAGCCTTACAGATTCGCCACATGAAGCAGTCAGAATTGGCGAATATAACAGGTATCAACAAAAGCATGATTTCAAATTATCTCAGCGGCAGATTTGAACCGAAAAGCGAAAACCTCAACAAACTTGCTGATGCTCTCCAAGTAAATGATGTCTGGCTTTCTGGTCTTGACCTAGACAAAGAAGAATTCTGGGAAAAGTATCTCAGCGATTACGCACACGCTGATTGGATGCCGCACCGCACCGAAACACTTTCAGAAGAAGAAATGGATATAATCACCGCATACCGTGATGCTGATGACAAAATACGCACAGCAATACGCACATTGCTTGGTGTAGGTATGTGATATGGCAATCATTAAAGACAAAAAAAGAAACACCTGGATGGTCAAACGATATCAGAAAGATGTCATCACAGGAGAACTGAAACAGGTTCTGAAGCGTGGATTTAAAACAAAGCGTGAAGCGCAACTATGGGAATCGTCACAGATCGCCGTTTCAGACACTACAAGCGCAACTTTCACGGAGATTGATAACTTATTCATTGACTACAAAAACCCCTCTAAACAGACCACAAGAAAGCAAGAGCAGACCAGAGTGCAGAAGTACATGCCTTTTGCCGGAACACCGATCAGTCAGATCAGCAAGCAAATGCTTCTTGAATGGTATGTTGATCTCATTAAAAGAGATGACATCGGAGTGCGCACCAAAAACTCATGTATCTCTCTGGTTAAATCAGTGTTTAAGTTTGCTAATGAATTTTACAATGTGCCGAATACCGCAGTAGTCTTGAAAACGCTGAAACTTCCGAAGCAGAAAGAAATTGTGGTATGGACAGTCGATGAATTCAATCAGTTCATTCAGCATACGGAAGGTCATTACAGGAACATCTTTACATTCATGTACTGCACTGGTCTTCGCAGGGGTGAAGCACTTGCGTTGTGCAAAGATGACTTCGATCTTGAAAAAGGCACTGTCCGCATATGGCATCAGATACGCAAGTTTTCAGACGGTTTTCAGCCCCTTAAAACGGAATCTTCAGAGAGAACATTGAAACTACCGACCAATGTGATAAACGCTGTCAGACCGCTTGTAATGGCTTGTAGCGATGAAAAACCGTTTGTGTTTGGCGGTGATGTTTCCATACCAACGGCAACGCTTCAGAAGAAGTTTGCTGACGGAATCAAAGCAAGCGGTGTGAAGAAGATACGCATTCATGATCTCCGGCATTCGTTCGCTACAAACGCAATCAACAACGGATGCAACATAGTAGCAGTCAGCAAATACCTGGGTCACAGCAACATTCAGCAAACACTTGAAACTTACACACATCTGCTTGAAAAGACGGATGATGAAATGATACAGACCATGAACAATGTGGTCAGTGTGATACTACCGTGATACTACTAATTCAAACTTTTAATTTCAGTTATGTGCAATTATGGCTTATTTATGCGGTTTATCAGCGATTATAAGCAGTTATAAACAGTTATGATAAATACCCCATATGTGTCTAGAACAATAAAAAGCCGCATAATCATGCGGTTTTTCTTTGCCGTGATACTAATTTGATACTAAAAAAAGAAGGTTATTATCCTTCTTTCAGTAAATCCCTTACTTCACACCCAAGCGCATCAGCAATCTTTAACACTGTGATTGCCTGTGCTTTGTTGATATCCTTGTAGCCGTTTTCGTAATACTGAATCATGCGTTCATTTACTCCAGACCGCTTTGCCAACTCCGCCGTTGACATGTGTGCGGAATTCCTTATCTTTTGAAGTTTGCTCATGCTTTTGCCTCTCTCCATCCATCAGAACTCTTACCCATCGCAATGCGTGCGCCACGTTCCGTGTTATATACCTTTGATTCACGCTTGCCGCCATAACTCATGACCAGTTTTGCTGTGCCATCTTTGCGAACTGTGATGCTTGCTGTGCTACCGTAGAAGTCTTTATAATACTTTTTCATTTTCTCCGCCTTTCTGCCAGTGCTTTCGGTGACTGGCGAACCGTTTGTGTTATTGCTGATCCGCATATGTTTGAATGTCGATGTATTCGTTTTTTATGTCAATGAATGCACATGGTATGTCTTCGCCGTCTCTCATGAGATAGTATATTTTTCTGCCGCCAATCGTGAACCTTGAACCTATTACTTCATAAGTATGACCGTTCTGTTTTACAGTACCGTCTTCTGACTGTGCTAGTTTTTCAAAGAACATTTTCCGGTTTTTTACGTTCGGCTGATAACATTCTTTGAATGGTCTGTCGATGATAAGTGTCATATACTGATATGCTTTGTTCTTTTCAACTTTAACTGCGCTTTTCATTTTCCTTACCCCCTGTTCATCAGTTTCTTCAGTTCGTTTGTTGTCATGCCCTTCATGAGAATGATTGTCTGTCTTTCAATGTTCACGTTGCTGTTGATCTTGTTCATGTGTTCTGCAACTTTTCTTGCCATTTCCTTTTTTGTCATCTTCCTTACCTCTTCCTTACACCTATATAATACACCTATGGGTGTATATTGTCAACACCTTTGGGTGTAATTTTTAAACAAAATAAAAAAGCACCCACATCTTGGGGGTGATGTGAGTGCCTATACAAAGGAGATCATGCCTTGGATTATTTAGATTTGATTGCGTTATCTTGGAATTCTTTACGAACAGCCTTCATGCCTTCGATGTTATTACCGTCTATCATATGGTTCATCATGGCATTCAGCGACCGGAGTATAAGATCATCGGTTTTTGTCCGCTGTTCCTTTTCTTCTTCCAGACTGTGAATTCTTCTTTCATGGTCATCAATCTGTTTCACAGGTTTCATGACGGTTCGGATGATGGCAACGACCGCCGCCAGACCGCCGCACAGCCAGAACAGTTTGCCAAGGGAAATAGTATAGTCCATTACTTTTCCCCTTTATTCGACTGGTAACCGAAATAGAATGTCATGATTGCAATCAGCACTTGCATGAAGTTCTGCGGTATCTCCTGCCCATTGATAACCAGGTAACACAAACAGAACATTACCATGATCGTGATTATCGACTTAACATCAATCAACTTTGCAACTTGATTCTTCACTGTCTTTTCTTCCATATCATCCACCTCATGTGCCACATTTATAAACGTTTCCTGTGGCTGTTCTGTTTCCGTGATAACTTCTTCATGCTGTTCCGTGATCGGCTCAGAAACGTCTGAAATCGTCTCTAGCGGTAATTCTATTGTGTCGTCAGCATCGTGATAGAATGCCCACACGTTCGGAATCTTTCTGTGCTCACCTGTACCGGAGTAAACATCATAGCCATACTGCAAGGTGGAAGAACCACCTGCATCATTGAACACAAGATCAAGCGCACCGATTGACTTTGCCCATGCTCGGCACTGATCTGGAGTTAATTTCCCTTTGGTGATGGCAAACAGGAATCTGTCTGCTCTTCTGATCAGCAAACTCTGACAACATGCATACGTTCGCCGCCATTCGCACAATGGTGAAATGTATTCGGTGTCCTGTCCGTTATGCATGAGAACCATAGCCGGAGAACCTGCGCATTCGATTTCACCACGCTGATACCAGAAATCAGAATCATTGCCGACTTCTGTGGTGCCGTCATATTTGACAGCATAGTAAATGAACTGACCTTGTCTCGGCACTTCCCACACGTTTATACCGCATCGCACACCGTACTGTTCGCCCTTCTCAATGCTGAAGAAGTTTGCGTTTAATTTCATGTCGTAGACAGTGCCAAGTGTGTCAACATCTTGAATCTTTTTTGGTTCAGATGCCGCCATGAAGGTCAAGCGGTCGCCGTCTGGACAGCCGCACACAATGATTTCAGTTCCGGCATACATGTCTATGCGCTTTTCCCATGATCCAATCATGTCAAACCCTTTCCATCTGAGTACGCCCACCCAATCGTTTTTCAGATCAGCAAAACAGAAGAACAGATTGCCGTTCTGCCGTTCGCCAAAATACGTGTTTCCTTCCCAATACATAGCGATATGAGAAAGCACACATGATGAACCTTGCGCCCAGATGCACCAGTCACCCTTGCGCACCTGGTTCTTGTCGGTGATGTACTCAAACCACTTGGAAAAGCCTAACTGATCACGGTAAAACCAATAACCGTCTGCCCAATTGTTCGGTGTGGCTTGAACAGGAATGTCTGCCCACAGACAGAATGCCTTGAAGCCGTCAACGCACTGAACACCATATACTCTGTCATAGTCGAATGCCTTGAATTTGTAGGCATCCACGAACTGCTGTGGTGTTTTCATTCCGATCACCCCTATTAGAAAAGGACAGCCTTTTCAGACTGTCCTTGAATTTGTGGGAAAACCGCCATGCATGCTGACGGCTTTGCCTGTACCTTTTCGGTAACAAGAAATTCGCTTCAGATTGTTCATCCGATGCTATAAAGACTACGTCTTTTCTTCCATTGTCTCGGTATTTTGCTGATTTGTGCAATAACCTAAATGCAAGGGATGTTTTAACAAAATATGTTTGTTAATTCAGTTGGTTTATTCTGCTTTTGTGTTTGCTTCTTTTTCGTGCCTGTAGCACTGATTCATTACAGGGAATGCTTCATCACTGATGATGATTGCAGAATGCTTCAGTGTATCAGAGACCGCACCTGTTGCAAGAACCTCATGGTATTTCGATTCTGCCTTCAGTCTTGCCTTGTCAGCATCTTCATCCCATGCATAATGAACTGCATGTTCGTATTCTCCGCTGTTTAACTGTTTGATTTCAATAATGTAATACTGTGTCATGGTTTAGTCTCCTTTCAATCGTTCAAAATAAGCGATATAGCAACTTTTACTTCAGTATTTGCGGATAAATTGCTGATGCACGACACCTGTCCGCCTATTCCGACATATAACATTACAAACGATGTTCCACCGATATATGCAGGAAAGTAGCACGATGCACCAATACTGACATTATTTAGCGTAAGCAAATTTCCCCAAGCGGAAACCGCACTTCCGACAGTAAAGGTCAGGTTTGCAACATACAGATTTCCGATGCGCTGTGATTTTGCAAACGAAAGAGTGTGTGATGTTGTAGCAACTTCTGTTCCTGTGTGAATATTTCTCAATTCAGCACCAACACTCACCGCTGAAATCTTCCCTGTCAGCGTTGTTCCTGCCGTGATTGCTGTCGTGACTTTGTAAAGCTGACCGTTGTAAACAATGTACTCACCTACGCTGTGATTCGCTGTCGCAGGAGATGTCTCAATCGTTGCGATTGATCCGGCAAGCGTTGTGTTGATTTCTGTTTGTGCTTTTGGATAGTTCGGTGTCAGCGCAGTGACCGCAAGAACTGTTGCAGTGTATGAAGCAATCTCCATTTCACAGACTGTTCCTGTGGTGTTTATGTCTTGATATGTCGGTGTGTATGCCCCAATTACAGACTGAATCGAAATGATGTCTGCTGTGGTGGTGTCGAACCGAATGAAGATGTGTCCTGTCTTCGTGCCGGAATCACTGAGTGCAACGGTGATCTGCTGTGCATCGGATGTAAAATCCCTTCCGCACAGAATGCCGTACATAGCACCAATCTGCACCAGATTCGACCCTAATGAAGTGATAGACGGAGAATTGAACAGTCCGTCTGTAAATGCCTGGTCAAACAGTCTGCCGTCATCTGACGGTGAAATGTTCTGCCCTGTGTTTCTAAGTACTCTCATATGTTACTTTCTCCTGTCCATCTTTATAATCTGTGTCAGTCTCTTTCTGACATAGCCAAATGTCATTTCTGCATAGCGCATGTTTAAGACTCTGATGCCTGTCAGCATGGTCAGATATGTGTTCTCTCCGTCCATCAGTTCATACAAATCACCCAACGCGCCGACCGGCATCAGTTTTGAGTCTGCCTTGAACGAAACAGTTATGAGATCGTCATACCGTGAGTTGTACATCGCTTGATATGCGAACGTGTAGGATGCATCCGCAAATGACTGCCCTTCTTCCAACACAATGGCAATGCACTGCGTTTTTACCGGAGTCTCTCGGTTTGTGCTTGGGTCAGTATCAACCGACCCACCGAACTGTGTCGGATGCCAGTAATATGTCAGACTGTCTGAACTGTTCATGTCTCTGACGGTCATCTTATTGCAGTGATCGTCAGTGATGGAGTTTTCTATTGCAAATGTCTGAACATCCGTGACCCTCACATTTAACTTTGTGACCTTGGATGTATCCACTGCCGAAAACGCAAACGTGATGGTTTTGGCTGAAGCATCGAAAGATATAGACAAAATCACTCCGTACACTTTGAAGAAGTGATTCATCAAGTCATACATGTTGTATGAACCATCGTCTGAAGTTGTGTAACTGCCCTGTGTTGCTGATGAGGATGTAACCGTGAACCCTGTCAGATTCTGGTATGTGTCTGAACCGTTGAAAAAGGATGACAGCAGATTAGTCATCCATGTTTCAACCGTCTGACTGTTTAAAAGAGAAACATCCGCAAACACTTCATTATCAAGCAGTGAATCCAGTTGCTGAAGTGTAACTGTTGTTTTGTTGCCGTCATACTCAAGATCAGAGATAACGCCCTGATAGTAAACATTGCCGTCAACTCTGATTTGTCCGTAATCGCCACGATCACACTGAATAATACCGAAGCATTCAACCTCGCTCTCCGTCTGAACCAATTTGTCTAAAGCAATAGATGGCTCAGACGTTTCAGCGAATGTTTTGAAGTTTAAATCACGTCCGAAGACCTCAAGCCTATACCGTCTCATGAAGTTCTTCGACCTCTACCCATGCATTTATCGCACCTTCAATAATTCCTGTGATGGTCAACTGAGATGACCCAGAAGGAGCATATAAGAATGTCTGACGGCTGAAGTCTGTCAGCTGGTACAGATTCCGCACAAATTCATTGCTGTTGGTATACTCGGCAACCTTTAACTCTCCATCCTTGGAATTAATGACAATTTTATTCCCTCGGTCAATCGTTGCCGTTACCGCTCCAGAGCCGATTTGCGTATTATTTACCGTCAGTGTCCATGTCGGATTTTCAATCTGTCCGAATATCGTGATCTTCAGCGGAGATTCTTCAGCAGACAGGTTATTTATCAGCAAAACACCGTTCAGCGTGTCTGCATATGTGTAGTTGTATGTGTAATCATATAACTTCGCATCTTCAACGCTTGGGTCTGTCTGTGTGGCTTCTCTCGGAATGTACCATAAAGAAGTTCCTAAGAACTCAATTGGACAGACAAGCATGTTCAACTTCTCGCTGATCTCTGTCTTCTCAATTGTTACCAATTCGCCATCAAGATATGCCCACTCGTTTAATGGCATATATGCAAGTTTCAACGGAGTGAAGGCAATGAAGCGGATGAACTCATCATAAACAGAGTAATTTCCAAAGACGATCTCACCGCCTATGCTCTTCTGATCTTCGTACGTGTCTGTTGCTTCAAATGCCGTGCCTGCTCGCATATATTCATATGCTTTCGCACTGCCTAACCCTTCTGGAGCATGGTAGAAGGCATCTTTCCGCATGAGATCGAATTCTTCACCGTTTGCGTTTATCAGTTTGAATTTTCTCATACTCTTGACCCCATCCATCTGTCCAGACGTAAAGCAACCTCATTCGCTATGGCTTTAGGACTCTGATTTTCACGTGCGTTGATATTGATTACAACATTAGAGCCGGATGCCTGGGAAATCATGTTCATCAATTTCTGTGTGCCGATGACCAATTCACTGCCCCCACGGTCACCGAACTGCTTCAGTCCGTTGATCGTTGGCAAGACTGTCGGTCTGGTGAACATCACCGCATTTGAATATGCTGAAGCGTATGGTGTCACTGTGCCACTGTTCCGATTCGCAGTGTTTCCACGGTTTGTATATGTGTTTTCATAGACATTGACATTGACATCCTTATCCATGTGCGTGCTGTCAAGTTTGTCCTTAATTCTCTGAATCGCATTGATCGCCGCATCCTTTGCCTGTTCCCATTTGCCGGAAATAGCCGCATAGACATCTTGGAATTTTTCCCTTGCGGCACTGACAATCGGACTGCTGTTAATTGCTGAGATTGCATCATTCATTGCAGTACTGACTGTACTAGCGACATTTGACATCGCTGTGCTGACTGCGGCTTTTGCATTGTCGAATGATGTGGTGATCGCATTCTTCAGATTTCCGAATTCCCTTGAAGCGGTCGCAGAAATCTGACTGGTAACGGTTGAAACAGTGCTTTTCATTCCGTTGAATGCATTGACTGCCGCAGTTCGTGCATTGTTCGCCGCATTGCTCACGTTTGTCTTAATGTTGTTCCATGCTGTCTTGGTCTCCTTCGCCAAGGTTTTGCCCCACTGCTGAATAGTATCCCAGTTCTTATACAAAAGAACCCCTGCGGCAACCAGACCGCCAATGATAGCGATCAGCGGACCGATTGCAATTGTTACACCGCCGATTGCGATTCCGGCACCGCCAAGAATACCGCTCAATGCACCGAATGCACCGCTTACCACAGTCACAATTGTGTTCAGATTACTAAGTAATGAAGCCACAGGAGAAATCGCCGCCACAAGTCCAAGAATGCCTAAAATGACAGTCTGTGTTGTTCCATCCAGATTGCCGAACCAGGTAACAACTTTTACCACCGCATTCACCAACTTCTCCATTGCCGGAAGTAACGAAGTTGACAGTGATGCACCCATCTTGAAGAATGCCTGTGTGGTGGTATTCTTCAGTTTGTCCATCTGGTCATTGAACGCTACTGCGGATTCTACCGCATCACGGCTCATGATCGTGCCTGTGTTTTCTGCTTCTTCGCCTAATGCCTTTAAAGCCGCACCGCCGTCATCGATAATCCCTGCCATTTCCATTGCGGACTTACCGAAGACTTCCATTGAAAGCGCATCACGTTCGGTTTCGTTTTCCACTTTTGACAGTGCTTCAATCGTCTCATAATAGACGGAATTGGCATCACGCATGTTACCGAATACATCGGTGACTTTTACACCTAACGTATCGAATGCGCTTGATCCAGATTTCATTGACTTGGTAAGTTTAGTGACTGAGCCTGTCATGGCTTCCATGCTGACATCAATGAAGGATGATGCATACTGCATCTTTTGCAGTTCTTCCACAGTGAAGCCTGTGACATTGGACAGTGTCAGCAAGTCATCAGCAGATGCGGCTGATTTG
>Ga0247609_10005582_pt1 | contig 12316 bp, 17 predicted proteins | sample 172DNAGHGlowgp2_FD_193487 | JGI IMG/M metagenome (GOLD analysis project Ga0247609, IMG submission 193487) | Sheep rumen microbial communities from Palmerston North, Manawatu-Wanganui, New Zealand - 1728 DNA GHGlow gp2 | ecosystem: Host-associated > Mammals > Digestive system > Stomach > Rumen ... | reverse complement strand
GGACTTTCTTGACAACATCCAGGATGCGCTGCATATGTCCGTTAGCAACATCAATCAATGCATTCAACTGCTTAATGTCATCAGTACATTCATCAAAGATATTGTACTTAAAACCGTCAGTTGTATCGTTCTTATAGAACACTTTCTCGAACTCATCAAGAGTCCAAGCACACCAGAACCCGTTCAAAGTCAGTTGATAACGAGTCTCGAACGGGACATTCCGGTGAATAATCGGAATGATATGATTCTTCTGGAAATATTTGTATGTCTTGTCATCACAGACAGAGGACATAGGTGCAGTAAAGATAGGAAGATTCCCGTCTTTATAATAGGGATTACACTGAGACCGACTGCCAATGTTGCTAATGACAGCCGGTACAATGTTCAAATCGCAATAAGTATATTTTGGTGTTGTGTCAATCATCGTTTTCTTCTTCGTAAATTCCAGTTAAACCCCAAGAAATCTTAAGGTGTTCTTTCGAGTCATGTCTTCTTTCTTCTTTCAAACGTTTAACAAAATACCCTTTTTCTTCCAAGTACCGAATCAAATCGTGAACATCGGGAAAGTATGTCGTATCCCAATCATTATAAACATATTCGCACTGTCGGATACGAATCTTTTCGTTCGCTTTGCGAATCTGCTCATCAATCTCATCAAGCGTCTTCTTGTATTTCTCTTCAAAATCACCAAGCCACTTATTGAGATTCTGCATATATTCAGTTCTTGCCTGTTCTGCTGAAATCATACAACCAATGCTTTACGATTACCGAAGATATACTCACCTTCCTGGTGACGCTTCACAATCGTTGAATACAACAGAATTCGAGTATCATAATAAGGCACTCCGACCGTCTTGGCATAGACCTTACGAATCTGATGCTCGTTTGAATGGTCGTGCTTTCCGATGAGAACATACAGATAAGGCTTCTTAGTACGGTCCTTGTCGTATGCTACACATACACGATTCTGATATGCATCAGGGTTCTTCAGCATATCTGCCGTCATTTTCAGACCCTTTGCATAGGGTGCGTAATTCTTCACTGACTTGCTAGTCTTCTTGCTCTTTGCTTTCATCGTTCTAATGCTTTAAATTAATTTTGTTTCCGATAATATTACTTGATAAAAACAAAGAATTCTTTTTGCGGAAAAATCAAAAGAGGACAAATAAAAACCGTTCCGTTAATCAATAACGGAACGGGGAAAAATAAACATTTTACTATGATTAGTTTAAAGAAGAACTTTCGTTATTTATTCGTTTGCGAAATAGTCTTCAACCATCTTGAAGTAGTCACGGTCATAACCGAGACCGCTTGCGATAGCTGCCGTAGCAGAGAGTTCTCTTCCTTCCTTCTCAACAATTGAATAACTCTCATTCAGAGACTCAGCCAGAATCTTGTCGTTTGTAGCAGCAAGACCAGTCTTCTCCCAGAAGCGAAGTGCATCAGCAGCATTATTGATAGTTACCAGTTTAGCAGACTCTTCAATAGCCTCCTGAATATCCATCGGAGCTTTAGCATACAATGTACGATACTCTTCCGGAGCATAACGCAGCCAGTTCTTGAGTTCACGCTTTGCTTTAATCAGAGGTGTAGCCCACTGCTCGTTAATCAGCTTGATGTCACGAGTCTGAAGACTCTCGATATAGAGTTCACACTTACGCTTGTCAGCCGGCTGCAATGCAGCAAAGCGAGCAAAGTTCTCATCACTCAGAGAAATAGAGAACGGATAAGTATTGATGATAGATTCCTTGACATCAGAAACCTTCTTTGCTTTATCGAGCAATTTCTTATACTTGTCCATATCCTTCTCAGTCTGCTTCTTAATATCATCTGCCTTATCAGCATCGTTCAATACTTTCTCTGCATCCTTTGTTCCGACCTTAGCATCTTTCTCCTTAGTAGTCAACGGACTGTCGCACTCATCATCAGATGGCTTCTTGCAATCAGCACCGTCACACTCTTCTTCCTTCGGAGTATTGCATTCATCAGTCTTCTCTTCTTCAGAATTCTCATCGAAGATATTCTCATCATCAGAAGATTCAGCATCTTATCTTCGTCCTCACTCTTTTCCTCCTTGGCTTCAACATCGAGGATTTCAGCTCGCTTCTCTTCCTTCTCGGCATCAGTAGCATTGTCGCCGTCAGCATCAAAGGCTTCAACATTGAGAATACGAGCGCGACGCTCTTTCTTCTCTTCATCAGTCAGTTCTTTCTTCTCTTCCTTCCCTGTATCATCACCGTCTTTCTTCTCATCATTAGAAGTATCGGCTTTACTATCAGAAGAATCATTTGCGTTGTCTTCTTTCTTATCGTCATTATCGCCGTCACCCTCATTAGCAGTAATAGGATTAGTATCCATCTCGGGAAGTTTAAAGTTGTTATCATCTTCTTTCTTCTCATCATTCTCGAGCAACGGCTTAGAGAGTTTCTCAATATCTGCTTCATCCATTGCTTTCTTAGCACTCTCAGAAAGAACGGGAACTTCAATGGATGTCTCGCTGACAGTCACACCCTCAACAAGAACACCGTACTTTTTCGTCGTCTTCTTTTCTTTCTTGATAGTCTGAGCAGACTCGTTCAGATAATTGGCAGCATTCTCTGCTAGGTTCTCATCAACACGAGACAGACGAGCCTCGGCGAAACCAGGAGTGCATACAATATCATATGTGAAAATCTGTTCGATATGAACTTCCTTCGTCTTCGGATCCACTTCACCAGCAGCACGAGAAGAAACAAACAAAGGATAGCCGGCATCAATCAACTTGCGGCAAATCTCGCCGTTGGGAGTATCCATCACCTCCAGTTTACCCATCACACAATGTGTGTTCTGGTCATACCAAAGGTCAGTAATCATATGCGAAGCCTCCTTCAACTGAGTATCAAAACGGTCAACGGGATGGTCCAGTTCACCAAGAATAAAACCATTCTGCTGAATATTCTCACGCAGATATGCAAGGTGACGGAGACACTCTTTCTCACCATATACACGATTGTTACGATTCACAACAATATGATCGTCAGTAGAACATGCTGTGAAAACTCCCTGGAAGATATACTTCTTGCTAGAGGGAGTGCTGTCAGCGGCCTCAAACAACTGGAGAGGCTGAGTTGACTTGTTCTTTATTACAAGATTTTTATTCAATTTGGCCATATGAATTTATAAAATCAATTTCGTTATTTTGCTTATTTATCTTATTGAAATTTATATCAAATTGAAAATGCCTTATTTTCGCAATTTCTCGGATTGATGCACTATTTATATTTGGATTTTCAAAACCGTGAATAATTTTGCTTGTACAATATAAAACTATAGTTTATTATGTTATGACAAAAGAAGAGAAAATCAAAATGCTGAAGTTCAGAGCAAACACGGCAAAATGGGCTTGTCTCGGTTCATTCGTTCTGCTTGCTATTATAAACAGTCCGCATATTGTTTTGATGAATTGGATTCTCGGGACAATCTGTGTACTTTCTGCTTTTTATTCATTATACGACTTTCATTTGTTTTTAAATACAGATGCGTACAAAGAAGATGTTAAAGACATAGAAGAGCACACAACCGAAACTGAATAAATAAGTTATGACTTTGACACATATTGATAAGAAAAAACTGTATAGTCAGATAATGCAATCTGTTTCACAGCATTTGAATAATGCTGTGAACGAATCTTACGACTGGACAGCAAAACTCAGATTCATTCAGAACCAAACTGAAGATTTTGTTGCTATTGGAGATGCACTACTCGAAGATGCAAAGAACGAAAATCTGCTTGAGGGTGCAGAATATCCGGCAATTCTTTCTCATACCCGATTTATGCACGGAATGTTCTAGTGGACTCTGATGCTAATAATCGAAGATGAAGAATCAGCAGAATACGGAGAATACGACTTGTGGGCTTTCAAACTTCATTATGAGCCTGCATCAAAACCATGGAATGAAGGTTGGGCAGCAGATGTAGTCAGAATACATAACAATAAATTTGACACTGCTTTCTTGTTCCGAGCACATTACATCAATCGCTACGCACAAAGATACTGTCATCGAAGCAAATGGCTCAGACAGAATGACAAAGAACTGGCAGTAAAATATGTCAAAGAAATCATCAAGGATTACTATATGGCGTATATAATGATGGGCAACAGAATGCAATCAGAGAAATATCCTCCAGAAAAATGCGACTTCGGAAAAACCGCTGATAATGTTGTAGCATACACTTGTAACGGAATGGGCTGCGGGTATATCAATGCACAACGAACGTACATAATGATGGTCACTTATGTTGACGAAGATAATTTAAAACCAACTCAAACAGAAGAACGAAACAAATTCTATAAAGGACGATTCATCAAGAAAATATACAAATAAAGAGAGTTCAATGACTCTCTTTATTTTTTATAATCCTTTCAACTCATCTGGAATTACTATCCGATTAGCAAACTATGAATAAGTCAAATAACTTTCAATAGCATCTGGCGGAATAGTATCATACGTGAACATCGCAAGTTCGTAATCTGCATCGTGATAAAACTTGACATCGTTCGAAATTTTCCAGACATCAACGATAACAATCATATAATCTTCGATTTTAAGTTTCGAAACCAAAGACAATTCAAAAATAGCATGATGAATAAATCCGGTCGAACACTGTCCGCTGAAGAAATGAACTCTAGGCGGATAAGAAAACTTCTTATTTTCTGCTTTCGGAACTAATCCATACTTCTGTATTTCCGGAATATTCTTCTTCGGTGTAACATGTATCAGAATATCGTTTTTCTTCACATCATTCATCGCATCATCCGGATAATACGGTTCAAATATCATCTGCATCCATTTCCTTCCTCGTATGATGTCTGTGACCACTTGTTGAGACGGAAACCATCCGCAATGATTCATATCTTTTATTATCATATCAGCATTATTTTTCACTGCTGCAATCAAATAGATAACCCGAACAGTATTTGAACCAGGAACGATTTGAACTTGGTCAACTTCCAAAGGATACATCTGCTTGATGTTTTTACACACAACATCCGGATGAAGAGATTTCGGATATTCTTCTTCGTAAATATATCTCTTCGTCTCTAAATCTTCTTGTAATATATTTCCTCCGCGATGTATCAACTTACACCAACTGTAATCATCATATATACGGTTTAAAGTTTCTTCAGATGAATTCTCTAAAAATTCCACGAATTCCGGAAGCAACTCAGTATATTCTTGTTTTTCTTCTTCTAAATAATCTTCGTTTATTCTCATTTTGTTTATAGCAAAATCGTTTCAATATTTATAAGAATAAATCTCAAATTTCAGACACACAAAAACTCCCGAAGAAACCTTCGGGAGAAAAAATAAAAAATAATAAATCATTTATATGAAAACACAATTTGCTTTCTAATTATTGTACTCACCTATCGGTCAACATTCCACTGCGGTCAAGAACTTGCGGCATTACAGTCGAGAAAATCTCATCACGCAAATAACCTGCTTCTTCCATTGTTCCGTATAGTTTGTTGAAATCATCAGTGTCCACACACAGAACATAATAACCGGTCTTGTCTTTTCCGTACACCAAGTCAGAATCCTTGAACACCCGCTTGAAACCGTTCATATCACGAATGATGAAATCATCATCGTTTCGAACCAGGTTATTCAGATAAATCTTCGCTTGTTGAACATTGCTTTCATTCAGAAAATGATACTTCTCAGGAAGTCTCAAGAAACCCTCATTATTCAACTGACTCAGAATCTGAAGACGGTTATTCTCAATCGTATTCACTTTACGAGCGTGATTCAACTCAATGTTATTGATGTCCTCTGCGAACTTCATATCCAAGTCCAGGATTTTCTTCTTAGCAGCAATCACATCACGAGAAGTTGCTACCTTGTCATACAATGAAGTTGTATCAGAATCAGATGCAGCATCGGTAGCAGCTGTCAGAATATCCTGAGCAGATTGTTTCTGTACATTATACGTATTCGTAACTGTCTGCTTCTGAGCAGCATATCGCTTATTCTCAGCATCCAATTCTACGTTAATCTGCTGGATTTTCTCATTCTGCTCAACAGACTTGTTCTGTTCCTGTTGAACATTCTGCTGTTGCTGCTGATTCTGCTCAGCCTTCTGTTCACCTTCCTGGTTCTGTGGACTTTCCGAAGCAGCAAATCCCGTATTGTCGTCTTCATTGACAGTACGGTAATGTCCCAATTCTATGTCGAATATCTTTCTCATTTGCTGCTAAAATAATTAAATTTTAAAATCCTCGAACGACTTCTCGATAGTATGACGATAGAAGTCCATCTGCTTGGCTTCAGAAATACGCTCGTTCAGCTTCTCACCGAAAGTACGTGAATAAGATTCCTGTTGCTGATTGTTCTGAACGGCATTGTCCTGAGCAGACTGCTGAGGCTGTTGCTGACCGGCACCGGCAAACTGGTTCAGTGCATCAACGAACCCAGTAAACGTATCCTTTGAAGGACTTGCCTTGAACTTACCCCATGCGTCCAGTCCGGCCTTTGCATTTGGATTGTCCTGCTTGAATTCGGGAACTGCTTTCTAGAGTTCTTCCGGAATATTGTAAGCCAATGCCCAATAGATACCGTTCTGCTGAAGATTATTCTCTACATTGCTGAAGAAAGTGTTCATCTTCTGCAAAACCTCGTTGTTCTGCTGCGACGGCTGGTTCTGTTGCTGACTGTTATTATTTTGCTGATTCTGCTGTTGATTATTGTTATTATCATTAGCGGGTTGAGCAGCAGGAGCATTGTTATTATTATTCTGCTGGGGAGCGGGCTGCTGCTGTTGCTGTTGTTGGTTGTTATTGTTATCCGGTGCAGCAGGAGTCACAGACTGCTGATTCTGCTGTTGATTATTATTCTGCTGAGCATCATCTTCCAGCAGAACATTCTTATGTTTTCTAATTATTGCTGACATAACGCTCAATTAAAGATATTTTTCTAGATACTTCTCGAATCCGGCTTCTACATTGTCCATGATGTACTTAGCGTATCCCTTTTCCGCAAGAGTAGTAATGATTTCCACATAGTCATCGGGAATAGTTGCATAGAAATAGACTCCGCGCTGACCGCCAATCTGCTGAACCTTATACTTGATATAGTCCTTGCCATTGCATAAATCAAGAATAAGCTGGGTCATATTGTCGCCCATCTCCACGATAGCACTGTTGTCAACATAGACTGTATAGTAATCACCATCAGGCTCAAAAGCCTCGTTCAGCGATGTGCGCTTATACTCCTTATGAAACCTGCTCTCATATAGGCGAGTAGCCTGAGAAGCAGTCACTGTATTGGCATAAGCATCAAGTGCTTCAAGGCTGAAATTAACTTTTTCTTTTTTCATCTTTTAATATGTAATATTACAAATTTTTCTTATTTATCATCAAGGTGTTGTCAAGAAGAAATGATTTGCATCACGCTGAATCTTCCACTGTTCCTTGCACTCTTCAAGTTCCTTGTTTGCTTCTTCTGTATAAAGACCAGTGTTCACTGTCACACCGCCCAACAGATTCGTAGTGAATGTGCCTATCATCTTCGCTACGTTCAACTTGCACTTTGCAGCCAGCCATTGACGAACCCAAGGGTCATCGAAGAGTTTCGTATCAGGTGCTTTCACATAGACTTCACAGAATACATTGACTGACGGATCGTGACCGGTCACAACAAGCGTATGAGAATCTTCATTCCATATATGCTTAATGTCAACAAGAGTAAACACCTTCAACTGGTCCCACAGACTCCACTGTATCGTGCGGAACATAATAGAGTCCATATTCAACTGAGAGCCAAGCCACATATCAGCCTGGAACGTCTTATTGAACGAGAAGTCCGGGTCGTTGATTCCGAACAGCGAATTGCGACGCTTCATTTCCTCGAACTTTCCTATACCGAGCACACAATCCGGGAACTGCAATGTACGGTTCTGTCTGAATTCCGGAGTATAGAACGCCGAACGAGGCACTACGCAATAATTATGTTCGACTGCTACCGGATACAACTGATAGACCATATTCAGTTCCTTATCCATAATACGTTCATATTCGGCATCTGTCAAACTGATGTTGATAGAACCCGACATTGTGACTTCATTCTTCAGCCACTGAACCATTTCCTTACGAGTCATTATTATACAAATAGTGATAATTTCATTATTTATTGCTGTAAAATTCCTCAAGAAAACCTTTATGATAAGAGATTGGTACAATTATCAAACGATTTTATGATAACAAAAATGAATCAAAAAGTAACAATAGGAATCATCGTTGCAATGGACAAAGAACTGGCTTTGTTCAATATGAACGACAAATATGAAAAAGTGAGAACCAGCACTACGAACGGTTTCACGTTCGAAAGTTACAATATCGGAGATGCTCGTGTTGTAGTGACAAAATCCGGCATCGGTAAAGTGAACGCTGCTGTAGCAACAACACTGATGAGCGAACTGTTTCATCCTGACTATATCATCTCATCCGGAGTATGCGGTTTTCTCGCTCCGTTGAAGAAGAAAGTCCAACAGGGTGATATTGTATTGTCGGTAAAAGTTCATTACCACGATGTATATTGCGGTGAAGACTGTCCTGATTCTATCCAGGGACTGCCGGAATACTTTCCCTCATTCTTTAATCCAAGCATATCACGGGCTATCTGCGATGATAATCTCCCCAGAATATTCCTGACGAATATCATTTCCGGTGACTACTTCGTAGATACTTATCAGAAAGCGAAGGAAATATATCAGCATCATCTCGACCCGGATGAGAAATTCTATCTGAGTCAGGCAACACGATATATCGGAGAAGGACTTGATATGGAATCTGCCGCTATTGCACAAGTCTGCTATCTGTTCAAGATTCCGTTCGGCAGTCTGCGTATCGTCAGCGACACTCCGTTGGACACAGATGCTCCGTCATATGAGTCATTCTGGGACTTTGCTGGTGAACGGCTTCATTATGCTGTGATTGCTGTCATTAAGTATATCGCTGAACACGACGAAGAAATTCAAAAATACATTGATGTTGACGAAAATGGAGTTGATTAAGAGTTTTACTATAGATCATCTTCTGCTCCAGGCAGGAATTTATATCTTTGCTGTCAATGATGTGAACGGGCAGAAAATTACCACTCTCGACATTCGTGTTGTCAGACCGAACTACGGCACACCGATGACTGCGGAAATCGCTCATACGATAGAACACATCGGATCAATCTGGCTTAGGAATAATCCGGCAATCAAAGACGATGTCCTCTATTTCGGACCGATGGGCTGTCTGACCGGATTTTACCTGCTTGTCTCCCGTGACCTGTCAAATAAAGAAGCATTCAACGAAGTAGTCAATCATATTATAAAGATGATGGACTTTATCTCGAAATATAACGGGACTCTAGAAGAAGTCGGTTTTACTGCAAAACAATGCGGCAACTATACACTGAACGACTTGAACGGTGCGAAAAACATCGCTGCGAATTTTGTCGTATTGCACGAAGCTCTCGGTGCATTGTGTTTTGAATACCCGAAAGAAAATTCTTCTTCATCAGCAGAAACAGCCCAGGTTTTCAAGACACCAGATACTAATGTATCACATTCTGAACCGACGGCAAACAATAATAACAACGAATGTTCTTGTTGTAAGATTCCAAAACCGAGAATTCCAGTGAAGTTCCCTGTTCACAAAAAGATGCCGATTAGAACACCGGAACAGTTAAAGATTGATTTGAAACCAAAGCATCCACGAAATAAACGGAAACCGTCAAGCAATGAACTGTTCTAATCATTTGAAATAATAGTTCACTTCCTTGATGCGGCGCATAACAAGAGCCTTATTCTTCTTTGCCTGAGTATATGTATATCTCCAGAAATCACGGATGCGGTCATCAAACGGATTGCTCTTAATCATACGGCCGAGTTCAGTGCTGGAAATTCCTCCGGCAGAGAAAGCAAAAGCGAAACATGCATCGAACATCTGCTGATTCATAAACACAGGGTCATAAATCAGATTGACATCATCCTCATAGAATTTCTTGTCTTCCTCAAAGAAGGCAAGAATTTCTTCTGTTGTATATTCACGTTCAGGATCGAGGTCTTCGCTCTGATGCCGGTATCCGACAGTATATACCCCGTTGCTGTCCATTCGCGGAGTATAATGACAATGTTCCAGTGTCTTCAAGAACTCGAATCCCTCATCACTCAAATGCATCTTCTCTTTCTTCATTGCTCTATTTATCGTCAATAAATACAAAAATTATATTTCGTTGAACGTGGAAAAAGAAAAAATATTCGAAGACTGGCTCGATAAACTGAACACAGATGATGTTCAGGATGATACTCCCATTGATATAGAAAACTCATTAGAAGATGATAACGATGAGCAGATTGCGAACGGTTCATTTGATATTAATGTGAAGATTCCGTTCTACGTGAACGCAAATTTCACGGACAATGACTATCTGTATGATTCGTTCGTTGCACTCTTCACGCGTAATGTTATCCGCAAATTCTATCTGAGTCCGTGGTTCGATGATGTATGCTTCTGCTGGTACGGAGAATTCCTGCATCATCACTTCTATCCATTCAACCAGTACAGGACATTCTTTGAACGTTGTATCGAGAAAGATGAAGACCGCGGGTTGAACCTGTGTATCCGCTTCAATATTGACAAAGAACACATCGACATGGAACGTGTCCGCTGGATGATTCTGACATTGTGGAATGTCCGCGACTTTATGATTAAATGCAGTGCTTACCGCATCATCATGCCCTATGACACTATAGTAATCAACAATCTGCACAGTTACGAGATAGGCAAGGGATTCATCCAAGTTCTCAAATAGAAAGAATACTCGGTCAAGAAGTACATAAAATATTTGAAGACTTATCTGAATGAATTCTCAGGAAAAGTTGTTCGCGGTGCAACATTTCCCGACTACTATGAATGCGATAATTATATGAACACCGGTCATAAGAGATATGAACTGGAACATAATTTCCAGACCGATGAAGATATGAAGAAAACAGTCATCAGTTTCAATCAGGATCCGAAACATCCGGATGTGTATGTTCCGGAAGGAGAAACTGTGCATCTCAGAATATACAGTTGGGATAATACGCCGATTCATATCAAGAGCGACGGAACACTTGTTATTCATACACAGATTGCGGAAAGAAACAAATACGGCATAAACGGCAATTTGGGTATTGAGAGAATAGATGAAGACTACAATAACGATGCTTTGGTCGTAGTAGTTGAATTTCTCGGTGTCCCCGCTCCGAAGAAAGCCTGGCAGTTCAAGATGGATTTGATGTTCCGGCATTTCCGGAAGATGACGATCATGTCCAGTGATATGTTTGTTGCATCTGTTGAAGAACTGAAATCTGTCTGCACATTGCTGAACACAGACAACATACCGACAATTAACTGGCAAATTTACGAAGAAGAGGAGATTTGAAAGATGAATACATTAAAAATAGTCAGAAACAACAAATTATGTGAAGAGTTCAACTCTCAAGGTCACTTCTCTGTACAGATTAGATTACAGGAAGAACAGGGTCAGCTCTTCGATAAGATATACCGGTTGGGCCCGGCAGTGCGTATTCTTCGTAATATCATCAAACGCTATGAAGATAAGTTTGAAGATGTCCGCAACGTATACGTATATTATATGAAAGTATCTTTCGAATATGAGAATGAATATACTTACAAAGAAGTTCACGAAGAAAAAGAATACCGTCTGTCACAGGAATTGACTACAGAACAGGCCAACGAACAAATCCGGTTGCATTTCCTGGCAATGAAGATATATTTTCACAATGAAAAGGTCACTATTGCAGATATGCAGAATTTGTACTACTTTCTGGATGCAATCAACCATAAACTCGGCGGAGGTAAATTCATACCGGTTGCCGGCAGTAATTTGCTATTTCTTCACTGGGGCTCATATAAAGAAGGGGATAGGCTCGGTACGAATCTTTTACGAGATATGTACAAAAACATCGTAGATAAACTTGCAGTCGAGAAAGAATTTCAGGAAATGCTAGATGAAGAACGACTCACAGAAAGAATGTCTGACCACGCATACAGAGTTTTTGATGCATTGGGATGGGACTTTGAAAAGCATAACATCCAGTTTCGTGAAAACTTTGACAAAGACAAGCGAATATCATATATAGAATTGAGAGTCCGTCCCGGAACTACTGTCAAAGAAAGTGACATTCTCCTGGCTATGAAAATATACAAGAAATACGTGTATCCTACTATCAAGACACAAATTAAAGTCACTGAGGACGGCACTATAAAGAAAAGACAGC
>Ga0247609_10005581_pt1 | contig 12318 bp, 10 predicted proteins | sample 172DNAGHGlowgp2_FD_193487 | JGI IMG/M metagenome (GOLD analysis project Ga0247609, IMG submission 193487) | Sheep rumen microbial communities from Palmerston North, Manawatu-Wanganui, New Zealand - 1728 DNA GHGlow gp2 | ecosystem: Host-associated > Mammals > Digestive system > Stomach > Rumen ... | reverse complement strand
TTTCCCTTACATCATCTAAAGTCCTGAAAATGTAGGCGTCAAGAACAGCCCTTCGATACGATCCGTTAAACCGTTCGATATAGCTGTTCTGGGTCGGACACCCGGGCTGTGTGTACAAAATTTTGATTTCGTTTCCATCGCACCACTCTTGAAATTCATGCGAAGGTAACGTATATTTTCTTTCGCAAATTCCTCTAAGGGGGCGGGATGAATGTTCTAATTTTTATATTTGAAATAACCCGCGAACCAACCTAGAAAGAAAGATTTTTTGTCATTTCTATTAATCATTTTTTTTAAAGATGTTATACATGACTGTTTGAACAATGAATTACCGCACTTGTGTAAACAATTTTGCCTATGAAACTGCGGAAATAAACATTGAAGTAAAACATCTTCTTTTTTTACACAAATGTTCTGTTGTAATCCTAATTTGAACAATGTCGAACCTCTATGGCTGGTCTAATTTATGGAGAATTGGTTCTGATGGCGTTTCCTTGGATGCTCCCTTTGCGATAATTTTGACAAATCAAGATGAAAAAAGAATGTCTGCAATAAATATTTGTAAAGAATTACATATATTAATGGATATTATAAATAAAAAAATGTAAATTTTTAGATGTTAAAATTAAACAGAATAATTATATAAAAATGATAAAAAATGATATCAGTTTTTCCTTTGTAGGTGTGTTATCAACGCCTATTGAACGAATTCCAAATTTTGACAACAGTTTTTGTCAAAATCTTTTTGGTATTCCTGCAGAAACTCAAGGTTTTTTTACCCAAGAAGGTTTTGTTATTGCGGTAAATAACAAACCGATTCCTGTGGTTGTTGTTAATGCAAATAAAATTGTAATTCGTGCTACAAAAGAGACTCTTGCTGAGATTACTGAAAAAATAAAGCAAGAACTTGAAAAATATAAAATATCTATGGCTTTGTATGCATTTGGAATGAACTGCGAGATCGAATATATAGATTTAGAAGATGATTCTCGTTCTTGGTTGTGGAATAGATTTATAAAAGATGATATAAATCCTAATTCCAAATTTAAGTTGTGTGATTCTTTGAAGTTTAATCTCACTCAGGATGATGATTCTATCTTAAATGTTGTCATTGAACCTCGCGTTGGGAAAAGAAATGGAATATTTATAGGAATAAATCATCATCATAATATAACGCTTTCTTCAATTCCCGAAAAAGATGATATTGAAAGATTTATAGAAGATACATCTTCTGTAGTAGGATGCACATTAAATAATCTTATAGGAGAGTAATCATGTCTTCTACGGATAATTCTTTAGATATTATTCCAAAATTTTTCTCTTGTTTGTCTACTGCGGCTATTGTAGCAACTGTAGTTCCTGTATTTGATATTAATAAAAAAGTTCTTGATTCGTATTCCATCCATCCTCAGGTAATCTGTACATCTGATATTAAATATACTGCTATAACTTCTGAAAAAAAACATTCTTTAAAAGATGTCTATAGGAAAATGGAAGCTACTGAATTATATAAAAAAGCTTTCGTGGGAATGAGTATTGGTGAAGTTATTGAGGTAGACATTTAAAATGATGTGGGTTAAAGTCTCTACGGATAAAAAAATCAGGCAAGGCTCTATTATTCATGGAGTTAATTTTGGTTATGGAATTGATCGTAGTCCTCTTGGCATTGTACTCACTGATCAATGTGATCTCCAAAATGGGAAGTGCTCGTTTTTGATTGTAGCTGCATTGTATGATGCAAGCGACCGCTTGTTTAATACGAAGGAATTTCAAAATATATTTCAAAATGCAGAAAATGACGGCGAAGGAAAGAAAATATTAAAGAAAAAAACTGTTAAAGGTTTTTTAGAAAAATTTGTAACAAATAAAAATATAACTAGATTTTATTTCATCGATCCAAGACCTTGTATCGATGAATTTACTCCTGGGTTGGTTGTGGATTTTCAACATATAATTTCAGTTCCGTATTCAGATGATTTAAAATTCGACATTTATTGTGATTTGGATCATCCTTTTATCGAACAAATGATGATGCAGTTTGTTTCTTACACTGCTAGAATTCCTTCAAATCGTGTGACGGATCAGGTGATTGAGCAATATGTCAATGAGTTTGCTCCTGACCATATAAATATTAATTAGGTTTAATCCAACTCCATAATGGCCGTACTATAGAACTTTCTTATAAAATAGTTAGTTCAGACATCAGTTTTTGGTTATGTCAGCTACCCATTTTTAGGACTGGTTTAAAGTATACAAAATCACCCTGTTCTCATCAACCGATACTCCATTGGAGCGAGGTTGTTTAAGGAGTCGTGGGGTCTTTCGTTGTTGTAGTAGTCCATCCACCTGTCAGTTATCTCTCGTACCTCGTCCAGTGTCCTGAAGATGTAGGCGTCAAGAACGGCCCTTCGGTACGAGCCGTTGAACCTTTCTATGTAGCTGTTCTGTGTCGGGCACCCGGGCTGTGTGTACAAAATTTTGATTTCGTTTCCATCGCACCACTCTTGAAATTCATGCGAAATGAATTCTGGACCGTTATCACAGCGAATGTTGTTCGGTTTGCCTTTCTCCCAAATGATTTTCTCCATGAACCGAATCAAACGAGATGCCGGTATGGAATGCGCGACTTTCTGAGCAACGGCCACACGGTCGCTATCGTCGATGACGTTGAGTACGCGGAACTTGCGATTGCTTTGCAAAACGTCAGTAACGAAGTCCATCGACCAGGTAACATTTTCCTGGTCCGGTGTCACGAGCGGATATTCTTGACTCGGGCAGGCAAGCGTTTGCGCAAAGGCTTTCGCTTGTTGAAATGAATCGCCTCGTAGACACGGTGGACCTTCTTATGGTTCCAGGGATGCCCATCAATCTGCACGCCCGAGTAATGCTGATGTCGTGTTCCTCTGCTATCTCGCCCGCAATTTCCTTGCGGGCCTCGGGCGTCAGAGTTTTTTTTTCGATGACCTCGCGGAGAATCTCGTTATCCAGGGCGAGATTGGCGTACATCTTCTTGAGCTTGGCGTTTTCTTCTTCGAGTTCCTTCAGTTTTTTAAGCTGACTAACCTCAAGACCGCCGTACTTCCGTTTCCACTGATACAGCGTGGCTCTAGAAACATTGAGTCGCCTGCAGATTTCGTCCGCAGACACTCCGGCTTCAAGTTCGTTTACGCTTTTGACGATTTCCGATTCGGAATGAGTCAGTTTCTTCATGGCTGTTCCTTTGCTACCAAAGGTAGCATTTTGACGCAGGCAGAATTGCCATTTGTCTAGTTATGAACAGTCCTAATTATGGGGAAGCTTACAGCGTAATGTCTTTTCTGTTGTGAATTGCTTTCAGATTTTCTAGTTTTACTAGTGCAATAACAACCAAACTCTTTTTCCATCGGAATTGATACGAGTTGTGAATTGCTTTCAGATTTTCTAGTTTTACTAGTGCAATAACAACCAAACTCTTTTTCCATCGGAATTGATACGAGTTGTGAATTGCTTTCAGATTTTCTAGTTTTACTAGTGCAATAACAACTTATGAGGGTTTGAAAGGTTACTTTGAATTGTTGTGAATTGCTTTCAGATTTTCTAGTTTTACTAGTGCAATAACAACTTGGACTATGCAAATTGCAAAAAGTTTAAGTTGTGAATTGCTTTCAGATTTTCTAGTTTTACTAGTGCAATAACAACAAGAAAGACTATTGCGAATGGATGACAACAGTTGTGAATTGCTTTCAGATTTTCTAGTTTTACTAGTGCAATAACAACATTTTTCGCCAACATTAGCGACAGTTCCACGTTGTGAATTGCTTTCAGATTTTCTAGTTTTACTAGTGCAATAACAACTCAAGGCCTTTGGGATTCAAGCCGCTTTGCGTTGTGAATTGCTTTCAGATTTTCTAGTTTTACTAGTGCAATAACAACCTCTTCTGGGAATATATAGCCGTTCTCACTGTTGTGAATTGCTTTCAGATTTTCTAGTTTTACTAGTGCAATAACAACTTTTTATCAAAGCACATCAACGGCGTATATGTTGTGAATTGCTTTCAGATTTTCTAGTTTTACTAGTGCAATAACAACAGATGAAAAGGGCGACAACGCAGAAAGACTGTTGTGAATTGCTTTCAGATTTTCTAGTTTTACTAGTGCAATAACAACCGGCGTTTTTCTGGGCTTCCTGCGAAAGCTGTTGTGAATTGCTTTCAGATTTTCTAGTTTTACTAGTGCAATAACAACCAAAATTTATAAGGAACTTTGTAATAAGCCGTTGTGAATTGCTTTCAGATTTTCTAGTTTTACTAGTGCAATAACAACAGATGTTGCCGCCGACATTGCTAACATGAGGTTGTGAATTGCTTTCAGATTTTCTAGTTTTACTAGTGCAATAACAACCTATAATATAACTTATAGATTAACTTAAGTGTTGTGAATTGCTTTCAGATTTTCTAGTTTTACTAGTGCAATAACAACTTTCTCCTTTGATTCCCTATTCACTGCTATGTTGTGAATTGCTTTCAGATTTTCTAGTTTTACTAGTGCAATAACAACCCGTAGAACTCCCAGTCGGTGCGCATTTCCGTTGTGAATTGCTTTCAGATTTTCTAGTTTTACTAGTGCAATAACAACTAGCTCTCGTTTATTGTCACTGGGTACTTGGTTGTGAATTGCTTTCAGATTTTCTAGTTTTACTAGTGCAATAACAACGACAACATCAAGAATGGCGATTTTAGGACTGTTGTGAATTGCTTTCAGATTTTCTAGTTTTACTAGTGCAATAACAACTTTGGTCAATTTGTGTAAACGATGCAATCTGTTGTGAATTGCTTTCAGATTTTCTAGTTTTACTAGTGCAATAACAACAAGTAGGAAGTAAGAAGTAGAAGTATATAGTTGTGAATTGCTTTCAGATTTTCTAGTTTTACTAGTGCAATAACAACTCCGAAACATCTATATATGTGGACCTTATCGTTGTGAATTGCTTTCAGATTTTCTAGTTTTACTAGTGCAATAACAACCTATCCCGAGAATCACCAGAACAACACAGAGTTGTGAATTGCTTTCAGATTTTCTAGTTTTACTAGTGCAATAACAACTGATTCGCTTTTAGCTGTCATCGATACGGCGTTGTGAATTGCTTTCAGATTTTCTAGTTTTACTAGTGCAATAACAACTTATTGTTAGTTGTGAACAAATTATCATTAGTTGTGAATTGCTTTCAGATTTTCTAGTTTTACTAGTGCAATAACAACATGCAGGACAGTCTATCAAGGTTCGAGCATGTTGTGAATTGCTTTCAGATTTTCTAGTTTTACTAGTGCAATAACAACTCTTTATAAATTCTTTCATGTTTCACCCCTGTTGTGAATTGCTTTCAGATTTTCTAGTTTTACTAGTGCAATAACAACCTTGGAACGCTTGGACATCTTCGACATCGAGTTGTGAATTGCTTTCAGATTTTCTAGTTTTACTAGTGCAATAACAACTGATTTGTTGTAACTAAACAGTTATAAACGAGTTAGGCTCGATATTGCGAAAAGAAAAAATCGGCCCTTTTGAGCCGATTTTTTCTTTTTTAGAGTCACTTTTTTCTACAGAAAAAGCTCTAATTGCCCCGTTGATTTAGGTTTTGGTTTTTCTTTACGACCATAAAAAACCTGTATTTTACCGAATTGCTTATCCGTAATACAAAGAATACTTACCGAGCCATCAGGCGGCATAAAGCTTTTTACGCGAGCTATATGAACTTCGGCATTTTCAACAGAAGCGCAATGCCGAATGTATATGGACAATTGGAATCTTGAAAATCCGTCTTTTAACAGATTTTTGCGAAACTCGCTGTGCCTTTGTCGCTCAATTTTCGTTTCCGTCGGCAAATCAAAGAAACACATTATCCACATAATTCTGTACTCGCTAAATCGATCCATCCTACACCTCCGGATAGAGCAATTTCCTTGTCGTTCCTAAATAGCACTTGGCTAGCGACGCCGTAGTTGTTGAAACGGCGTTCATCAACGGGCTTCGGTTTCCATCTATAACACAATCAAGTACAGGAATATTTAAAAGCTTTGCTTTTATTTCGGTAGATAGATCTGTAGGATATTCATCCATTTCTGCTCGAATATCTAAAACTAATTTATCTACAATTGGGCGGTATGGCTCCATAATATCATCAGCCAAACAATAGGCGTTATAACGATTATGGTGGTGTATACCCAAAGTCGGTAAAAGTCCACTTGAAACCAAAGCTCTTGCAACTACGCCACGCAATATAGCGTATCCGTAGTTTAACATATTGTTGGGTGGTACTCCGTTTCTGTCTCGGACGAAATCGGGAATGTCAGGGAAAATTTCTTTCCAGTAATATGCAGCGGCTACAGCTTCTCGATTATCAACATCTCCACTCCGCACAGAATTCGACCAAGCCGTCATATTGCCGATTTCTGCATTTCGCGTGCCTTTCAAAACTGCCGCCTGGTTTAAAATTTTTTGTTGGACCGTTTGCTGCCACAATTGTTTTTTCAAGGGTAACGGGGCTTCTATTTGAGCTTGAAAACGTTCGCTCTGTAAAGTATTCCCAGAAAGTGGAAGCAATAATCCCGATGGCAAATGAGTCTTGTCGCAGTTGATTATTGCACAATTGTTTTCAAGTAAGGCGCCAAGTAATGCGTTGGTCACTGTAATTTGGGGCGAATCAAGGACAATGTATGCAATGTCTTCAATGGCTGCGGTAACGATTTCGTCATCACGCTTCTTGACGACAAGCTGATTGTCCTTCAGGCTTAAATACGCCTGATTCCCAAAATACAGCGTTCGTTTAATCATAATCGTCGACCATCTAGCTCTTTAATGTTACCAAGTCTATCGACTTTTATAGGAACACAAGTTTCCTTTATCATTTCGCCTGTAATTGCTCGCTCCATTTTGTTTTGTGTTGAAAATTCTATTTTATCCGCAATAAGTGCTGATACATGGTGTTCTAAGCACATAAATTGAATTTGACCACAAGAAACCATTTTATATATTCGATTTTTATTCACATTATTTAGTCCATTGTTTAATTCTTCCGTAGTCGGCAAATACACCAAATCATTTGGTGAAAGAACAAACAATAGTTTAACATCATTCCCTGTAAGCTTATTTTCTTTTAAATATGATTCAATATTATTTTTCCACTGATTACCATATTTCTTTTGGCAATCTATCATCACATTCAAGGGAATTGTTAAATAAGAGCGTTTACCCTCTTTTTCAAAGATTGCAAAGAACAAGTTCGTACCCTTGGCAGCTTCAACAAACTTTACATTCTTGTTGCCCTTTTGACCAACAGCAAACTTATCCGCTTTTTCATAAACTCGAACTTTTAAAATAGGTTGATGAAATTTTCCACCATTGAGTTCCACAATATTTTTATTCATTTCATCAATGCCATCTGGAGAAAATGCTTGTTCAGCGTCCCCCTTCTTTCGTTTTAAATGAGCCAACAAAATTTTTTGTATTCCTGAATCAGCTATGCTATCTTCAATTTTGGCTTGGTTAAACGATGTATCAAGAGCTTTTCTTGTTGCGAAGAATCGCTCCTTTGTTTCTTTTGTGAAATAGAATACATCAATTTTGGACATTTCAACCCCATAACCGCCGATGTGATAATCTTCGATATATTTTTTTATGTTCTTTACATCGACTTTATTGTTTTTTAACTCTAAAATTTTTTCTTTAATTTTTTTGTTGAGAATTCTCTCTGGAAGCTTTATAGCCTCACTTAGGGAAACACTTTTTGTTTTGCGTAGATTGATTTCCCCAAAAACAGTATCCTTATGCATTGATTTACGAATCGCCCAGCTATCTCCCTTTTCTTGCTTGACCAAAACCTTTTTGCCATTTTCATCAAAATGTTGATAGAAGTTTGTTGTTTTATTAATCACACGTTGATTTTGCTTAAAACTAACTATAATATTTTCTATTACTGATTTCGAATCAGTTGTAAACGAATCCCAAGGCTTAAGAAATTCCTTTGCGACATCCCTTTCTTTGCCGTCAATGATGGCTTTTTCAAAGCGTCTCAATTTTCTTTGCAACTGATATCTATTTGCATTGGATTTTGAATGTGCAGCCTCATTGTTCAGCAAGTTTACGTGATCACGAGTCGTACATGCAATTACAATAGCATCCATAGCATGATGACGATGGTCTATACGCTTTTTGTTGAAACCTTTCTGTAGTTCCAAAGGCATTTGAGGAATAAGATGTCCTTCGGCATTTGTTGTAGTAAAACAATCTTTATGCGTAATCTCATTCATTCGAATAAAACGTGGCAAAACGATGCTATTCCATACATCGTTCATTCCCCAATCTTTTTTCAATCGATCCGTAATCGAGCCATTGCAAGATATAAGATTCTTTGAAACAGCTTCTTGTTCAAAGCCGTCTTCATCAGCCTTTTCACGAACAATATTAGACAACAGGCCTTTAATAACCTTGCTAATGTATCGGCTATCGTTTAGTTGGCGTTCAATAAAAGAATCAGGAATATCCTCCATCAAAAGCTTTTTCATCTTAACATGATTGTTTCCGTAATGCTCTTTAACAAATTTTTCATAGGCTTCAGCAGAGAAAATTTCAACAACCTCACCTTGACTTAATTGAACCTTCTCTCCATGATGATTGTTGATGAATTCACGTCCCAATTGACGATCTTTTAGCTTGTTAACTTCAGCTTCGCATATCACCTTATTGCTGAAAGAGTCATCAAAATATCGTGATTGCGGAATAATATGCTCAATTTCATATGCGGATGTAAATAATTTGGAAAGAGAAATTGTTTTTCCTGTATATGGAGAACGATACTTTTGCTCTAGCCAGCATTTGTATCGAACAATGTCAGACTTTGAAGGCTGAGCCTGTTTTGAAATTTTGGAAATGAAGTCAAAATCCTTATCATCTTTACTAAGATTATCTAAAGCATTTTCTTCATAAATACGCAAAATATCTTGCTGGCTTGGCGAATGAGGACGAACATTTTCAATGCCCATGTCTGGATTCTTGAACTCCATCAACATAGCCTTAATTCGTAAGTTTGCTTTCTCATTTTTGAGGATGTTTTCGGACATTTTCTTACGCTTGTCCGCAGGATTCTTTAAATCTCGTCCAAGTTCCAGATGAATTTCATCAATTTGTTCTTCCTGCTTCCAAATGTCTCGAACCGTGCGCAATGTTTCTGTAACGACTTGTTCAACAATAGGATTGCGTAAAGAATGCTGTTTGAAAGACTTCAAATATTCATCAATATCTGCAGGTTTTTCCCATTTAGCACAGTCCTTCGCTTCCGAATGGCGATTATACACGATATAGCAGGCTAACCATATTGGCAAACCTCTAAACTGATTAAGTTCTTTTAAATTTATAGCGAAATCACGAACCTTGTTAGAAATTTTTTCATCATATACACCATTAATGATTTTGTCAATTCTATCTAAAGTATTAGTATCAATATTATTCTGATTCCAGTACTTGCCCATTCTCATGAGAGGCAATAGTTTTTTTATAGCCTTTTCTGAATAAGATCCGTATTCTTTATCAAACGGTTTAATCTTTGAAAAAACATTTACAAAACAATCATCAAGTCCATATTTTTCAGCAAACTTTTTTAATGCTTTTGTAATTTCAATTTTATCCCCAATAGAATAAAGAATATGCCATAAAGATTCTTCCGTTTCTTTTGTTAAAATGGAAGAATCAATTTTGCATTTTGAGAACCCTGTAAGAATAGAAGCTCTCGTTTCATTACACGGATATTGCTTGTCTTCCACATAATTCCATCGATAAGGATATTTATCCTTATTTTTCTCTTTCTTTATTTTGAAGAAAGATTTTAGCAAGCCATCTTGATCAATAGCACCTCTATCATTTAACCATTCAAAGAGTTTAACAATATCATCTTCTGATTTTAGGAACTCGTTTGTGACATCAACATCTGTCCAAAGTTTTCCATCAATTTCTTTTTCACGTTGATAAATTCTAAGATTTTGAACGAACTGCCAAAGCCTAAATTCTTGGAACAAGGGGTTTGACTTGGCAATGCACTTAATTGGGGCGGTTTTTATTTCATTATTTTCTTTATAAAAATGCTTTTCGTAAGGGCAGTTGCCAATCTGCGACTTCTTACTTTTTAAAGGGCGCTGATAGAATAAGGTGTCGTTAATAAAGAGATTTATAAAATCAGGTTTTGCTATGTTATTTCTATGCGCCTCATTAACTGAATAAAGTTCTTCAATGCATTTTTTATATAGATTTTCATCATGAAGTTCGGGAATGAACTCAATTTGTTTCCTAAGAATTTTAGTCAATTCATCTTTGTAAAATTTTCGTTCAACTGTACGAACTAGTTTTCCAATAATTTTTTGTTTAGGGTTGTTTAACAACGAATCATAAATGTAGCTACCAACGGTTTTCGTACTTTTCTCAATATCAACTTCCGTTTTCTTTTTTAATAAAGTCCAATCATCTTCTTTGGGGGCGCGGAAAGATCGCTTGGCATTTCCTTCTTTATCCTTTTTCGGCGTCACACCGTCACTTTCGACTTCCGTTGTTATAATAAATTCCTTAATTTTACCTTCCCAATCAAGAGGGTATTTGCTTGTGCGACGATATATGAAATTGTTTTCAAGATAAACATTGTACCAAGTCTCATCCCCTTTCTTTTGATCGGTCGCTTCAACCTTTACAACTTTCAGTGCAAAATATTCAACCTTCTTGTCTTGGGACTGTTCCTCCTCTTCACCTCTCAATTGATAATATCCGCGTTTTTGGTTGAATTGAAGCAGTAACCAAGATAGTTCTTCTTTTGAAATCCTTTGAGAAAGTGCTTTTTTACGAAGATAATAGATGGTCCAATCATAGGGTATTTTATTTCCATCAGCAACGAGTTCTGATTGATTTTTCTCAAAATCCTCCAACATTTCGTTAAACGCTTCTTGGAATACGAATTCATATTTCCCATCTGCATTTTTACGCCAAGCCAACTTTGGTTCGCTATCATCGGTGAACTTACCATAGCGGCTAATCTTGCTGGCAAAATGCTTCGGCAGAAAGCCCATGAGGTTCAAAACACGGAGAAGACGCTCCCGCCTTAAAAGGGCTCTTTCGTGCAATCGACGAGCCATTCGTAATCTAGTTCTTTCTGCAGTTTGAGAAACGGTATTGCCTTTTTCGAAATCACCTAAAATATCTGCCGACATAGGAATGATTCGGCTGCCCGCGGCGGATATACCATTAGGTTTCAAATAAGTAGAACCGTCCTCGCGAGTGACTTCATCAGCATTCACCACAGCCCAACCAATGCTGTTCGTCCCCAGGTCCAAACCAAGAATTTTTTTCATAAAGAGGCTTCTCCAAAGAGTTTCTTTTAAATAAGATTGTTTAATAATATACGTTCTTTTTCGTAAAAACGGCGTTTTTTTACGAAATTTGCAAATTTTCTCGATTTTTGCAAAAAGTGTATTTTAATAAATATACATCACAATTAATGTCATAAAGTGACATATCTTCATTTTTTTTCATTATTCGAAATAAAAAGATTTTTTTCAACAAATCTCTTGACCAAGAAGAAATTTTTGTCTATATTCATGGCATAATCTGAAAGCAATTCACAATAAGGATTATTCCGTTGTGAAAACATTTAGGGCGGCACGTATGTGTCGTTCTCTTTTTTTACCCCTTCGAGCTATTTCTACAAGACCGCATGCAGTCACGGATGCCGAAGGCGTCAAATGCGCCTAAAAAATCAGAGATTTCGCAACACTTCAATTTCTGAACCTTTACGAAAAGTGGCTAAAAAATCGAGATTTCGTAATACTTCAACTTCTGAACCTTTACGAAAAGTGGCTAAAAAAAAGAGATTTCGTAACACTTCAATTCCTGAACCTTTACGAAAAGTGTGCAAAACGAGCGTCGCAAAATTATGCTTGCATAATTTTATGCCCGAGTGCAGCTCTGTGTGGCTCGGAACTTTAGTTCCGTTCACAGTTTATAATGATGAAATAGCCACCGATGTAACTAGCGCATTCATAGAAATTTTAATTTCGTTATGAATGTAGCTGGGTACTACGGACGCCGAAGGCGTCAAAAGTGTGCAAAACGAGCGTCGCGACAAAACATTTATGCTTTGTCATGACAAACCAAATCCTTCAAAATTCTTACAATACCGCGAATAATTTGCTCATTATCACAACCCGTTTTTAGGTGTGGACATTTTAGTGACTTTTGTCAACAGGCAAAGGGTTAAAAAGCCCTATTTCACCTCTAATTATCTAATTTCTATATGGATATACAAGG
>Ga0247609_10005580_pt1 | contig 12318 bp, 15 predicted proteins | sample 172DNAGHGlowgp2_FD_193487 | JGI IMG/M metagenome (GOLD analysis project Ga0247609, IMG submission 193487) | Sheep rumen microbial communities from Palmerston North, Manawatu-Wanganui, New Zealand - 1728 DNA GHGlow gp2 | ecosystem: Host-associated > Mammals > Digestive system > Stomach > Rumen ... | reverse complement strand
CGTGGGGAGCTTGATGATTATTCTGCTGGCGTAGATTATTACGGTGTAATTTTTGCTAAGACACCAATATCGTTAAAGATAGTAGAATTTACTCGTGTTATAAGGTCGGTAGAAGGCGTTAATGAAGTAGAATTTATTAGTTGTAAAACTAATCCACAGACTGGTGTTTGGACGTTCGAATTTGACGTGAGTTCTGTTTATGGGGACCTTACGATTCAAAAGGATGTTGCTAATACAGCCAACCTGTGATATAATTTATTTAGAGGTTAAAGATGGGAAGATGGACAACAAACGGTTTTAATGCTTATACGTTAGGCTTCTACAAAGAACAACTTCAACAACTGTTTGTTGATGCTTTTGGAACCGACTTTAAGTTAGATGATTCGCTGCCACAAGGTGTGCTTATCCAGCGCATAGCAGAATTGCTTTACAACGCAGATATGGACTCTGTGGAAGTAATGTCACAATTGAACCCAAACACTTCTTCTGGTGTATGGCTTGACTATATTGGTGGGCTTCGCGGTATTCCTCGTAAAGAAGGGTCTTCGCAAGTCGCTAGCGTACAGGTTACGTCTACACCGTCTTCAATGCCTTATACAATACCTGCAGGGACAATGTTCTTTAGCGGGTCAGACGGATTTACTACTGCGACAAACCAGATTATATCTTCGAGTCCGCAGACGATAGTTGTAACATATACAGAAACCGGAAATTCTTCAGTAAGTGTTGGGGACACAATGACTTGCGACCTTACACAAATCAACGACTTACTGATTACAAGTTTGGCGGATGGCGAACCGACCGAGACCGATGCAGACTATAGAGCAAGGCTGAGTACTACCTATTCTGTCGCTAATAATACTATGAATTGGGTAGAAGCAAAGATAGCCGAGTCTCCATTGGTTAAGACAACAGGGTTTGGTTACAATGATTCCAATGCGACAGTCAATAACCGTCCGCCTCATACATCTGAGTGGATGGCGGTTCCTCGTTCTGGGGTAGACCAAGAAGTGTTTGAAGCAACGGTTGGAGAAATAATCGTTAATAATAAGGTTCCTTCTTCTGAGACTTGTGGTAATACTACGGTAACAGTTAGAGATTTATACGGAGACCAAAAACAGGTTAAGTTTACAATTCCGGATGAGGTTCCTGTAGAAATAGAAATAACAATAGAAACGCCTGATACAACCGGCGTGCTAGACACATCAAGAGTTCTTGCAGAAAAGCAGGCGGCCGTTGATTATGTTAATGCGTTGAACATAGGTAAAAACGTGTCTATGTCTAGAGTGCTTTCTAACTTTGTTACAGATACAGGATATAACGTCGTTGGGTATCGCATTAGAGCAGTAGGCGGAAGCACTTGGACAAGCAACGCAGACTTTGTTATAGGCGACAGAGAATATGCGTCGTTAAGTTTGGCTAACATAAGCGTAGGGTTATAATGTACGACAACAGAAATTGGCTTTGGCAGTATCAAGACAAGTATGCTATACGTACTCTTTACGATGGTATGTTTGACATTGCGTCTAAAGTGAGTACATTGCCAATACTTGATGTGTTAAATGTTGATGCACTTGAAGGTGGCGTATTGCAGTTCGCCGCACAAATGTACAACCTTAGACAAGTTGGTACTATAGTTACCGATGCTGTAGTGTGGGACGTTACCGACTGGAACGACCCGGACAGATTCTGGAATGGTGCCGCTTCATCACAGAACGACGATTTCTTTAAACAATATATTCATATGAAGTTATATGTGTTTAGTAAGCCTTTTTGTATAGCAACAATAAAAGAAGGCTTTGACATATTGCTTGCAGGAGATTACACGTGTCATATAGTGGAGGACGAAGCAAACTTTCATTTTGACATAAACATAACAGTAGCCGATGCAACGGCGGCTGCTACATTGTATTCTGCTTTGGTTATAGACCCGTTGTTGTTCGGCAAGCCAAGCGGATACTCATATCAAATAAACGTAACACAAGGATAAGGCTATGAGAGCTAAAACAGTTATTTACGCATCACAAGGTGCAAGAGACCCTGGTTTGACGGACGAAGATTACGCAACAGGGATGGTTGCTGGTACTGTTGCTATGGCCGAGGACGTAAATACATACGGCTTCCGTAGCGACGACCAATTAAAAGTTGTTTCAGATGAAATCTGCAACGCTATTACAGGGCAAGGGATTGCTCTTAACAACAACGATAACACCCAGTTGTCTACTATGCTTAAGACAAAAATGGGGATGGGTTGCTTGCTTACAGGGCTGTTGTATGAATCGTATACGACACCGCCTACGTTAAGCAACAACGTTTTGACTATTCCTGCTATGGAAGTATGGTTCAATACCAAGGTATACTATGGTACAAAACAAGCAGACTTTGTTAAGGTAAGCGTTTCGGCACAAACTATATCTGCAACAAACGCTTGGGCTACTGGTCCTTGGTTCTTATATGTAGACCGCAATGGAGCAATACAGCATCAAGACAGTCCTGTATTGGGTTCTGAAGGAGACCAAAAGTGCTACATTGGTTCTATCTTTGTGTACAACGGAGCATTCCAAGATGGCTCGTGGAGCTTTGAACCTTGGTTGCAACAAACGGACGTTGCTACGCGTTCTAGCCCAACGGCACAATCAAAAGGTGGGTTGATAAGAGCGGCATCTGCTACAGAATTACAAATGGGCGCTTTGCAGATTAAACAAGAGGGTATTAACTTCGGTTATAGCGTATACAATCCTGACATTAAGGAGGTAGCAGCAACTAGCCCTTTTTCGTACAAGTTCCTGTACCCAGGATACAATCCGGGCTCACAAGCAAGCACAACGTTAGACACAACACATCTGTACAACTTAACGGACGGCACTTGGGACGACGTGTCTGCGCTGGCAGGAAAGTTCATAGTAATGGTTCCTTGCGTAATGCCAACAGGACAAACACTGTTAATACCAGCAATGTCTTACAAAAGCGGTGCAACATACAGCCAAGTATTCGACACGGCGTTAGATGCAGAACAAGCAATATTCTCATTGCCATACTCTCTAGGCAACGTGGCTAGACGCGCTATTTACTTAGGACAGTCTTTGATTGTTAAGATTGGCACAACAAACTTGTTAGACATAGACAACCTTGAAGTGTATGGATTGGTGCCACAAGCGTTGTCTGGGTTTACAAATCAAGGTGGTCAATCTGGCGGTGGTACCGGTGGGTTTGTTCCAATGGACGAAAAAAGCCTTTCTGGTTCTACGGTAAACTTGATAAACCAAGCGTGCAATCTTGTAGCGTCTAATTCGTCTTACACCGTTAACGTTGTGTTCCCTGCGTTATTAACTGGCAAATTAAACCAATTGGAAATTAAGTTCGTTCCTAACGCTTCACAATTGCCGGGCATCGCTTTCCCTGCAGGCACAAAATGGTACAATGATGCTGCGCCTGATATTGTAGGCGGAGTGGCTTATACATTCCTGTTTGAATACAATAGACAAATAAACCAGTGGGTTGGCGGATACTTAGAAACAACCGTATAACAGGAGGGCTCCTTGTTCCTTTCTAAGAGGCTTTTAGGACGCATTCCAAGCGTTACGCTTATTAACGAGATTTCTACCGGAACGTATAGTGTATATATGGTTCCGGGCGTATACGATATAACCGCTTGTGCACCGGGCGGCGGTGGAGTATGTGCATATGCAACGCTTACAGGTAAGTCGCTTGGTTATGCTCGTGGAGGCGTTGGAGGAACAGTTAGAGTAAGAGTACGAGTTAATACTGCTTGTACAGCAACTATTTATATACCACCAACAGTTGGCGGAGCAGGCTATTACCACGGAAGCCCACAGGTTTTCAATCAGCAATTTGTTAATGCAGGAGTTGGTTGGACTGCGCCTACTGGTGGTAACACAACCATAACAGGAATTCCTAACCTTTCTTTGACTTGTTATGGCGGGACCGGGGCTTCTTTCTATGCTAATACAAATAGTACTGGAACAGGAACCCCGGGAACACAAGGTAGCGTTAGTGTTTCTGGAAGTGCAATTATATCTACATCTATCAACAGTAATTTGACCCCGGTAACTTCTTTGCAATCATCTGGAAGACAAGACAACACAAACGAACCAATGAAGATTGGAGAGGTAATGCCTTCTAGCGGTGTAGCAAATTATAGACCTGGGTTCGGTGGAAATACAGGAACGCCAAGAGCCACTGGCGGAACAGGTGGATACGGTCACGTAAGAATAATAAGGGTGTCATAATGTTTTTAGTAAAGAGACTTATTGACAATATACCAGTGGTCGTGTACGAACGTTACGGCGCTATTACAGAACAGATAACGCTTGCACCGGGACTTTATGAATTTGTGACTATTGGTGGCGGCGGAGGCGGAGTAATACTTACTGGTCGTTCTTCTACTGCAGTTTCGAGACATTGGGCTTGTGGTGGCGTTGGTGGAACAGTAAGAGTTCAAGTGTTTGTTCATAGAGAAACAACAATAACAATAACCGTTGCAGGAAGCGCACAAGGATACACAGGTTCGTTTTCTTCTTCTGGAACAACCTTACAGGGAAATCAAGGCGGAGACACATCTGTTTCTGGAATAGATAACTTTACGCTTATATCAAGAGGCGGAACAGGAGCAAACATAACTTCTACGAGCGCTGTTGGTGCAAACAGAACGCCGGGGATTATAGGAGCAAATACTGTTACAGGAAGTGCAATACGAAAAGTAATTGCTAATAACGCGATAAACATTGTATCGGAGAACGGCGTAGTAAATGCGCAAGGGTCGCAGAGTTCGCCGTCTATGCAAGTTGTATATGCAAACAATGTTAACTGGCCGGAGAATGTTGTTTATGGAAGAGGAGGTTCCGTAGGGTTCCCGGGCGGAATAGCATATAATTATCCTGGGTCGTCAGGATACGTGAGAATAACAAAACTGTAACCTTGATAATTCGAAAGGTATGAGGTATAATAGAGATAAAGGGTTTAGATAATGTTAAAGATAATAACGGGCGATAGCGCAGGATTTACTTTTTCGATAGTGTATGCTGGAATGGTTGCAGACATTGCTGCCCCGGACCTATCTGCTTGCACTGTTAAGTTTATGGTTAAGGCTTCCTTGGCCGACAGTGATTACAAGGCTGTTTTTGCGCAGGAAATAGTTAATCCTGACACAAATATTGTTCATTTTCAATTAAACCCATCTGATACTGCGAGACTTAAACAAGGCACATACAAGGCTGCTTGCAAACTGTTTTACGATAGCGGCACAGAACTCACTGTATGGCAAGGCGACATCATTGTAGCGGCGGGGGTGTTTAATGGATGATTACGAAATAGTTGCTTCTATAGTCGGCGACAATCAGTTAATTGCCACTTTAAGCGAATACCCATATCAAGGCATACAAACGTTAATAGATAAGGTCTACCTGTGGAATCCATCGGAGGCCAATGAACTTATTGTTAAACTTAACGAGCTTATAGAAGAGATTATTATAAACCGCGATTACAACCGTCTAAGCAACAAGCCTGTTTTAGATACTGATAATGAAGAGTCTCTCGGGTATGTAGAAGACGAGACTATGCAAGGAACAATAAAACTACATCGTGTCGCAAAGACAGGTAGTTATAATAGTTTGCGCGACCTACCTCCTTTGGGTGAGCTTGCCGCTAAGGACCAAATCAAGGACGAAGATGTTGCGGACGATGCTGAAATTGCACGCTCAAAATTAGCACCAGACGTTGTCGCGTCCTTGGACCTTGCGGATACTGCCGTTCAAGAGATAGGAACAAGCATAAACAATGGGAATATAACAATAACCCGCAGTGGCAATGCTGTCGATATTACATCGAGCACGCACGTGTTTGAAATGGCCGATGCTGCTACCGTATGGCACATTGTACATAATATGAAAAAGTGGCCATCGGTTACTATAGTAGATAGCGCGGGAACTGTTATTGACTGTGAGATAGCGTATCTGGATTACAATACGTGTGAGGCCAGAATGAATGCCGCTTTTAAGGGTACGGCCTATCTAAACTAACCGCCATAAAGGAGTAAATAATGGCAAAGAAAAACTTTTTGGTCGATATTGACCTGAACAAAAATGAGTTGCAGAATGTTGTTCTGCAAAACTTGGCTGCTGCTCCGGGTAGTGCGAAGAGCGGTCAAATTTGGTACGATACCACAAATAATTTGGTGTACTTCTACAACGGCTCTAGTGCTGTTCCTGTAGGATACTTGCCACCAGCAACCGCATCTACACTTGGTGGTGTTAAAATTGGCACTAACGTTAATGTTGCTGCGGATGGAACAATCTCTATTAACACAGCATCAAGCACACAAACAGGTGTTATTCGCATTGCTACAGATAACGAAGCATCTGCTGGAACTGCAGAAACAATCGCAGTTAATCCAAAACAATTGGCTGCTGCTATTGCGTCCGCTCAAATTGGTGCTCTTGTTTATAAAGGGACTTGGGATATCACATCTGCTACAGACTTCTCTGGTATCACACTGCCCGTTAAACAAGGCTGGATGTATATGGTTACCGGTACTGGTCCAAAGACAATAGGTGGCATAGAATGGAACGCAGGCGACTATATCGTTATGAACGCTGATGTTGCCGCTGGCGGAACAATAACTAACGTAAGCAAGATTGACAATACAGAATCTAGCGACATTGTTCGTTTGGCTGCATCTCAAACATTGACCAACAAAACTATTGATGCCGACGACAATACCATTAGTGACTTGGCTACTGGCAACTTTAAGGCTGGTGTGATTGTAACAAGCGTTGGTTCTACAGGTGCGGATACTTCTATACCAACAGAAAAAGCAGTTCGTAGTGCTATTACAACCGCTACCACGAATATGGTAACGACTAACGGCACACAAACGCTTACCAACAAAACAATAGACGCTGATGACAACGCCATACAAGACTTGAGTGTTTCTAACTTCAAATCTGGAGTTGTTCGTACATCTACAGATGGAGTAAGACTGCCAGCGTCTGCAAGCGATACAGCACTGATTACTGAAAAAGCAGCGTCGAGCTTCTTCACAGCCAAAATAACCGAAGCAAACCCGGCATTAACGGTTTCTAGCGGCGTATGTACTTGGACAGTGTCTAACACAATTGGCTCTGCAGATGTTATTGCTAGCGTAAGAGAAGTAAGCACTGGCAATGAAGTAATGTGTGATATCACTTACGGAGCTGCAAACATAACTATCAAAATGAACAGCGCATCAAACATTACTGCTGGAATTTATAAAGTAGTTGTGATAGGATAAATCATTATAGGGGGCGATTATGACAAAGTTTCTCAATATCAGTACAGATACGACTTTGGGTGGAAACGCCCCCAGTGATGAATTGGCGGTTTCGCAGAAAGCAATAAAGACCTATGTTGATACGAAACAAGACACATTAACCGCAGGAACTGGTATTGACATTACTAATAATACGGTTTCTGTAACAGCACCTACGGTTATAAATACTGCTACTGGTGACGGGGTGTTAACGATTTTGGGAACCCCCACAAGCGCACAAGACGCTATGAACATAGGCAAGGGAACATCTGTTTCCGGGTCTTATTCGTTTTGTGTTGGGTTAAATTCTAGTGCAACAGGGGCAAGCGCTTTTTGTATTGGTAGAAGTGCAAAGGCGGTTGGTTCTGCATCAATGGCAATGGGCTTAAGTGCAGAAACAAATGGACAATATGCGGTTGCTATTGGGAGACTTGCCAAGGCTAACGCCAATAATACAATTCAAATTGGTTATGGAACCAACACAACTGCATATACTCTGGGCATAGGTTTTTATGGTAATAGTTCAACATATACATTGCTTGATGGAACCACTGGTTTAATACCAACGGCACGTTTAGCAGATACTACTTCTGCAACACAGGGTCAGGTTTTAACCCTTGATTCGAGTCTAAATGCTGTATGGGCAAACGGTGGTGGTGGTGGCGCAGTTGATTCTGTTAATGGTCAAACTGGTGTGGTTGTTTTGACAGCAACAGATGTGGGCGCATTGCCAGACAGCACAGTTATTCCTGATGCACAGATTCAAAGCGATTGGAATCAGGCGGATAACACTAAGGTTGATTACATAAAAAATAAACCGACTATACCAACGGTTGGAAACGGAACAATAACTATCACACAGGGCGGTGTAAGCAAAGGCACATTTACAACAAACCAAAGCGGGAATACTACAATCGCATTAGATTCTGGTGGCGGTTCTGTTGCTATCGATAACATTACAATCACTAAAAATCTCTCTGACGAAATACAGACAGTTGCAGTGATAGACCAGAACAGCGGTTCAGATAAAATCTGGACAGGCGATTCTGATGGCTATGAAGCAATAGCAAGCCCAGACAGCGACACATTCTATGCGGTAACAGACGATATTGGTGCGCCAGCGACAGTAATAGCAGAACTGGCAGAGGGTTTAAACGATAAGGTTGATATTGGGCATCAGGTTATTGCATTTCAAGAACCAACAGCAGCGAATAACTACACTTGGTATCGTAAGTATGCTGATGGTTGGGTTGAACAAGGGGGCGTGCTTTCTTATTCCCATACTTCAGGAACTACTACAAACTGGGAAGCAACTTTTGTGGTTCCTATGGCTGATACTAATTTTACAGCATCTTCTGTTCATAGGTGCCCATTTACATTAGAAATGAAGTCTTCGCCTGAAAATATTGGGACAACACGTATCCAAGGTTTTTTACAAGGTAATCACACCCAAACAGTTTATATATATTGGGTAGTATACGGTATGGCAGCATAATGGAGTAGGATATGAGTTTATACAAAGGTTCAACTTTAATTGCAGGCGGAAGGCAGTGTATGCCACTGTTATCTTTTATGTGGGCAGACCACGAGTTAAACGACATATCTTGGTTGCGCGCAGATACTTTTTCTTGGCAGAGCGGAAGCGTTTATACTGCGGTATATAGCCATTTGTCAGACGATATCACTGGCAAGACCCTGCGAAGCGAAACAATCAGTGGGACAACAGTGCAGTTCTATGTTGCAGATGATGGGCACAAGATTTGTCCAGCAAGTCAAGAAAGCAATGTGACAGCAATCTATAATGCGACAGGTGTTGCTTGGTATTACATCATAGACACAACTAACCAAAGATTTAAGTTGCCGAGAACAAAGTTTGGGTTTACTGGTATAAGAAGTGGTGCTGGTAATTATGTTGCGGCAGGGCTGCCAAATATTACAGGTAATACGCACTGGGTTGGTGCAGTGCTTAATAATAACAACACGAGTTATGCGACCGGGGCATTCTCTGCGTTTGATACAAACACTGGCTCTTACGCGGGCGGTGGCGGTTATAGCAATGCTGCTGGTAGATTAAGTTTTTATGCGTCGCGTTCTTCGAGCATATATGGAAATTCTTCTACTGTTCAGCCGAAAGCAACAGAAATGTATCTGTATTTCTATGTTGGCTCGTTCAAACAGACGGCGCTGGAAAACACCGCCGGTCTGAACGCAGAATTGTTTAACGACAAGGCGGATAAAAACTTTGCCAACACAACGATGATAGATTTTGTTGTTGCTAGTCAAGCGCCTACAAGTTCAAATAGATATACTTGGTATAGAAGATATAATTCTGGATGGGTCGAACAGGGTGGAATTACTGGTCCGGTAAACGGCACGGCAGCGACAATAAGCGTTACGTTACCGATTGTTATGTTAAACGCAAATTATTCAGTATATGTTACAGTCACAAGACCGGGCAACCCGGATTATCGCGACCAATTTTTAGTTGCTGGAAACAGAAGCATAGCAGGATTTACGGTATATTCAAACTGGGCGGGTTCTGGCAACGGGACAAAAGACAATCTCGCGCAATGGATGGTATGCGGATACAAAGCATAAATTACTTTCATTTTGTATATGCACAAACAACTAACTAAGGAGTAAACAATGGATTTTTACATTGGACAAATATTTGAAGGTGTATACCCACCGGAAGCGGCCATTTGGTGTAATGCAAACAACGCATACATTGACGTTATTGGCGAAAAACGCTACGAAATCAAAGCAGTTCCGCCTACACCAGCACCAACCAAGGAAGACATCAAGCAGATGCGTAAAGAATATCGCCACACGCATATTGACGACCAGACGCTTGAACGTAATCGCAAAATGGCGAACGGCACGTGGACAGAAGAAGATGAAACTGCATATCTTGCTTTGGATGCAGAAGTAACTGCTTATATCGAAGAAAATCTGCCATATCCAACAGACCCGATTATTGAAGAAGGTGTGGAACAAAATTCTGTAGAAGAATAACGCTTGACCGATGGTCGGTCCCTATGTTATAATAGCCTTGAGGGCATAGAAAAGATGTGCAAACAAAAAACCGTATTAGAAGTTATAAAGCAGACAAAAGACCTGCCAGAATGGTTTATTATGCACGCCGAGGCACAAGCAGAAGACTTCGATGCCGCAACACAGAGAGACAAACAAACAATGGAACGAGTTGCATCTCTTGATAACAGAATGACAGCAATGGAGTCAAAACTTGACGTGGTTGCGTCAAATCAAACAACAATGCAAGCCCAACAAGGCGCAATGCAAGCACAACTAACAGAAGTTATACAACTCATTAGAGATAATAATATGAAAGAAAAAGTCTGGGTTTTTGACGGGTTTATGTCGTTCTTCAAGAGCAAATTCTTTAAGGTTGCTATATTGTTGGCTCTAGGGTTCTTGGTTGGCGCCGGCAAAGATGTTGTAATGGCTGCGTTTGGACTCTTATAATGAAAAAATGTTTACTTGTTTTATTGACACTTGGTATGCTTTCGGGCTGTTCCGCGAAACAATCTCTTACACACGATACTACTAATGCTCTTGTCGGAAGAATAGACGACGCAGAGCAATCTCTTAATAATTTAGAACAGAATCTTGCGCCAGAATGCAAAACCGCTGTAATCGTTGCAGAAATCGACGCACAGAAGCGAAACTATAAAAGACTAGTAGATGATGCCAAAAACATAGAATCCGCGTGTACGACCGAAAAAAAGGCCTTAGAATCGATTATAACAACGTGGAAGACCAGAACATACGCATTGCTTGCGTTTCTGTTAAGTGTTTTAGGCTTGTTTGTTTATCGTAAGTTTTTTAAGGTTTTATCTTAGTTATTTTGTTTCTTTTGTTCTAGTGCTGTTATCTGTATTTTTGTTTGCAATCTTTTTAATGCCATTTTTGCTTCGTTTAATGTTCTATATACACTGATTTCATTATCTGTCACTCGTCTTGCGTAAAGCCAAGTACCAAAAGACCACCAAGGTTTGCCTTGAATACAATAACCTTTATGTATTCCGTCATAGTATTTACATATTCTGTATTTCATCACTTATACTTTTGTTCTGCTTGTTTGTGTATGTTGCCGTATTCCCATTCATATCCGTATGCTGTTTTGCATTTGCCGTTTAATGCTTGGCTAATCATACTTTGTTGAACATTTAATGTTCGCCATACATCTCTTTGTGATTTCCAAACTTTCACAACGGTTCCATTTAATTTTTGCAAAACAGTTCCTTTCCTACTTCGTCTTTCCATACTTTGCTTGAAGCGGTTATCCGACCAACACAATAACTGGATATTGTCTTTTTCATACCCTTTTTTATTGTTTATTCTATCTATGGTTGGTTTTTTGGCTTTTGTGTATCCGCTTGCTACCCACTCATCAAACAACCTTTTATATTTTATATCATCAAGAAAAGTTTTGTGAAACCATTCTAATGAATATCCTATGTCGCCAAATCCCTTTTGTTTGTTTCTGGTTTTTTGGTGGTGATACATATTAGTCAGAACTCCTTTTGGGGTTTTTCGGTATTTCGCTAATGTTGTCTTTTTCGTGTTCATTTCCAACTATCTCCATTGTAATTGTTTCTGATATATCTATTATATCACCATTTAATATATTTACAAGTGATATTTTTGTTTTGTCCCAAAATACACGATAAATAACATCATTTGCTTTTACATAATCAGATTCATAAATCAGTTTTCCGTTTTTATCGGAAATCCCTGTGCATTGTTCTGGTATAATATATTCTGGTAAATCATATACATCTTCATAATAATCATCCATCCACTTGTTACCGTTGATGTAATATCCATCTGACAAATACATTTTACATTGTTTGTCATAAAATCTAAACTTAAATCTGTCGTTCATTTTACATCCTTTTGTACTAGGGCTGTTATATTTCATATCCTTGTATATCTTTTAATGTTCTGCGTGCTGCAAAATCTACAATCTGGTATAATTTTGCCCATCG
>Ga0247609_10005579_pt1 | contig 12322 bp, 10 predicted proteins | sample 172DNAGHGlowgp2_FD_193487 | JGI IMG/M metagenome (GOLD analysis project Ga0247609, IMG submission 193487) | Sheep rumen microbial communities from Palmerston North, Manawatu-Wanganui, New Zealand - 1728 DNA GHGlow gp2 | ecosystem: Host-associated > Mammals > Digestive system > Stomach > Rumen ... | reverse complement strand
GGCGTTGGTTTGATTTAAATAATCTACCAGATAACATTTATTCTCCATCCAAAAAATTTATTGAAAAATATTTAAATGAACAAAAATAAAAAGAAAGAGGAATGACAAAATGATAGACATTAAATTGATAAGAGAAAATAGAGATATTGTTAAAGAAAATATTAAGAAAAAATTTCAAGATGAAAAACTACCTTTAGTAGATGAAGTATATGACTTAGATATTAAAGTTAGAGAAGCTCAAACTAAAGCCGATAACCTAAAAGCCGAAAAAAATAAAATGAGTGGCGAAATCGGTAAATTAATGAAAGATAAAAAAATAGATGAAGCTAATAAAATAAAAGAAGAAATAGCTAAAATGGCTGATGAAATAGCTAAGTTAGAAGAAGAACAAACTACTTTAGCTAAAGATATTAAAGAAAAAATGATGGTAATACCAAATATAATTGATCCATCAGTTCCAATTGGAAAAGATGATACTGAAAACGTTGAAGTACAAAGATTTGGTGAACCAGTAGTACCAGAATATGAAATACCATATCATGCCGATATTATTAATAATCTAAATGGTATGGATAAAGAAGCTGCTGGTAGAACAAGTGGAGAAGGATTCTACTATCTACTTGGAGATGTAGCTAGACTTCATGAAGCTATGATAGCTTATGCAAGAGACTACATGATTGATAAAGGATTTACTTATGCAATTCCACCATTCATGATTCATGCTGATGTAGTAACAGGAGTTATGTCTTTCCCAGAAATGGAAGCTATGATGTATAAAATAGAAGGTGAAGACTTATACTTAATTGGTACATCTGAACATAGTATGATTGGTAAATTTAAAGATCAAATTATTGATAGAAAAACTTTACCAATTCATATGACTTCATATTCTCCTTGTTTCCGTAAAGAAGGAGGATCTCATGGTCTAGAAGAAAGAGGATTGTACAGAGTACACCAATTCGAAAAACAAGAAATGATAGTTATCTGTGAACCAGAAGAATCTATGGACTGGTATGAAAAAATGTGGAACTACACAGTAGAAATATTTAGAAATTTTGATATCCCAGTAAGACAACTAGAATGTTGTAGTGGAGACTTAGCTGATTTGAAAGTTAAATCTTGTGATATTGAAGCATGGAGCCCTCGTCAACAAAAATACTTTGAAGTAGGAAGTTGTTCTACTTTAGGAGATGCTCAAGCAAGACGTTTAGGAATTCGTGCGAAAGGTGAAAAAGGTACATACTACCTACATACTCTAAATAATACAGTAGTTGCAACTCCAAGAGGCTTAATTGCTTTATTAGAAAACAACTACCAAGAAGATGGTAGCGTTAAAATACCTAAAGTATTACAACCATATATGGGTGGAAAGAAAGTTATTACTCCAGTTAAGTAATAACTTTTTTTTATAGCCAAGCATTATGACATAATGTTTAATAAATAGTTGAAAATAAAACAAATGTGATATAATAAATAAGTACGAGGAGGATATTTATGAAAAACATCGTAGAATATTTAGAAAGATCTACAAAAAAGAATCCTGATAAAATTGCTGTTATCGATGAATTTGGTAAATGTACATATCAAAAACTAGAAGAGCTAAGTAAAAAATCTGGTTCATTTTTAATTAAAGAAGGAGCAGTCAGAGTACCTGTAATAGTATTTATGGATAAAAGCATTGATGCTTTATCTACATTCTTAGGTATTGCTTATGCTGATTCAACATATACTTTAATTAATCCAGAATTACCTATAGCTAGAATTGAAAAGATAGATGAAACACTTAATACCAAATATGTTGTTACTGATAAAGAACATTTAGAAGCAGCAAAAGAAATATTTAAAAACAAAAATATCTACTTAGTAGATGAATTAAAAAAGGGTAGAATAAATGAAAAAGAATTAGATAGAGTAAGAGAAAACTTTATCGATATAGATCCTTTATATACTAACTTTACTTCAGGTTCTACAGGAACGCCAAAAGGAGTAAGCGTATGTCATAGATCTGTAATTGAATTTATTGATATATTCACAGAAGAATTTAACATTACTAAAAAAGATGTAATTGGTAATCAAGCACCATTTGATTTCGATGTATCTGTTAAAGATATTTATTCATCATTATGTGTAGGAGCAACTCTAGTAATAATACCTAGAAGATTATTCTCATCTCCAGCTGAATTACTTGATTTCATATGTGATCATGATGTAACTACTATGGTATGGGCTGTATCAGCATTATGCTTAATCAGCACATTCCATGGCTTAGATTATCGTGTACCAAGTAAAGTTAATAAGATACTATTTAGTGGAGAAGTAATGCCAATTAAACATTTAAATAAATGGATGGAAGCATTACCAAAAGCTACATTTGTTAACCTATATGGACCTACAGAAATAACATGTAATTGTACATATCATGTAATAGATAGAAAAAGAGAATATGAAAAATATATTCCAATTGGAAAAGCTTTCTCTAATGAAAGAGTATTCTTATTAGATGAAAATGACAAACTAATAACAGAACCTGAAACAAAAGGTGAAATATGTGTAAGTGGTACTTGTCTAGCTTTAGGTTACTATAGTAACAAAGAAGAAACAGATAAACACTTTACTCAAAATCCATTAAATAAGAATTATATTGAATTAATATATCGTACTGGAGACTTAGGTATGTATAATAAAGAACAAGAACTAGTCTTCCAAGGACGTAAAGATTTCCAAATCAAATATAATGGTCATAGAATAGAACTAGAAGAAATAGAAAAATCTATGATGAAAGTAGAAGGCATTGAAAGAGCTTGCTGCTTATTCAATGAAGAAAAACAAAGATTATATGGCTTCTATGTAGGTAATATGGATAAAGCTGAATTACATACAGCTTTAAAAGAAACATTACCTGTATATATGATTCCTGGAATACTTAAACAAGTAGATAGTATGCCATTAACTAAAAATGGAAAAATAGATCGTAAAGAATTAATGTCATTGGTGGTGAAATAAAATGACTGATTATAGTAAAATAGTCAAAAAATATGGAACTCCTCTTTATCTATTTGATATAGATGAATTACATAATAGATTAGAATATCTTCATAAACAACTTAATAAAGATTTATCTTTATGTTATGCTGTTAAAGCTAATACTTTCATTATAAAAGAAGCAAATGATTATGTAGATAGATTTGAAGTATGTTCACCAGGAGAATATGAAGTATGTAAAAAACTAGATATTCCTATGTCTAAACTAGTTATATCTGGTGTATATAAAACTCCAGAAGTAATAGAAGAAATGATGACTAATCATCCAGACATGGGTATTTATACAGCTGAATCAGTTACTCAATTTGAACTATTACATAAACTATCAGATAAACTAAAAAGACCAATAAAAGTATTACTAAGATTAACTAGTGGTAACCAATTTGGTATGAATGAAGAAGAAATAGATAATATTATTAGTAAAGAATATAAATATATAACTATAAATGGTATTGAATACTTCTCTGGTACTCAAAAACATTCTACAAAAAGATTAACTAAAGAAGTAGAATATCTAAGAGAATATGTTGATTCATTAGAAGAAAAACATAATATCAAAATAGAAGAAATCGAATTTGGAACAGGATTCCCTGTATACTATTTCCAAAGTGATGAATTTGATGAAATATCATTCTTTAAAGAATTTAATGAAATAATTAAAACAATAAGTAGTAAATATAAAATAACTCTAGAAATAGGAAGAAGTATTGCTTCTAGTTGTGGTTCATACCTTACAACAGTTGTTGATAAAAAAGTTAATCAAGTAGGCAATTTTGCTATTCTAGATGGTGGAATGAATCATTTAGTTTACTATGGTCAAACAATGGCTATGAAACATCCTCATTATGATTTACTACCTGAAAGAGAAAATAAAAATCCAGAATCATGGAATTTATGTGGCTCACTTTGTACAATTAATGATATAATTGTTAAGCAGTTACCAGTTACTAACCTTGAAAAAGGTGATGTATTTGTTTTTAAAAACACTGGAGCTTACTGCATGAGTGAAGGTATATCTTTATTCCTAAGTAGAGATTTACCTAAAATTGTAATGAAAAAAGGTATTAAATGTGAAGTAGTAAGAGAAACATTACCAACTCATGTTTTAAATACACCAAATTATAAAGGAGAGTAAAAGATGGAAAAATTAATCGAAATTTTAGAAGAACTTCAACCAGAAGTTGATTACAATACTTGTGAAGATCTTATCGATGGACACTATCTAGATTCATTAACTATTTTATCTTTAGTAGCAGAAATAGAAGATGAATTTGATGTAGTAATCCCTACAGTAGAAATAGTTCCAGGTAACTTCAATTCAGCACAAAAGATTTATGATTTAATAACAAGACTACAGGAGGAAGAATAAAAATGTCCTACTGTAATCCTGAATATTATTTAATCATATTGCCAATAGCAATACTAATATACGGGATTGCACCAAAAAAATTACGCCCAATATTTTTAATACTATATAGTTATGTGTTTTTCTGGGCAATAAGCGGGAAACTATTAGTTTATCTAATAGTTTCTACTTTTTCTGTTCATCATTTTGGGTTATGGTTGAATAATATAAAACAAGAAAGAGATCTTGTTTTAAAAGATGCTGATAAAGAGCAAAAGAAAGAAATAAAAGAACAATTTAAAAAGAAAGAAAAAAGAGTACTATTACTAGCTATTCTAATTCATATAGGTTGCTTAGTATTCTTAAAATATACACCATTCTTTTTAACAAATATTAATAGTTTATTTAAATTATTAGACATTAATACAATCATTAAAGTTCCTAAGTTCTTAGTTCCGATTGGTATATCATTTTATACATTACAAGCCGTATCATATATGGTTGATGTCCATAACGAAAAAATAAAAGCTGATACTAATTTAGGAAGATTAGCTTTATTTATGAGTTTCTTCCCTCAAATAATGGAAGGACCTATTGTAAGATATAGTGATACAGCGGAAAAGTTATGGGAAGGTAGTCCAATTAACTATCATAATTTAACATTTGGATCTCAAAGAATTATTTGGGGACTATTAAAGAAAATGGTTATAGCTGATAGATTAAATCCTTTTATAAAAGAAATATTTACTAATTATTCAAATTACACAGGAGGATTAATTCTATTAGGAGCAATATGCTACACAATTCAATTATATTGTGAATTTTCAGGAACTATGGATGTCGTAATAGGCTCAGGAGAAATATTCAATGTTCAATATCCTGAAAACTTTAAACAACCATTCTTCTCAAAAACAATTAATGAATTCTGGAGAAGATGGCATATTACATTAGGTACATGGTTTAGAGATTATATTTTCTATCCAGTATCATTATCAAAATCAATGAAGAAATTAACCCTATGGGGACGTAATAAAATAGGTAATCATTTAGGACCATTACTAGCTGGAGCTGTTGCATTATTCTGTGTATGGATATGTAATGGTTTATGGCATGGAGCAGCCTGGACATTTATTGTCTTCGGTATGTATCATTTTGTAATAATCTTAGTTGAAAATATATTTGAACCATATATTGCTAAACTATGTGAAAAAATACATATTAATAGACAATCTAAACCATATGGCTTATTCCAAATGATCAAAGCTTTCTTTCTAGTTGTAATTGGAGAATTAATATTCAGAGCAACAAATATGAAAGCAGCTATTACAATGATTAAATCTATTTTTACAAACTTTAAAGTTAGTAGCATAACTCTTAAAGCTTTATCAAAAGCTGGTTTACCACAAGCTGAACTCATTGTAGCAATTATTACATTAATAATTATTTTGATAGTAAGCATTTTAAGAGAAAAGGGTATAAATATTAGAGAAGAAATAGCTAAAAAACCAATTGTATTAAGATGGGTTATATACTATTTACTAATTCTATATGTTTTAACATTTGGTGCATATGGTGTTAATTATGTACCAGTAGATCCTATATATGCTAACTTTGATGGAGGTGTAGTATATGAAAAAATATAGTCATATTATTAAACCTATACTATTCCTTTTAATATTAGCTATTATACTTGGTGGACTATCTTATATATTTCAACCAAAAAATAATTCTCCAGAAGCTAGAATGAGAGATGTCAAAGCTCATGCTATATTAGGAGAACCAAAAGATACTATAGACGTAATAATGTTAGGTGATAGTGAGTCATATGCTTCGTACTCACCAATGGAAGTATATGAAGATTATGGATATACTTCATACGTAATGGGAGGTATGGCTCAAAAGATATACTATTTATATGAATATCTTGAAGACGCCTTAGATAATCAACATCCTAAATATGTTATTCTAGAAACTAACACTTTCTTTAGAAAACTTAGTACTTCTAAAAAAATAATTGCTGTTGGAGAAAGATATGTTCCATTTATCAAATATCATGATAGATGGAAAACTCTAAGAAAAGAAGATTTCTATTCTAAAATAGAATACACATATACAACACCAATTAAAGGTTACTACTATAAAGATATAACTAAACAAGTAGATACTGATATAGAAGATTATATGGATAAAAACAATAATGGTAGTTACATTCCTGCAGAAGAAAAATACTACATAAAGAAAATATATAATCTTTGTAAAAAGAATAACATTGAAGTGATTTTCTATACAGCTCCTCAAGTAAAAAACTGGAGTAGTGAAAAGCATAGAGAAACACAAAAACTAGCGGATGAGTTAGGAATTGATTATATTGATACTAATAAACATTTAAAAGAAATTGGTATTGATTGGAAAACAGATACAAGAGATAAAGGAGACCATGTTAACTATTATGGTGCTAGAAAGGTATCTAAATATATAGGAAAATACTTCTATGAAAAAGGTACTTTAGAAGATCATAGAGAAGATCCAAAGTACCAATCATGGAATCAAGATTATATCGAATATCGTCGAATAATCAATGATAAAAACATTACTAGTTATTAGTATTTAATAACATAAGCGATAGCATAATCGCCATCATGAGAAATAGAAAGAGAAAAATTATAATTATTTTCTTCTATTTCTTTTTTTATTTGTCCATAAAACTCAAAATAAGGAGCATGCATATCAGTATGTCTAATTTCAATTTCTTTAAATTCAATATATTCTAATCCTTTACCAAAACATTTAGCAAAAGCTTCTTTAGCTGCAAAAGTACCAGCCATAGATTCAATTGGATTCTTTAAATTGTTAAAATATTCCATTTCAACATCAGTAAATAATTTAGAATATAATTTTTCTATTTTTTTAATTCTATCAATCTTTACTAAATCAACACCACAACTAATCATTTTATCACCTCTAAACACCTAATATTATAAAGAATAAGTAAAATTATAACAAGAATTATATAAAAAAATAAATTTAGTTTCATATTGTATTTTTTATGATATAATAATAAATGTAAGATAGGGGATTATATATAAACAGAATGGATGTGAGTTTATGGTTGAAAACGAAAACTTAGTTGTTGAAAACCCTGAAAACGGCCAAGTTAGTGAAGCTAATGAAGTTGTCAATACAGTAACTAGTGTTGAAACATTTGAAGAGCCAGTAGATCCTGCAGCTACAGCTGCTGGAACAGCTGCAGTAGTAGAAACACCAAATCCAATTGTAGAACAACAAATAGCTTTAGATGTAAAACCTGAAGAAGTATTTGAAGGTGGCCCAACAACTAAATATGATCAAATAACAGAAATGGTATCAAATGTTGTCAATAGTGAGAATGTTGTCCCTGAACAAGTAGAGGTTGCCACTGAACCACTTGAGACACAAGAAGAAAATTTAGAAATGGTCGAAGCATCAGAACCACTTCCAACTGAAAGTATAGAAGAAGTACCAGTTGCTGCTGAGGCAGTAACTGAACAAGTTATAGAACAACCAGCAATTGATGTAGCTGCAGTTGAAGAACCTGCTGTAGAAACACCAGTTGTAGAAGTAGCTCCTGTAGAAGAAGTAGCGCCTGCTGAAGAAGTAGTTCCTGTAGTTGAGGAAACTACGCCTGTAGTAGAAGAACCTGCTCCAGTGGCAGAAGTTGCTGAAGAAGTAGTTGAACAAACTGCACCAATAGAAGAAGTACCAGTAGATATTCAAGTTGCAGATGCTACACAAGTAGAAATTCCTGTTGAAGAAATAACACAAGCTGCATCTGAAGAAGTTCCAGCTGAAGAAATAACTGAAGTACAAGAAGAAGCTCCAGTAGAGCAAACTACTCAGGGTGCTGAAGAAGTAGTTCCTGTCGTAGAAGAAACAGAAGGAGCTCCAGTAGTTGAGGAAACTGCAGTAGAAGAACCAATAGTTCAAGAAGTAGCTCCAGTAGTAGAAGAAGCTCAAGAAGTTATTCAAACTGAAACGGCTCCTGTAGAAGAAACTACTGAAGAAGTTCCAGTTGAAGAAGTAGCACCAGTCGAGGAACCTGTAGTACAAGAAGAAGTTTCTACAGAGGAAACTCCTGCTGAAGAAGTTATATCATTAACAGCAGGTCCTGCAGATGCAATAACAGTTCAAAAAGAAATAGAAATTGGAAATAACACTATAGATACAGAAGATGATATTGTAAGAGAAAACGATGAAGCTCCATCTAAAGAAATACCTTTAGTAGAAGAACAAATAACTGAAGAACCAGTTATGGATATTGTTAATACTGAAGAAATAAATCCAATTGAAACTACATCAGTAATTGAAGAAGAAACACCTTCTGAAGAAGAAGTAGCTCCTGTTGTAGAAGAAACAAAAGTTACTCCAATAATAGAAGAAAATGTTCAAACTGAAGAAGTTCAAGAAGAGGAAGAAACAGATGCTGCTCCAGTTGAAGAAACAAAAGTTACTCCAATAATAGAAGAGACTCAAGAAGAAGTTGAAACTGAAGAAGTTCCAGCTGAAGAAGAAGCTCATGTAGAAGAACCAGTTGAAGAAGATACTTCAGCAGAAGTAAATGAAGAAGAATCAGAGTCAACTGAAGAACCAACTGAAGAACAAGAAGAAGCTCCAGTTGAAGAAACAGAAGTAACTCCAATAATAGAAGAGACTCAAGAAGAAGTTGAAACTGAAGAAGTTCCAGCTGAAGAAGTTCCAGCTGAAGAAGTTCCTGTAGAAGAAACTACTGAAGAACAAGAGGAAGCTTCAGCTGAAGAAGAAACTCCAGTTGAAGAAACAAAAGTTACTCCAATAATAGAAGAGACTCAAGAAGAAGTTGAAACTGAAGAAGCTCCTGTAGAAGAAACAACTGAAGAAGATACTTCAGCAGAAGTAAACGAAGAAGAAGCAGAGTCAACCGAAGAAGAGGAAACACCTACTGAAGATAAACCATCAGGAAAACCTGATATAGTATTACCAATGGAGAAAGAAATAACTCCAATTATAGAAGAAGAAACTACAGATATTAATATAGGATCAACAGAGGAATCTGAAGAAGATGAACAAGAAAAAGTAGCTCCAGTAATCGATGAGAGTGAAGAGGAAGTTCAAGTTGAAGAAAAAGAAGAAGAAACAAAAGTTGCTCCGATAATAGAAGAAGAAAAAACTGATATAGTATTACCAGGTGATGAACCAGACGCAGAAGAAGTTCCAACTGAAGAAACAGAGGATAATAAAACTGATGAAGTTGCTCCTATTATTGAAGAAGAATCTACTAATATAGTATTACCTGGTGAAGATGCTGAAGAAGAAAAAGAAGATTCTGAAGAAACTCATGAAGATATTAAACCAGTAGAAATAAATCCTTTTGATAATAAAGAAAATGCTCCAGAAGAAGAAAATCCTGAAGAAGAAAAAGAAGATTCTGAAGAAATTCCTACTAAAGATTATTATACTGATTCAAAAGAGGATGAAGAACAAGACAAAGAATATAGTATAGATATAACACAAGAATTAAATCCAATCATTCCAGAAATGAATAATAATCCAATTATAGATATTAATAAGAAACTAAGTGAATATGACAATATGTTTGACATTCCTAAGAAGGAAGAAACATCTACATATATTAGTGAACCTACTAAGACAAGATTCTGTCCTAATTGTGGAATGATGTTAACAGATGATTCTAGTGTATGTCCTTCATGTGGAGAACCTGTAGATTAAAAAGTGGAATAATCCACTTTTTTAATTTGTGTATAGTTTAAAATATAATATTTAGTTATAAGAAATATTTTGATATAATTAAACAAGGTGATAGGTATGAGAACAAAAAAAGAAAGTGGAAGAAGAGATAGAGTAAATTACTATCTTGATATTGCAGAATCAGTTACAGAAAGATCTACATGTATTAGAAGACAATGGGGAGCTGTTATAGTAAATAATGATGAAATAATTTCTACAGGTTATAATGGTGCTCCAAGAGGTCGTAAAAATTGTAATGATTTAGGATTCTGTTTAAGAGAAAAATTAAATGTACCACGTGGAGAAAGATATGAATTATGTCGTAGTGTACATGCAGAACAAAATGCTATAATTTCAGCAGCTAGAAAAGACATGATTGGTGCAACTTTATACATGGTTGGTAAAGATGCAAAAACTGGAGAATATGTAGAAAATTCTAATAGTTGTGCTATGTGTAAAAGAGTAATTATTAATGCTGGAATAAAAGATATATATATCAGAGATGATAAAGATAACTTTAGACACGTTGATGTTGAAAAAGACTTTATAGAAAATGATGAATCTTTAGAAGGAACTAAAGGATACTAGGTATCTTGAAAAAATACCTAAAATATGGTATAATCTAGGTACTTAAGAGGGAGTAGTTCCAACACAGTTGCAATAACTCAACAACCGGATATCCTGGGTTATTTATGAAGAACAAGACTTTTATAGAAATATAAGAGTCTTTTTTTAGACTCAGGAAAGGAGAAAAAATGAGAATAGATAGTATTCGACCAATTTATAAAGAAGGAGGAGAGTCATTCTTAGTTTCTACTAGAAAACTTAAAGTATATGAATCTTTACTAGATACTGGGGCTGTTGTAGAACAAGGAGTAGTATTTCGTACAAAATATTTTACAACTGAAGATGATCTATATTTACAAAAACAAGTAGAAGAAACAAATGCTAAACCATTATTACCATACATTGTAGATCATAAAGCATATTGTCCTACTCCAAGTACTAATGATTCACTAGAATTATATAAAGCTTTAAGAAAATATATTAGTATAAAAGAAGAACTTGACTTAAGACAATGTGATAATTTTATAGATAAAAAGAAAATGTTTGAGTATAATGCTTTCTTTGGAAAAAGTACTGGTAGTAGTACATCAGCTAAATTAAAAGAAATATGTTTCTATCTATGGTTAACAAGTGGTACATTAAATGCGACAAGTGGAAGACCATCATTATCAGTTCTACAATATATATGTGCACTTCTTCAAGTGGATTACTTTACATTAGTACCAATGATAATGGCTAGTACAATAAGTCCAGAAAAGAAAAAATATCTTCTAGAAACTATAAAAAAATATGGCTTAAATCCAGAAGTTGTAGAAAAAGAAGATGGTTATGTAGGTTTATATACTAAATTCGAAAACGAATTACCATCAGCATTAGGAAAAAGCCTATAAAAAAGAGCACTTCAAAAAGTGCTTTTTATTTGATATAATCTATAACTGGAAGTGATTATTATGAATTTACCAGATATAAAAGAAGCGAGAAAAAGAACAACAAAAGAAACTGACTATATCTATTTAAATCAAGAATATGATAAAAATCAATTTGCTAACCAAAAATACTTCTTAAGAACTTATGGTTGCCAAATGAATGTTCATGATGGAGAAGAAATAGCAGCTCGTTTAGAATCATTAGGTTTTACAAGTACTGATTCTATTGAAACAGCAGATGTAGTAGTTTTAAATACTTGTGCTATTCGTGAAAATGCTCATGATAAATTATATGGATTCTTAGGTCGTTGTAAACATGAAAAAGAAAAAAACAATAATGATTTAATAATTGCTATATGTGGATGTATGGCTCAAGAAGAAAATGTTGTTAAAGACATAATGGAAAAACATCCATATGTTGATATTGTCTTTGGTACTCATAATATACATGAATTACAAGATTTACTAATTAATAGAAATAAAAAACAAACTATTAATGTCTACTCATGCGAAGGTAAAATATATGAAAACATTTCTTATAAAAGAGATTCAGATATTAAAGCATGGGTAAATATTCAATATGGTTGTGATAAATTCTGTACTTATTGTATTGTTCCATATACAAGAGGTAAACAAAGAAGTAGAAAAAGTTCTGAAATAATTAAAGAAGTAGAAGAACTAG
>Ga0247609_10005576_pt1 | contig 12332 bp, 15 predicted proteins | sample 172DNAGHGlowgp2_FD_193487 | JGI IMG/M metagenome (GOLD analysis project Ga0247609, IMG submission 193487) | Sheep rumen microbial communities from Palmerston North, Manawatu-Wanganui, New Zealand - 1728 DNA GHGlow gp2 | ecosystem: Host-associated > Mammals > Digestive system > Stomach > Rumen ... | reverse complement strand
TGAAAAAAAATATATTCTAGTCCTTTCGTGATGATGAGCAAAATGATTTTATACATTAGGGATTATTAGAGCATTAGAAGAAACTTGAATAGATTCTCAGATTGATGCAATCTTTTGAGTGTCTGCTTGAGCAATGATTGCTTCATATTGGTGAGCATGATATAAGGCTGAAGATATTTATTCAAAGTTTATGGAAAATATAGAATTTTTAAGTGCAAAAAACCTGAAATTACCTCCTGTGACAAGTATCATTCAGGAGAAACCAGTTCAAAGAATGTACAAGAAACATTTACCTCCTACATTCTGAAAATTAAAAAAGAAAGTTTATATTTGAGCTACAGATTTAGTTACATGAAAGTATAAAATATTTCATACATGAGAACTAATTCCTCCTCTTATGTGAAGTATTGCTTTACCAGTAATCTTTCCTCCAGTTAAGTTTTGAGATTATCTGCTGGTAGATGGGGGAGTGATTGATAATTATCCAGTTTTACGTGCAAAAAAACTATACCCAAACCATGAAGTTATTTGAGTAACCGTTTCTGCGTATAAAAAACATCAAAAAGTTGGTAATTTACTTTCAAATGCGATGATTTCTCGAAATTTGGTGCTTTCTAAAGATATAGAATGAAATATTGTGGCTACAGATCACTTATTTTGCAAGAATACATGAATTAATGCGACAGATACGAACAAAGAGAAAATAAAACAGCTTTATGAAGTTTGATATAAAGATTGAATGAAATATTTCAAAAAATTAAGAAAATCTGAGTAATTATTGTACTCAGATTTTAATTATATTAATCTATTAAAATTTATCCTTGTGAATTAATGTTTATTTACAGGGGATGCATCTATTTTATAACAATATGGGTATGTATAACCCGCTGGCGTAAGGCTTGTTCAATTACATGTTACTTTTTTTTCAATACTACTTTGCTTACAATTTGTGGCATATGGTACAGAATAACCAGTTACACTTTCTCCATTTTGTAATATTGTGTTTCAAAATTGACATCATGTAGCAAATCAACATTTTGATTCACTAACTTTACCTATTACACGTTCTACTGAGCCATTATAAGCTAATATACATCCATCACTATTCACTCCGATTCTTCATTTAACTCTATTATCTCATGTTGTCCCTATTTTCACAGCACCACTCACAACTAAGCTTACTCCATTAATTGGTGTAAATGTTCAAATAAGCACTCCACTTGTAGCATCGATACGTGCAGATTCATTCTGACTATTATTAGCATTCCATGAAAAAGATCATTCTTTTCATTTGGCATATCTTCATAAAACTAAGCTTCATTGTCAATTAGCTTCATTTTGAAATCAACCCAAAACTACCCCTCCATTTAATGCTGTTCATGAAAATCAACCAGCAACGATTCCACTATTTTGTGCTACGTTTTTGAATCCTCACATTACGACAGCATTTCCTCACCTTACTGTATTTTGTATTCATCATCAAATCGCTGAACTATCTCATGATAGTATTCTATTTCCACTTCATCATCCAATTCAAGAATTATTTGAATCTAAAATATTATTACCTTCTCATCATCAAACTACTATCAGTGTTCCTTTGGAAGAACCCGGGCTAACGATTAATCAATTCAATATATTTACGTTTTTATTTGATGGTAAAACCTTTATCCATGCAGAATTATTTTCATCACCTGTTCATAAAAATAAAGAATATAAGCGTCCTACATGTTGATCTCTTCATTCTAAATCTGTCTTTATTTCTAATCAATTAGCTACACTAACAACTCAGATAATAAAAGAAGCTGACAGCAACGATAACATTAATAAATTACTCTTTTTTATTTTTAGTTTCATCATACAAAACCTTAAAGAATAAAAGATTCTCTACATGTAATTATAATCATTTTTTTTAATCTGTCAAAATTTGAGTGACTTTTTTATTGAAAAACTTCGAATATGATACAATAATTTTACAATCAACAAAACATATTACCTACTCACTATCTACAAACATAGTCCTACTACGATATTGAATCGCTTCTGCTAAATTCTGGACAGAAATTTCATCTTTATTCTGCATATCTGCAATAGTTCTAGCTAATTTTATAGTCCTGTGAACTACCCTTCATGAAAGATTGAGTTTATCTGCCGCACTTGAAAGAAAATCTTTACATTCACTAGAAAGTGAGATTAAATTCTGAATATCTTTGGCTCACATATGTGCATTTGCAGAAAGTCATGTTCATTTGAAACGCTCCTGCTGAATCTCCCAGGCATGGATTACTTTTTGGCGAATTGTGGCAGAATTTTCTGCAATATTATTATCCAGTATTGTATCGATATTTTCTCTCGGCACTTCCAAAACCACATCTATACGATCCAGTAATGGTCAGGAAATTTTAGACTGATAACGTTTGATATCCATTGGAGAACACGTACATGCCTTGTGTTTATCTTTGTAATATCCACACTTGCATGGATTCATTGATGCAATAAACATAAAATTTGCAGGATATTCTACACTTCATGCCACTCTCGAAATATTTACACTACGGTCTTCGAGTGGTTGACGCAGAACTTCTAAAGTTTCACGTGGAAATTCAGTCAATTCATCAAAGAAAAGAATTCCTTTGTGAGCAAGAGAAACCTCTCATGGAGTAAGATGAGTTCATCATCCCACTATGCTAAATCTCGATGCTGTATGATGTACCTGACGAAAAGGTCTCTGCGTAATAAGTGGCAATTCTTTATTTAATTTTCAAACCACTGAATAAATCTGACTTACTTCCAATATTTCATCAAAAGTGAGAGGTGGAAAAATGCTTTTCATAGCTTTGGACATCATAGTTTTTCAGCTTCATGGAGCTCAAACCATCAAAACATTGTGAAATCCTGCCATAGCGATGGATAATGCTCTCTTGGCTACTAATTGTCATTTAATGTGCTCAAAATCCACTTCAAAAGTCTGATTTTCACTCAAAGTCGATATATCTTTTCATCACTCGATACATTCTAACTCTTTTCATTCACAGAAATAATTGATTATCTGTCCAAAATGCTGTAATGGATAAATTTTGATTCATGGAACATATTCCAATTCATACAAATTTTCTGCAGGAATAAAAAACTCCTTTCGTCATTTCTTTTTAGCTGAAAGAACCGAAGGGAGCAGCCCATTTATTCTTTTGATACTACCATCTAGTCAAAGCTCTCAGAAAAAGAGAGAATTCTGAACCTTTTCCTGATGATATAATTTCTCTGACCAAACATGTAAAAGTAATGCAAATGCCATTGGTACATCAAATCATGTTCAGATTTTTTTGGTATCTGAGGGGGCTAAATTAAGCACAAATTTTCTCTTGGGTAAATCTATTCAACTATTACGAAAAGTTCCTCTAATACGCTCTTTGGACTCTTTGACTGTCATATCTGGGAGTCAAATAATTTCGATAGTTGGAAGGGCTCTTACACTGTCAGCTTCAATATATATTTCGTGTCATACTAATCCAATATTCGCGAATGTTTTTACAATTTCTACCATTTCCAAATTCTTATTCAAAATAAATCTAACTATAAAATATTTTTATTTTTATAAAAATCAAGTAAAAATTTATTATTATTCTGTTGTCAAAAAAATAACATACTTTGTCAAAAATATTTAATTTAAAAACATCGTTGTCACTTGCAATTATAAATAAAAATCGTATTCTGGTTTTAAGTGTTGAGAAACATTTTATATTTTTTGTGAATTCATGGAAACGGGAGATTTGGCTCAAACAGCTGTGAACATATTAGAATGAAGTTGAGATATAATTGATGCTATTTGAAACCCTTTTGGGTCTGAGTCATTTTTTGAAGGCATATTTCAAAATGATGTACGATTTCGAACTGCTATAATAATATTTCTTGTATGGTTTTCTGTGCTAATTCGAGTAATAAAAGATGCAAATGCACGTAGCTCATCGTTTCGATTTCAATTGTTAGCTGTGTTTTTGATAGTAGCTTTTACTCCAGTTTTTTGACTTATATTATATATAGCCATTCGTCCACAATGATGGAAATGGGATAAAATAGAATGGAGGGATACTTTATTTCAAAATATTCAGTCTTGTGAGAATTGTTGAAATTTTAATCAAATCAATAATCTATATTGTACAAGTTGTTGAGAATCATTACATATAAGCTGTCGTGAATGCCAATATAAATATTCAAAATCTTATTCTTACTGTCCAAATTGTGGAGCTCCTAGCTTAGAATGATAATATATTTTATCACAAAATAGATACAAAAATATGCTTTTAATACTGATTCTGATCCTGTTACTGATATGAGCAGCTGTGGTATGATCAATCTACTCAAATTTTTTGGTATTCTATTCAAACTTTTCGGAGAGTGAAAATTATCATAAAGCTTATTACGCTTCAATTTCAGCACTTGAAAGGTGAGAATTAGTCACAAAACAACGTTATCCATGATATGTGTGAAGTGGATGATTTATATTATGAGTGCCACAAGGTGGTGATCCAAATAATAATGATTGATGATCAGATAAGAGCTTAACTTGATTTTCATATTTTGGAGATAACGAGTGAGAATCTACTGTATTTCGATCTGTAAATTCTAGGACAACTAGAATCCCCACCATATCAGGATGAGATGTCGAATGGATGCTTTCAGCTGAAGATTCGCCAAACTATAATATGATGGATTATGAAAATGCTCAGGTTTTTTTGTTATATACTGATAATTCTGCAGGTAATCCTTACAATAGCTGAAGTATTAGTAAATCTACGCCTACTCAAATTAGATGAATAATTAGACTACCTGCTCTAATGACGTGAAAGTTTTGAATTTTAAATACTAATGAGCCTTTAGGTGGAGCTTGATGATACCTAAAACCCAAAAATGATGCAATTGTAGACCGACAAATAAGGTGACTATTTAATGGAAAATCCTTTACTATATATTCAACTGATTCAAGTGAGGAAGATCAGGTAAAGGAGGAATATGACAGCGTTTTCAGGGAAGCAGATATAAATACTCCTTTGGAGTTCTTATTCAGAGATAGATGGGATCCTATCAATAAACCTAATAATAGAAGTAATTCTGCTAAATTGACTGTGATAAGTCAAGAAGAAGGAATAAACAGTTTGGGTGATTTTAAAAATGTATTTTCAAATAACAAAACTAGCAGTAATCAATTGAGGTTCAGCCTCTTGAATTTACTAAAATGAAAGAGTCATACTGGTGCTATATATCCTTTTTTGGAGTATTATGTAGATTTTTGAACAGATGTATCAGATAAATATTATAAAATAGAAGCAGAATGAAATTATAAAGATTATAAGGTAAATACGACCATATATAAGCCTACAGTAAAAGAAACTGTCCTATGAAATTTTACTACGATTTTCTAGTTGTGTTATGTTAAGAAAGAATTTTTTCTTTTTGACAATATTGGTACTGTGAATATGAATGATTATATGGACGTTTTTTTGATGAAATCCAAATTCAAATGTTTCTGATATTCCTCAGGATACAAGTACTTGATTTATAGCAGAAATAGCAAATACTTGAAATGTTTCTTCTAATACTTGAGATATAAACATTTCAGAAGTCATAAATAATGATATCATTGAAATAAAGATAATGATGCCAAGATATTTTTATAATTATGGATGGAAGAAATTTGCTGAAGATTTATATAACAACAAAAAAATCTATATGAATTTTATTTTTATAGATAATTTAAATTTTTATAGAGAACAATTATACGATTCAAATTTTACAGGGGCTGATTTATTTTTATTCCCGTATGATTGGAATGAAAAAGTATCCACCAGAATATTTTCTCCACAATGAAATATTGAATCATACTTTGATCCTTTATTATCTCCTATCACACAAAACAGTAAAATCTCATTCATGCCTTTTGCTGCAGATCCAATGATAACATATTTAATATCGTGATACACATTAAATAATAGTTTTTATTGAATTTCTGAATTCGTTCTTAACTGGGAACCAGTAAGATCTCTCTCTTTTCCGTTATTTTTTGGAATAAATTCTGAAGATTATTATGACGATTGATTTTATCGAGAATATCAGGATATAGTGCGATATGCATTATTACATTATTTTAAAACAAATAATGATAGTCATGATCTTCAAAATTGGATAGACAATAACGCTCTTCAAAGTTATAATATTGAAAATTTAAAAACAATCGCCAATATAATTACGACTCCAGAGTGTAAATACTTTCCATCTATATGTTTTCAGGTTTATAATTTTGTATGATTAAGGTTTTGATTTTTATCTGATTCAGACATAGTATCCCAATATTTATCTAACAAAAAATCTGATTTTTCTAGTATTCAAAAACTAAAATTACCATTTTTTCAACTAGAGTCTCCTGTTAGAGTGCGATGATGGTGAATACGTAGCTCTTTGGAAGACCCAAATATAATAAATTCAATTTATATGTTGTATAAGCAGTATATGGATAATTACCGTGAATATAACTTGCGAAATTCAACATTACCTGTATTTAGATCCATTGAATGAAATTGATTGATTGATAATGATTATATTTGATTAAGATGATATATACTTCAAAATGGGTGAGATTATATGAATACACTAAAATGAATAAATAAATTTTGGGACTTAATTGAATACAAAATATCTGCAAATGAATATTTAAGATAAAATACAGCAATCAACCTTAATTTTTAATTTTTGGTTTGATTTTTTGTAGAAGATGATTATATTATGCTCACAGCATAAGTAATGCTGAGGTGATGGAACTGGTATACATGTACGCTTGAGGTGCGTATGCCTTATGGCTTGAGGGTTCGAGTCCCTTCCTCAGCAGTTACTAATTACCATATATTGGGGAATCGTCTAATGGTAGGACGCCGGACTTTGACTCCGTCTGTCCAGGTTCGAATCCTGGTTCCCCAGAGTTATTGCGGAGTGGAGAAACGGTATCTCGTCGGGCTCATAACCCGAAGGTAGGTGGTTCAATTCCATCCTCCGCAACCAAAAGAGATTTGACAGTCGGGACTAGCTTAATTGGTAGAGCATCAGACTCTGAATCTGGGGGTTCTAGGTTCGAATCCTAGGTCCCGAAAACTAAAAAAATATTAGTAAGGTGCCGGGATGGTGGAATTGGTAGACACGCTTGGCTTAGAACCAAGTGCCTTACGGTGTGCAGGTTCGAGTCCTGTTCCCGGTAATAGTTCAATGATTAACTAGTAAATAAGAGTTCTCATCTAAACTTTTAGGGGTTTGTGTGAGGATTTTTTTTAATTTTGTAAGATTTTGTTTAAATTGAGTTTTCTCTCATAAATAAATAGAATTTCTTTGGTTTGTATATATTTTTTTAAAAAATAAGAAATAAAAAACGCCCCTCCTCAGAAGGACGTTTTGGATATGATAGATAAGAAGGTGACTACCTCTTTGACCATGTAGGAGCTTTTCTGGCTTTTTTCAAACCTGGCTTCTTTCTTTCCTTAATTCTTGGATCTCTCTTGAGTAATCCATAAGGTTTCAAAGTTGGTCTTAAGTCTGAATTCCATTCAATTAATGCTCTTGCAAATCCTAATTTAATAGCATCAGAATGTCCTGAAACACCTCCACCTAATACACGAATGTGTGCATCAAATTTTTTGTATGCTTCAGGAGCGATAACGCTAAATGGAGCGATTGCATTTTCATATAAATGTGTATTTCCTCCGAAATATTCTTTTAAAGGTACTTCTTTACCACTAGCTGTCTTAACGATAAATGTTCCTCCTCCTTGAGCATATAACTTTACAACAGCTGTTGTACATTTTCTACGACCAATTGCGTAATTATATTCCTTGTTTGCCATTATTTATAAAGATTTACAGGTTTAAAATTATCATATTTTGTAGTTGTTCCTTTGATGAGCTTGAGTCTCTTCATTCTAGCATCTCTTAGCTTATTTTTTGGAAGCATTCCACGTACAGCATATCGAAGAGCTTTAGATGGATTTTTCTTTAATAATTCTCCAAGAGTAATACTTTTAACGTTTCCTTTGTATCCACTGTAAGAATAATAAACCTTATCTGTAAGTTTCTTTCCTGAAACTGCGATTTGATCTACATTTTCTACGATTACGAAACTTCCAGCATCCCAAAAATCTGAATAATACGATTTGTCTTTTCCAGCTAATTTCTTAGCAACATCTACAGCAAGTCTTCCTAAAGTCTTACCTGTTGCATCAGCTCTATACCAAACCCTATTCTTTTCTTGGTCAGTTTGTTTTACCCAGATCGTCTTATTTAGATCTTTCTTTGTAAACTCCATCTTAATCAAATAACAATAAATTAAAATAAATCTGAATCACTAATTAAGCTAATTTAACCAAAATCTTTTCTGCTCCATCTCCTAGTCTGTATCCTAATTTGTAAGTACATACGAACCCAGACATTTTACCAGACTCTACAAATTTTGGAAGCAAATCGTTTAATAATTTTTTTCCTTCGGCTTCAGAGTAGATAACTGATTTAATCAAACGAATATTTTCTCTTTTAGCATCAGCTTCTGAATAATTCTTAGTATTTGAGATTAGTCTACCTATCAAAGCATCAGCTTCAGCCTTTAGAACTGCAGCTCTCTTAGATGTGGTAGTTACTTTACCATTTCTAACCAAGTTAGTCAACATCTGTCTGATATAAACTCATTTACTTTTCACTCCTGTATTGATTTCTAGAAGTGCATTCTTTCTGTGTTGCATTGTTTCACAAATTATAAATTATAAATCTGAATCTTTTTTGATTATGAGATTAATGGTTTTCCTAATTGTTTGAAAGAATCATTAATTTCATCGATAGCTTTCTTTCATACTCATTTCATAAGTAATAATTCAGCTTTCTTTTTCTTTTCTAAGTCTTCAACGTAAAGAATTTGATTCTTTATTAATGCGTTTCTTGTTCTCTCACTAAGTGGAAGAGCATCAATAGGCATTGTCTTGATATTTGTCTCATCAATAACTGCTGATGATACTTCAGTGTTGAGGTCTTCCATTTCAACGAATACTGATTTATCAATGTATAAGTCATCGAATACGAATAGTTTTGCATATGAAGCTAATACCTCACCAGCAAACTGTAACATTTGTTTTGGAGATACTTCTCAGAATTGAGTTTTAACTTCAATTACTAATGTATCTTTTGTACTTCAGTTGAAGTCTTCGATAACTTCTTGAACATCGTATTTAACGTAATCTACTAATTTGAAGTCATTATCTATCAATAATACGTTAACATCTTTTCATTCTGATTTCTTATCACGATTTCTAAGGTAATCTAGTGAATAATATCCATATCATTTTTCGATACGTAATTCCATATTAATTTCAGTTGCAGCATCTGTAATTTCGAATAATGGTTCTTCTGGGTTTAATAATGTAATTCATGAAGGTAATTTAAGATCTGCAGCTTTATATTCTCCTAACCCCTTGAATCTCTGAGAAATCCATTGAGTTGGTTCTATTTTTTCATCTATTGTGAATCTTAATTTTTTGAAGTTTAATAGTATATTTACTACATTTTCTTTTACTCCATCAATGACAAAGTATTCATGAGGCACTCATTTAATCTTTAATCCTGTAACTGCTCCACCTAAGTTGTAAGCAAGGATTATTCTTCTCATTGCATTTCCTAGTGTGTGTCCGAATCCTCTTGGAAGGTTTTTTAACTCGAATTTTGTAGTACAATCATCTATCTCTGTCGCCATAATTGAAGGCGCTCCTATGAAATTTTGGATGTCTAGCATAGAGTATAGAAAAGCAAATAAAATATTTTTGTTTATTTATATAACTGAACCTCTTCTTAATAACCAGATTAATAAACTAAGCTCTGGCATAGAATTCGATAACTTTCAATAGATCAGCTTGAGTTTCAATTTCACCTTTCTGTGGTAAACTTAATACATCGATTGTATAAGCATTTTTATCTACTTTAATCCAAGAAGGAACTTTTACACTATTTTTAGCATTTGAAGCGTATAATGGTGATTTTTTAAGTCCTTCACGAAGAGCTATTTTGTCTCCTGGTTTAAGGAATGTAGATGGGACATTGTGTTTTACTCCGTTTAGAGTAAAGTGTCCATGTACAACCATTTGTCTAGCTTGCATAATTGTCTGAGCCAATCCTGAACGAAGAACGATTACATCCATTCTTCTCTCCAAGAATTGAAACAAAGCAAAGTCGTGACTAATATTCTGGTTTTTAGCATATTGAGATGCAGTAACTTTAACGATTTTAGCAAACTGTTTCTCTGAAAGAAGGTATGATCTCTTGAGAAGTTGTTTATTTCTCAAAAGTTTTCCATATTCAGAGTTTCTTTGCATAGATGAACCATGCTGTCCTGGTGTAGTTTTTCTCTGTTTCAAGTTGTATTTTGCAGAACCAAAGATATTTACACCTTCTCTTCTACATAATCTCAATTTTGCTCAAGTATATTTCATTTTTACAAGCAAATAATAATAAAGAATATTTTAAATTTTCGTAAATCAAAGCAATAAGATAAGAAAAATCTGATTAATTTCTCTTTGGTCTTAGTCCTTTACATCCACCAAATTGGATTGGAGTTTCTTCTCTAATGTATTGAATATCGATTACTCCGATTTCGTTGATAGCCTTGAATACTCAATCTCTAGCCATTCCAGTACCTCTGAAAACTAATCCAATTTCTTTAAGTCAAAGAGCTTGAGCTTCTTTGAGTAATTGTTTAGTCAAAACTTCAGCAGCATATGGAGTTGATTTTTTAGAACCTTTGTATCCAACTTTTCCAGTTCCTCCTCCAACTATTTTATTTCACTCCATATCAACTATATTAATAAGAGTGTTGTTTGATGTAGTGTGTACGTGAACTACTCCACTTACTACTTTTACATCCTTTTTCTTTGCTTTTGCTTTTACTACCATTGTAATTATCTAGGATAATATGAATAAAATTATTTCTTAATTGTAGGTCTAACTTTAGATCTTCAAAGAAGTTTCTTTGCAGTTTTTGCATTTTTACGAGTCAATTGTCCTCTAACAGGCAGTCCGAGATTATGTCTCATTCCTCTATAACATTTGATTTCCTTTAATCTTTTAATTGCAGCAGCAACTTCTCTTTTGAGATCAGATTCTAGAACGTAATTTTTGAGTTCATCAGAAATCTTTTTTTGATCTTCCTCAGTAAGGTCTTTAACCTTTTTCATTGGATCGATTCCAACTTTAGTCAAAATTTTGTTAGATCTTACTCTTCCAATTCCGTAAATATTTGTAAGTGCAATCCATGTTGATTTTTCTTCTGGAAGCACGTGTCCCATTATTCTGAACATAATTTTCAATAAGAAGAAATATAAAAATTATCCTTGTCTAGCTTTATGTCTAGGATTTTTTTTGCAAGTAACGTATAGTCTACCTTTTCTCTTAACGATCTGGCAGTACATGCATCTTTTTTTGAGAGATGATACAACTTTCATGATACGTGAATTATGATAAATAAATATTGATTTTATTCATTGTCATCGTCTGACTGATGATTAGCTGGATTATATCTATACGTTATACGTCACTGACTCATATCGTATTGATTTACCTCAACTTTTACCCAATCTCATTCAATCACAGATATGTGTGACTGTTTCATTTTTCATGCTTTATAGCACATGATAACTACCTCCATGTCCTTAAGTTTAACTCTAAACTTTCCGGCAGGAAGTACTTCAACTACTTCACCATCTAACTCTAGAATTCAAGTTTTTGCCATTACGCCACGATACTATTAATAGTTAAAATCGTTTCTGTAGGTCTAAATCCTCTCTTTCTAAAATATCTAGTCTTTCTCTTGAACTTCAATACGTCTACCTTTTCTCATTTCTGAGTAGTTCAAACTGTAGCTTCAACTTTAGCTCATTTTACAGTTGGAGTTCCTACCTTTACAGTAGTTCCTTTTTCATCAAATACAGCCAAAACTTCATCTATAGTTATTTTATCTCATTCTTTTTGAGAAAGGTTATCTACAGTTAGTTCTGTTCATTCAGAAACTATATATTGATGTCCTTGTAATTTAATAACTGCGTACATACTAAACACACATTAACATAAATAAAAGCATTGACTAAACTATTTTTCCTAATTGAGCCAATGTATTATATTTTTTCTTATTCTTACGATATGAATCTGAAACAATAGCTCTAATTCTCTTATATCTACGAGAAGAAGGGAAATCATATGCAACAGTCTTACGATAATGTTTTGTCCCATATGTTTTTTGCTTCTTAGCTATATCTAAAATATGAGAAG
>Ga0247609_10005574_pt1 | contig 12333 bp, 11 predicted proteins | sample 172DNAGHGlowgp2_FD_193487 | JGI IMG/M metagenome (GOLD analysis project Ga0247609, IMG submission 193487) | Sheep rumen microbial communities from Palmerston North, Manawatu-Wanganui, New Zealand - 1728 DNA GHGlow gp2 | ecosystem: Host-associated > Mammals > Digestive system > Stomach > Rumen ... | reverse complement strand
CTATGCTGCGTTCGCTTTTTTATTTGCCGCCATAGTCCTTATCTGTGCATTTTATCATTTGAGTGATGTTTTCGAAATCCGGTGGTACAAGGACAAGTTTGTGCTTTGCACCCGTTTCGGAGAAAAGACGTTCTCGTTCGACAAGTCGGAACTGCAAAAGACCAAGCGCGATGAAAAGGGCGCTTTGAAGTTCTTTTTCAAGAAAGACCGAGGGTCTTTTGTTGTGGATGAACGCGTCTTTCCCGAAGTAGCGGCAATGATGAAAACGCATTACGGCGTGGAGTGATTCTGCGATGTCCCTGTTGCTTGCCCTTTTGTTCCTAGCCCTATTCGTGAGTGCGATTGTCCGCGGGCAGTTCTCTTATGGCAAGGCGGATTACAGTTTCCGCGAGCATCCGGTGCAGTTCGTAATCGTGCTTGTGTTCATTTTGGGCGTGTCGGCGCTCTGTTTTTACCGGTTCCTCGTCGAGATGGAGATTTTGCGATAGACTCTTTGAATTGGGTTATGTTGTGCTGAAAAAATCATAGAAAAAATGTATATTCGTTGAATATATTCTTTGTGGATTATTGTTATGAGTTTAGAAAAGAGAATTGCCTTCCTGACGAGCCTATTGGCTTTCGCCTTTATGTTGTTTGCGTGTGCCGGACAGAAAAAGAGCGACCCCGTCGAAGGCAAGGAGATGACTCCGGCTGATCATGCCCTGATGGCGTCGGAATTCTTGATTATGGATTCACTTTCGCAAATTGGTGTGATGCTTGCAAATCAGGATGGGCTTGCCTGGGTGGCCTCTGATTCCTTGAATGTCGATTTGCCGGAGCCGCAATGGAATGAATTGAAGGGCTGGGTCGCACAGGGAAGCCTTACTAATGGATTTTGCCTCTTCTACGGACGGTCTGATTCTGGATTTGTTCAGCTTGCCCGTTATGACTTTGTGAATGGGGTAATGAGCCGTGCTGTGGGAAATATCGAAATCCCGGAAGGGAAAATTCTTGATTTGGTGCGGATGAACGACTCTGCAAGTACTTTTTTCCGTAATTCCAAGGAAAAGGAAGAAATCCGATACAATTCCTATATCCTGGAAAAGGATGGCGAGTTTACCTTCTATGTCATGCCGGCATCGACGAATGAATATGTTGTCTATGGCGGCTCAATGAAGCTTACGATGTCTAATGGCTCATGGGTTATTGAGAAACTTCACAAGGGGCCGATAGGTTTGAAATGGGAATCTGTCCGGAACGGGGATAGTGTCGACCGGACATCGACGATGGGTCCACTGCTGAATGAAGCCGATTTTGCCCAATACTACATTACGCGGCAAATGCTTCCAAGACAATATATCCGAACTACTAAATATACCATCCTTCTTACCACAGAGAAGGATGGTAAAATGTCGATTATTGTTGCGAGGTGATTTTTTGGCGGTACTCTTTGTTTGCGCTTGTGATTAAGGCATCGACATCTCGGATTTCGAGAATGTGGACCTGGCTGCAGCAACCGAGAAGTACCTGCTTGCGCTAGGTATGGAACAGAACGAAATTGAAGCGCTGAAGGAACGCCTGAAGTGAAAGTGTTGCCGAGACGGAAATCCTTCGCTGGCAATGGCCTGCATAGATTGTGATTTGCTATATTCACAGTCATGATTTCGAAAATCTTTAAATCTGCTTTTGTCACGGCGCTCGCTTTTGCTGCCGTATCCTTTGCCGACGAGGCAATCCGCTTTGTTCCTGAAGTCTACCCCATAGGTGAGGTTGCCCAGGGCGATCAGAAGCACTTTGTGCTCCAGGGAGCAAACACCACGGGCACAGAAATTGTGCTCGAGAACGTGTTCGGCCAGGGAATCGGCATGTCGAACTTCAAGTTCCCGACAAAGATTGCTCCGAATGCTGCCGTGACCATCGAGTTCGACATGGACTTCTCGGGAATGGACGGAAAGGTCGAACCTGTCGTGGTACTTGTCGCGGAAGGCGGAAAGCCCTATACCGCAAGGCTTTCCGGCCTAGTGAAGGCTCCGGTATTCTTCGGTGAAAAACTTTTCGATGCTGGCTTCTACAAGGCGGGCGAGAAGCGCGAGTGGACGTTCTACGTATGGGAGACCGACAAGAAGGCTCGCCCCGATATCGAACTTTCGCCCGAGTCGGCGAAGCAGTTCTCCATCAAGACGAAGAACGTGATGCTCAATGTGGATAAGCTCGACAAGATAAAGGAAGGCGGCAAGGTTCCTGGAATCAAGGTGACTCTCTCGACGAAGGGGCTTACCCGCGAGGGTTGGGAACTCAAGCAGAAGAGCATCCGCAAGATTGTCTCCTTCAAGAGCAAGAAATACCCGAAGGCGACTCCGGAGGTGCTCATCGTCGGCTACTGGAACGAGTAGTCCGGCCTCGGAATGGCGAAATTTTTGCTTTTTTCGCTATTTCTGCCTTGAAAAAATGCCGGGGTTTAACTAACTTTGGCATACTCTTACGAGAGACCTCGGGATGTAGCTCAGCCTGGTAGAGCGCTTGAATGGGGTTCAAGAGGTCGCTGATTCGAATTCAGTCATCCCGATAAAAAAGTCCGCCAATCGGCGGGCTTTTTTTATTTCCTTGAGTCTCTTTCCATCTCGGCGGCCTTGTAGTCTTCTTGCGAGGTGCGTTCTGGCTCCCAGATGATAACCCTGTTGCGTCCGTTCTCCTTGCCTTCGTATAGGGCTCGGTCTGCCATTTGGATACTTCTGTCAGCCCCGAGGGCATGATCGTACTGGGAAACTCCCAGCGTAATGGTGACCTTGATGGAGAGTTTCCCGAATATGACGGTCGTGTCTTCGATGGTCTTGCGGAATCGTTCTGCGGCAATTTTTGCGCCTTCGAGGTCTGTCTCGGGGAGCAGCGTGAGGAATTCCTCTCCGCCATAGCGGGCGAGCACATCGTACTTGCGTAGCAGGTTACGGATTGTGGCCGCGACATGCTTGAGGACCTCGTCGCCACAGGCGTGCCCGTAGGTGTCATTCACATTCTTGAAGTGGTCGATGTCGATAAATATGAAGCAGAACGGTTTCCTAGTACGCGTCACGCGCTGGATTTCGTTGTCGATGGTGCGTAGCATGTCACGACGGTTCGGTAGCCCGGTCAGTTCGTCTGTTCTCGAGATCAGGTCGAGTTTCTTGTTCGCTTCCTCGAGTTCCTTCGTGCGTTCCTGCACTTCCTGTTCCAGCATCTCCCGGTGCGCGTTCAGTTCGGCAATCTGGCGCTTGATGGTGTGGTGCATGATATTGAAGTGCTTCGCCAGGATACCTATTTCGTCTTGCCTCTTGCCGAGATCGATGTCCTCGGCCTCCATGTCACCTTCGGATATTTCGATGGTATGCTGGATGAGCCGCCCCATCGGGAGAACAAGCATACGGTAGAGCCAGAAGGATATGAGCAGGATAATGACGAGCGCTGCGGCGAGCATCACCTTGCTCACGAGCAGGAGCGAAGATACCTGCTCGTCGATTTCGGACTTGGGTTGCAGCGACAATAGTCCGATATCGTATGCGGCATCATATACGTAGTTCGCAAGGTAGGTTTCCCCGTTTGAAAGCGTATAGAACTTGATATTCTTGGTTTCGTCGTTCTTGGGGTTGAAGTTCTTGATTCCGAGTTCCGATATCTTGTGGTGGCCGGTAAGCCATGTCTCGAGGTCGGGATGGAATATGATCTCGCCGTTGGAATTGATGGCGACGTAGTAACCCTTTTTGCCGACCTTGCTTTCGGATAGGATTTTCCAGAGCCTCTGGGCCGAGAAACTTGCAATGAGGCTGCCGTTGCCTTTCGCATTGTCGGCGACGACGGTAGCGAACGCACGCTTGGGCCTCATGTTGTCGGAATCGCGGTACCAGCCCGAGATATGGAGCCTGTGAGGAGTAATCTTCGAGAAGTCGATGGGGTACTTTGTCGGTACCGACGCAATCATGGAATTGTCGCAGATGAGGCTGTTGTTGCGACCGAATAGCGAAATCTTTTCACCCGATATGAATAGCGGCGAGATGTTGTAGCTCTTGAGATAGCTTGTCGAGATGGAGGGGTCCATGCTCTTGATTTCCGACGTCTTGGCTAGTAGCATGAGCTGGTTGCCGAACTGGAACATCTCGTTGTGGAGGGTCGATGACATTTGCTGCAGGTGGACCTTGTTCGCCTCGTGGGTCGATTCCAGAGCCATCTGCGTCTGGCGGTTGGCAAAGTAGTACGTGCCACCGATGGTGACCGCGGCCATCGCGCACACCAGGAGCAGCAGGCTCTTGACAATAATGCTCTTGGATAGTTTTAGGACTTTTGCTTTGCTCATGGGTCTAGTTTACCTTTTTCTTTTACGAGTGTACGAAAAAAGGAAACTAACGATTAGTACAAAGCAGAATATGAAAGGTGTCGGGTTTAACCCGCTTGCTTCGGCCTGGGCCGCAGTTTCGTCCGTGTTCTCGGACTTTCCGGCTTTGCCTATCGCTTTTTCCCAGACCTCCTGGAATTCGGCAAACGTCATGGTGCTTGTAGGGGTGTAGCCAAGTTGGTTATTGATGATGTCCGAGTAGTTCTTTATAATTTCGTAGAGTTTTTCTTCGGAGTAGGGAACGGGGAGTTCCAGGTGGTCCCAAATGGCGCTGAACATGGAGACGAGCGACTGCTCGATTTCGCCCCATTCGGGGAGAGCAGGGTATGTCTTGCCGGTCTCGAGTTGCGTGACGAGGTTCTTGTACGCCTCGTCTTCGGCCCAGGATTCAAGAACCTTCTTGGATGTGGGGAGGAACCCTATCTGTTTTGTGTATTCGTCGAGAGTCTTGTCCTCGGTCAGGAAGAGCAGTAGCTGGATAGCCTCCTTTCTATTGTTCTTTGCCGGAATGGCAAGGTTCGAACCTCCGATAAAGCTGACGCTACCCGCTGTCCCCCTCGGGATGGGGAGTACGGCGACTCCGTCCGATCCGATTCGTGCATTCGACAGCCCGCCCTGCGAACTGTGGATGCGAGTCTGCATTACGACTTCGGCTGTGCTTACGATAAAGGCCAACTCGCCGTTGTTGAACTGCTGTGCAATCTCTGCCGAGTTTGCCTGTAGTGCCTCGGTAGAGACTAGCGAATCGATTACAAACGAGATGTATTTGGCAATCCCTTCGAGCGTGTGGGGGGAGAGCATATTGGAGCACCATTTGCCGTTCTTGTCCTTGTCGACAAAGGAACCTCCGTAACTCCATATCCAGGGGGCAAAGTTGTGGGGAATGTTCCAGTCGCTCTTGCCGGGGAGCGCGTAACCGCGAATCCTGGCGCCGTCTTCAAGAAATTCCTTGCCTTGGTTCACCTTCTTCACGGCTTCCGCGAATCCCTTGTAGTTCTGGATGTCTGCGGGCGTTATGCCGTATTTTTCCATGATGCGCTTGTTGCCGAGCACGGGGCGGATGTCGATAAACCAAGGGATGGAATAGATGTTTGTGTCGGCGTCGATGTGCGAGGTGTACCATGAAACCGGTACAAACCGGTTGGAGTCAATCTTGTCGAGACTTGCGTTCAGGGGCTTGAGCTCGCCACGTGCAGCGAAGTAGGGAACCCAAGTGGAGCCCAGCTGCAGTACGTCGGGTGCATCGTTGCCGGTCTCGAGCATTGTAGAGATGCGGTTCCAGGCCACGCCCCAGTCGAGTACTGTTACCTTTGTCGGAATGCGCGTCTTCTGGGTGAAAGCCTCGAGCTGCTGTTCCAGTTTTTCTTGTGGGGTGGCCCCGTTGGGCATGATCCAGATGCTGAGCGAATCGGCCGCAAGCGCCTGCGACGCAAAAATCGCTGCAGATAGAGCGAGTCTCCTAAACCTAAACACCATATGTTTTCCTTTTCCCTTTGGGGCCACCGGGCGATAGCGAGGTAATCCCTTGTTCAAATTATATAATAATTTGTAGATTCTGCATGGTAAAATTTGATAAAAGGAGTGTCTTTATGCTGGTTGCCTGTGGTATAGCCGAGCGTGACGGGAAGGTTCTTATTTGCAAAAGGCCGGCAGGAGTGCCGTATGCCGGGTGCTGGGAATTCCCTTCGGAGGTGGTGGAAGGCGATGAAACCCTTGAAAACTGCTTGGAAAAGGCTTTTTTCGGGAGGCTGTCGGTAAATTTGTACGTAACTCGCCTGATTGGCGCCCATGATTCCGTTTGCGATAAAAATTGCCGTATTTTTACGTTTAGGACCGATTTTTTGGGAAAAAATACACTATTGACGGGCTATGATGGTGCTAAATGGGTGAGCGTCAACAAGTTACGCAACTTTAGGCTATTCCCGGATACTGTGACATTTGTCAAAAAAATGGAAAATTTTTTTAAAATTTCTGTTTAAAAAGCTTTTTTTATTTATATTTTTCATATCGTAAATACGATAAACTAAACCCCCTTAAGGAGATTGAAAAATGAAAAAAGGTATCGCTGCTCTCGTTTGCGCCGGCATGATCACCCTCACGGGCTGCTATGGTAGCAACGCTTGCTTCGAAAAGCTTCACAAGTGGAACGGCACGCTTGGCAACAAGTGGCTCAACTCTATCGTCCACTTCTTCCTCAACATCTTTGGTGTTTACATCATCTGCCTTGGCCTCATTGACGGCCTCGTGCTCAACACCATCGAATTCTGGACTGGCTCCAATCCGCTCGCTTCTGGCGACTCCTACTTCGAACAGGATGCTCAGGGCAACTCCATTGCCGCCGTGAAGAACTCCGATGGCACGATGTCTGTTGAAGTGACCACCGCTGCTGGCGAAAAGGCCAACCTCACGCTCCAGCGCGATGAAAACGTTGTCCGCGCTCTCGACGCCGAAGGCAACCTCGTCGCTCAGTACAACATCGAAAAGTAATTCTACTTTAGACATGTTTCTGGAACCCTGGCTCTTGCCAGGGTTTTTCTGTTTGTAAACCAAAAAATGCGCTTTTTTTACGGTCTAGGGCGCATTTTTCCTGTTTTTTAATGTATTTTGGGGGTATGACAAGGCGTGTTTGTAACCAGACACATCTTTTTTGGCGTTTGGCATCATGGGCGGCAGTGCTTTTTACTGCAATCGCCCTTTGCGCCTGTGTAGATGACTATGTGAACCGTGGTAACGAGGCTTTGCGCATCGGGGACTTTGACCGCGCCGTTACGAATTTTTCGAAGGCGCTCGACGAACAGCCCGCAAATAGGGATGCCCGTTATGGCTTGGCGCTTTCTTACTATGCTATTGCCGAAGACCGTGAACACCTCAAGTCGGCGACGACCGAAATGTGGGAACGTACGGTCAATGAATTCCGCATCCTTTCGAAGGTCGATTCCACGGACCGTATTGCTCCGGCGTATTCGACAAGCCTTTTCTACCTGGCGCGAGCGACCCTGATGAAGAACGGACGTGCCAACGTGATTTCGCTATTGGACCAGTCGATACGGCTTGACAGTGCTAATTACTTTAGTCACAACTTGAAGGCAATCTTGCTTGGGAACATGGGCCGTGTCGAAGAAGCAAAGAAGATTTTCGTGTTCATCGTAACGAAGGAACCGAAGTTTGCATCGGCCTACCTGAACCTTGGAAACCTATACTGGGCCGAAGGCGACGTGGAGTCGGCGTGGGATATATGGTCGATGGGCCACGAGGCTGTGCCCGCAGATGTTGAACTAGCACGCTGGACCGCCACTGCCGAGGATTCTCTAAAGGCGCTTGTCTCGTCGGGAGAACTATGAGCGTACTTGCGGGGGTCGAACGTTGTGTGCTGTTGCACGAAGGCGGCGAGGCCCGCATTTACAAGGTATATTCCGGCTCCAAGGCGTATGCGCTCAAGTGGTATGCCGAAGGTTCCCGTATAGATGCACGTGTAATGGATTGCCTGAGTGGCGAAAAGTTTGCGGGGGTCTACCATGTGCTTGAAACAGGCGAGAAGGCGGGCCGGCCTTACCTGGTGTACGATTATGTGGAAGGCGTTCCGCTTGCAGGTACGTTCTTGCTGCCCGTCCCGTTTGCCATCTCTGTGGCGAGGAGCCTGGTGCAGTCGCTTGCCGGGCTTGAAAAGCGCGGCATCCATCACGGAGACTTGAATCCATCGAACGTGCTACTTGACAGGGGCGGCAGCCCGACGCTCATCGATTGCGGGATTGTCGGGCCGGGCGCGCTCCCTTATGCGGCGCCGGAAAGGTTCCAGGGGAGGGCGGCCGACACGAAAAGCGACATGTACAGCTTGGGCCTGTTGCTGTATCGTATGGTAGCGGGAGAAGACCTGCTCAACTGCGCCCGGTACGAGGACTACGCGCAGGCGGCCGCGCAGATAGAATCTATGGAACCGACCTCTCGCCTGTACGGCAAGGGGATCGATGTGCAGGCGCTGTCGGCGCTTGACCCCTTATGGGGAGCGACTTTGCGTGTAAATCCGGACGACCGCGCGGAAGATTTCGAGGAGTTGGACGAGCTGCTCGAAATCGCATTTGACAAGATTTGCGGGGGGCGCGTCTCCTGGAATTCTTTACGGGCTGGCCTTCTTGCGACTCTTGCCCCAAAAATTGGAACGAATCGTGACGAATTGGCTCATATTTGCGAACTACCGCGTGAATTTGTTGTGAGGAAGCCCACAAGTAGGCGAAAGGCCTTCCTTTTTGCGGGTGTTTTTGGTACTATATTGATATTGTTGTTGCTTTTCCTGGCGCTTTGGCCTAGGAATCCTTCTATCGACGAGACTGGGGCGCTTCTGCTCCAGAATTCGAGGACGATGGAAGATTGGGGGGCGCCTTCCGATTCTACTGTCGAAGGCGTTTCCGGAAAAGTACTCGAGTCGCTTCCTATGCCAGGGGATAGCGGTGAGGATGTTGAATAACGAACGGAGTCATGTGTATGAAATCGGAATCGATGCTTGCGACAGAGAAGATGCTGGATGTGGTCAAAACGCTCCTTGACGAGGAACAGCCGGAGAGCCTCTTCACGAAGATTCTGGAGGTCGCCAAGGGCGTGCTCCACGCGGATGCCGGCGTCCTGGATATTGCTGGCGAGACTCCGCTCCATTTCTCGAATCCTGAACAGGTAAGCATTTCTATTTCTGCGGTAAGGCAGGCGAAGAACGAGAAGCGCGCCGTAGTCTGGAACCAACTCGATGACGATGGAGCGGACCTTTCCAAATCTATCGTGCAGAACCAGCTTACGAGTATCATGGTTTCGCCGTTCCGCACTCCTGATAGCGAGTCGGGTTACCTCTATTTGCAGCGCGCCGCCCGCGAGGAGCCGTTTACCGAAGAGGACAGCCAACTGTTCGACGATTTCGTTGCGGTTTGCGAAAAGTTCGCGTTTGCCGCCTACGACCGCCTGCGCGACAAGGAATCGCTCGATATGCTCAAGAACGTGGTGCGCAAGGACGATATCGTTTATTCGAGCAAGGTCATGGCGGATCTCGTCGCCTTGGCCGAAAAACTGTCTACGCTCCCGCTCCCGGTGATCATTCGTGGCGAGACCGGCACGGGCAAGGAAGTGTTTGCGAGGTTCATCCACAAGCATAGCCCGCGCGCTGACCGTCCGTTTATCGCGGTGAACTGCGGTGCCATTCCGGAACACCTGATTGAATCCTTGCTGTTCGGGCATGCGCGTGGTTCGTTTACGGGCGCTGTCGATACCCGCAAGGGCTTTTTCGAGGAAGCCGATGGCGGAACAATCTTCCTGGACGAAATCGGCGAACTCCCGATGAACATGCAGGTTAAGCTTTTGCGCGTACTGCAAGAAAAGCACATTACGCGCGTGGGCGATAACCGCGAGATTCCCGTGAATGTGCGTGTCATATCGGCGACACATGTGGATCTCGAGGCCGCAGTCCGCGAGAAGCGCTTCCGCGAAGACCTCTATTTCCGCATACAGGTGATGCCGCTGGTTATCCCGCCCCTGCGCGAACGCGGGCAGGATGTCGTTTTGCTGGCCGAAGAATTCGTGAAGCGCTATGGTGCGGAGTACGGCCGAGGTCGCTTCAAGATGAGCCGCAATACCGAAAAGGCGTTGCTGGGCTACCACTGGCCGGGCAATGTACGCGAACTCGAGAACCGCATCCAGAAGGGCCTGGTTCAGGCGGTGCACGGTGTTATTCAGCCCAAGGACATCGGGCTCGATGACATGCAGAAGGAGGCGAAGGAGTCTCCCCGTACGCTGAAGGAAGCCCGCGAGGCTGTGGAGCGCGATGTTATCGGGCGTGCCCTGCGCGATAGCAATGCGAACCTGACGCTTGCCGCCACAATTCTCGGGATTGACCGCAAGGTCCTTCGCGAGGTCATGGAACGTTTGGGCATGAAGAAAGAGGATTTCAAGAGTTGATTGTCGGCCTGGTCACAAAAAAACGGAACGAAAAGTCCTATGAGGGCGAAAAGTCTCGTTTTTTTACTTTGTCTTTTTGCACGAATAATCTATATTATGGCTAGAAAGGCTCAAAAAGCCTAAAAAGATAGCCGGAAGGAAAATTGGCACAGTTTTTGCAGTAGAAAGAGTATGAAGTACGCAACTTTCATATCGATGGTATCCCTGGTGGCGACGATGTCGTTCGCTCAAGGTACTGCGATGCCTGCGTCCAGCGTTCCGACCCCTGCCGAAAACATGGAAGTCTCTAACGGGGCTCCTGATTTGGGTGCTAAGGAAAGTGCAGAATGGCAAAAGATGCGTGCTGAACGTAAACAAGCCCGCGAACAGATCCTCTCCCGCTTGAGAGAGAGCACCAACGCGGAAAAACAGCACATTCGCCAGGACGTTTCAAAAAAACGGAACGAAAATTCTCGCTTTGAGGGGAAACCGCAAAGACAGCAGCCTCGCGAACGTCAATCTTTTCATGAGAGACCCGATTCTCCTAATATGAATCCTGCGCAAGGCTATCAGCCCTATATACCACCCTGTCCGTGGTGCATATGGCCTCCGATGCCTAAGCAATGATCAGGTCGCATTCTGTCGCCCTTTTGTTGATGCTTGGTTCTGTGCTTTACGCTCAGAGCCAAGTTGATTTGTATACGCAGGCCATGAAGGCCGAAGAGGCGGGCAACGTTACCGAATCTGTTTCGCTTTTTGAGCAGGCGCTTGCCGCCGGTGGTGAATATTCCGATGAAATCCGTGAAATTCTTGCGCAGTATTACGAAGCGCTCGGGCTTGCTGAAGACGGCTCGGGCTCATTCTCTTTCCGGTTGCAGAGTGATGTTGGTTATTACGGCCTGCGTTATACCGAATTTGGGGCGAAGAAGGATTCTGCCGGGAATAGCGATGGCGACATCACCGAAAACGGGGGAGACATCTTTGCTTCCTTGAACTTGTACCTGGATTACACCAGGGGGAACTGGACCCACTCGCTTGGTATAACCTTTGTCTCGGACTGGTTCTATGACAACAAGGACATGCCCGTACTGGACACGAACGACTGGAACATTGCTCCGGGGTTAGAGTACTCCCTTGTGGGGCGCAACATTTTGCTCGATGTGGGCGTCGACTTCAATATCACGAGCGACAAGGAGTTCAAGCCTGCCGGATATGCGTGGATTGAATATGACATCTACAAGTACGAAACACTGCGCGTGGGGGCGGCCGCCTTGGGCTACTATCGAAAGGATGGCCCTGCTACGGCATCCTTGATGGGTTCGCTGCACCGCACCGCAGAGACTGGTTTTAACTTTTCTGTATACGTGGGTGCGAAGTACGAGGCCGACTACATGCTGAACATTCTCGACTATGTTGAGCAGGTTCAACAGGGCGGGTATCAGGGGGGTGGGAGCGTAATACCTGACGATAACCCTTGGGCCAGGTGCGTGGCGGAGCATGCGGATTCTGTCTGTGGAAACCAGTCCAACGGGATTCTCCAGACATATATAAACGAATACTGGGCTGAGCAGGGAGACATCTGGAACAGCCAGAATCCTTGGACGAATCCGCAGGACACTACTGCTGTGCTGCCTACCTACTGGACCCGCTGGGTCGGTCCGTCGGTGCGTGCGAATGTATCGTACCTGTTCAAGACGCATATTGCCCTCGAGGTTTCTCTCAACATGTTCTATGCGCTGGTCGTGGACGGGGCTTCGTGGGAATACGAGAAGATGCAGAAGTTCTCGGGCTCCTGGGGCTTCAAGGCTTCGTGGAATCCGTGGTGGTTCACAATCTATGCAGGGGTGGAACAGACCTTCCTGGATTATAACTTGCCCGAGGAGCTTTCTGCGTACTTTACCGAGCGTAACTTGCTCACGTCGCTCCGTGCCGGCGTGAAGGTCGAATTCTAAAAAAAAAGGCTCTATGCCATAAAAAAGAGGCCGGCATATTGCCGACCTCTAGCGTGGAGATAGTGGGAGTCGAACCCATGACCTACAGATTGCGAACCTGTCGCTCTACCAACTGAGCTATATCCC
>Ga0247609_10005573_pt1 | contig 12337 bp, 11 predicted proteins | sample 172DNAGHGlowgp2_FD_193487 | JGI IMG/M metagenome (GOLD analysis project Ga0247609, IMG submission 193487) | Sheep rumen microbial communities from Palmerston North, Manawatu-Wanganui, New Zealand - 1728 DNA GHGlow gp2 | ecosystem: Host-associated > Mammals > Digestive system > Stomach > Rumen ... | reverse complement strand
CTTATTGATCTTGAGGTATTCTTCCTGAATATCCTTAAGTTTTGCTTCAAGCAGTTTTTTAGAATCCTTCAATTCCGACAGTCTTGCATTAGGCAAATCAATTAGTTCTGCAGTGATATCAGGTTTTTCCTTAGCAAATGTGATAAAGTAAAACTTGCCATTTTCGTCATTAATGACCGTAGCAAAATATTCATCTACCCACTCTTTCTTGAAAAGTTTCTTCGGGCATGTCCAGAAATGAGGAATAAAACCAGCAATAGCAAGCTCATTAAGCTTATCCTTATCGAATTCTCCCCAAGGCTCCACTTTTGCAATGTTTTTTTCCAGTTCGTCTATGTCATGCTTAACAGAAAGTTCCTTTTCCCCAAGAGTCTCAACATCTTCAACTAGTTTTTTCGCGGCATTCTTTACGTCATGGACTGTTGTAATATCCACAGGCTTATATTCCTTATCCGTTTCATAAGATTCTTCAGCGAAATCAAGTACAGTCAGAACGTTATCAATTCTTTTGTCAAGTTCCTTAGCCATTTCAAATTCAGGACTAGAGGCACCCGTCTGCAATTCTTCCACATGCATTACGCCAATATTCCTGATATTGTCAATAAACGAATTGTATTCAGAATTCGTTAACAGGAACGTCATTTTTTTCATTTTCGTAATCATACCATCCCCTCCTTTATCTTAAGTTGTTCCTCTTCTTCTCTTTTTTCCTTAATGGCCTTAAGAATTTTTTGACTGGACTTAGAGAGATTTTCCTCGTCTTCCATAAACCGTTTTATTTTTCTTATGGCCTCCTCATATCCAGGAATTTGCACTTTTTCAAACAGATTCACTTTCTGTGTAGTTTTTCTTCTTGCATGTTCCAGCAAAGCCAATTTAGCCACGACGAACTCCCTTTCCACAGCAGTTTTAGCCAGTCCCTGTAGAAGATTGATTCCATCAAAATACCACTTAGGTGCGCTAAATACTCCAAAAGGCTTAACGTGCAAATTGATATTTTCAAGCACAGGAACTCTAACACCTGCCACTTTCTTGACATTAAGTTTTACGTCTTTAAGTTCAACGAGAGAATCGTCAAATTCAGCCCAAAGAGCATACATGGATTCATATCCTTGAATTTGCTCTTCAAGTTTTTTATCGAGGTCATCAGCTTCTTTCTTGGATTTCTTGACTTCCAGTCTTAAAGCGGTCTCCTTGTTTTTTATAATCGGCAAGGTTCTGACTCTCATTTTCAACTGTTTCTCCAGCTGCTGTTTAGACGTCTTATTATATTGAAATTTAATTGCCATATATATTTAGTTGACAAGTAAATGAGTTGTTTGACGAGATTATAATATTAAGATATTACTTCTCGTCTTTCACAACAGTATCTTCGTTATTTCCATTGATTTTATTGTCGCTAACAATGATGTCCTCAATTTCAGATTCCTTCCAATAAACGTCAGAAAGTTCTTTCTTGATGTTCACTTCTTCTAGTTTAAAGAATTTCATGAACAGTTGCCATGTTACATCAAGCATCTGAGTAGTGTCGAGGTTTACATCGATAGCCAATATCTTATCAGAATAAGCTTTAGCGAATTCAAGACATCTATTGTCATAGTCAGTAAGGTCGAAACCATTTTCGAGTTTGGTCTTAGCGTTAGCAGCATCAGCATAAAGCCTAATAGCCGCATTCATCACCTGTGCATGGTCGCTTCTAGTTTTCTTTCCAGCCACAAGTTGCTTTAGTCGTGAAAGCGACCTGAACGGGTCAATAATAACCTTACCAATATCAGAGTCACGTCTGAGGTAAAGCTGTCCTTCCGTGATATAACCAGTATTATCAGGCACAGCATGGGTGATGTCACCACCAGAAAGAGTGGTAACAGCAATAATTGTAATTGATCCGCCACCCGCACTTTCCGGGAACTGTACAGCTTTCTCATATATTTTTGCGAGGTCGGAATATAGAGATCCCGGCATAGAATCTTTAGAAGGGATTTGGTCCATACGGTTAGAGACAATAGCAAGAGAGTCAGCATAAGATGACAAGTCAGTAAGTAGTACCAGCACCTTTTCATGTTTTTCCACCGCAAAATATTCAGCAGCAGTAAGAGCCATATCCGGGATGAGCAGACGTTCGACCGCCGGGTCTTCAGTAGTATTCATGAATGATATGATACGGTCGAGTGACCCCGCTTCAGAGAAAGTGTTCTTGAAGAAATAGTAGTCGTCGTTAGTCATACCCATTCCCCCCAGAATGATTTTGTCGGCTTTAGCTCTAAGAGCCACCATAGCCATCACCTCGTTGAAAGGTTGGTCAGGGTCAGCGAAGAACGGGATTTTCTGTCCCGACACCAGAGTGTTGTTGAGGTCAATGCCCGCAATACCCGTAGCAATAAGTTCAGACGGCTGTTTACGTCTTACCGGATTCACAGATGGTCCACCGATTTCGACATCCTTACCTTCAATTTCCGGTCCGCCATCTATAGGTTGTCCATATGCATTGAAGAATCGTCCAGCAAGCTGATCACTTACTTTAAGAGAAGGAGCCTTTCCAAGGAATACCACTTCAGCATTAGTAGGAATGCCTCCAGTTCCCTCAAAAACCTGCAGCGTAACATTATCCCCTTTTATCATCACGACCTGGGCCAGTTTGCCGTCGATAGTTGCCAACTCATCATATCCTACTCCTGTAGCTTTGAGCGAGCATGTAGCCTTAGTGATTTGGCTTACCTTAGTATATATTTTTTGGAATGCTTTAGCCATAATAAAAAAGATTATTTTTCATTTAACATGTCTTTAATCTGTCTCACATAGTCTTCATACTGTTCAGAGTTAAAGAGAGAGTAGTTCATTTGTTTGCAGAGGTTGATTAATTTTTTGAAATAGTCAATAACGTGAAGGAAATTATCGAATTCAAAATCATGATCACAAATTTCAGTAACAATATTAAGAATCTGCTCCTGTCTTTCGAGTGAAGAGACCGCATCGACCTCATCAAAAGCGTCTTGCTGTAGCAATACGAAGTCGATTACTTCCGACTTCCAGAAAGTGATATGATAGTCAACAGGCACACCATCGTCTCCCAAGATGTTGATTTGCTCAGCGATTTCCTTACCTCTCTGCATTCTAGTCTTAAGGTTGATAACCTTCGGTATCCATTGTTCGTTAATTTTTCCTTTGATATATTCAGCAAATTCCGGATATTCGAGATACTTAGAATAAGAATCGATAGGGTTGACAGCCGGATAGCGTTTCTTGTCTGCACGTTCCTGTTCAAGCCCGTAGAAACACCTGGCCACTTTCTTGGTGTTTTCAGTCACCGGTTCCTTAAGGTTACCACCAGCCGGTGAAACAGTTCCGATGAACGTGATAGAGCCCACTTCTCCATTATTCAGGTAAACATATCCCGCTCTTCCGTAGAAGTTAGAGATGAGTGCAGAAAGGTCCATAGGGAAGGCATCAGGTCCCGGCAGTTCCTCCATACGGTTAGACATCTCACGCAGAGCCTGTGCCCATCTAGAAGTGGAGTCTGCCATTAGCAGTACTCTGAGTCCCATAGCGCGATAGTATTCCGCCATTGTCATAGCGGTATATACAGAAGCCTCACGAGCCGCCACAGGCATGTTGGACGTATTTGCGATGATGATAGTACGTTCCATTAACTTACGTCCCGTATGCGGGTCGTCGAGTTCAGGGAATTCTGTAAAGATTTCCACGACCTCGTTAGCACGTTCACCACAAGCTGCAATGATAACGATATCCGCTTCCGCCTGTTTAGAAATGGCATGCTGAAGGACAGTCTTTCCAGTGCCGAACGGTCCAGGGATGAAACCAGTACCTCCTTCCACAATGGGGTTGAACGTGTCGATTGTTCTAACACCCGTTTCAAGCAGTTTAAAAGGTCTTGGTTTAAGCTTATAATTCGTCATAGCGAACTTAACCGGCCAATGCTGTATCATATTAACCTCGATATCATTCCCCTGTTCATCCGTAATGACAGCTATAGTATCCTCGATAGTATATTTACCTTCTTTTGCTACCGACTTTACCGTAGCTGTACCTTCGAGCTGGAATGGTACCATGATTTTGATTGGCTGGTTATTTTCTTCCACCTGTCCAAGCCAATCAGAATTAACCACCTTATCTCCAACTTTAGCTATAGGTTTGAAATCCCATTGTCTATCTCTGTCGAGCGGGTCGGTGTATTGTCCTCTCTTGAGAAACACACCCTCCATCTTGTTGAGGTCATTCTGCAATCCATCAAATTCCTTGGAAAGCATTCCCGGAGCCAGCTGAACTTCCAACATGTGTCCAGTAAATTCTGCCGGAGCACCAACTTTGAGTCCTCTTGTAGATTCAAAGACCTGCACATATACGTCTTTTCCAATAACCTTGATGACCTCAGACATGAGTCTGTCGCCTCCTGTTTCGATATAGCATATTTCGCCTTGTTTAACCGGTCCATCCACAATAAGAGTGACCATATTGGCAATAACGCTATTAACTGTACCTTTAGTCATATTATATTATTTAATTATTTATTTGCGAGCGATAAATCAATATTATTATTTCATTTTCTCACGAATTCCTCCGGGACTTTAGCTTCCGCCCTGAGCGTTTCAATAATTTGTCTGAATTCCTCTTTACCTTTTTCCGGTTCAAGTTTTTCCCATCTGTCAATCATATCCAGCTTGCAAAGATAAGCAAACACCGCTTCAATGGAGAACACATCGAAGAATGTAGCTTCATCAAGCCAGTTCCACTTAAATACATCAATTAGTTTTTCCTTCTTCACAGGATCATCACAGTCCACAATTTTCATGATATCTACCACATAATCATATTCATTCTTGAGGTCAAAATCCTTCGTGTTGTTGTTTCTGATCATCTCGTTGACCTCATTATCTCCATAAATAAAATCCGCCACATTCCATCCTTGTTTTCTAGCGATGAAAGCAGTTAACATATTAGTGAGGTCTAAGTTCAGTTTGTACCATTCTGCAATGAACTTGTTAGGACATTCCATTGCATATTGATAGAACTGGAAAAGAATAGTATCTTCAGGAAAGAAATTCGTTTTTTCTTTATTATAATCATATTCACGTGCGAAGACAGACATGAAAGCCGGATATCTATGCACGTTGAAGTTCATTGTCCTTGCAGAGGTTATAAGGTCTTCCAGTTGTTCACGAGAAAGATTTCCGAAAACTTCAATATTAGACTCTGGGTCCTTCAAGATTTTAACAAGATTAATACAATCCTGTTTTAGGTAGAAATAAAACAGCAGTTTTCTATCTTGTTCCGTTAATACTTCTTCAGTTTGCTGTCTGAACTTCTCGAGATTAATATTAGCATTCTCATTATCCGCTAATGAAATGTCGGGAACCCCAGCCATCAGGCAATAATAATTCGCCATAATTTGTTAATTCAGTTAACACGTTTACTATTAGACGAGTTACATGTTCTTTAGACGACAAAATAAGTAAACGAGTTGTTTGTTTATTCAGTAGACAATAATTTTAAAATAGCATGTCGACGAGCTGAGGTCTGAGGAAAGCCTTGAAATAGTTTTCGAACTCTTCCTTTCCAAAGTTTACCTTGTAAGCCCCATCAGCCGGTTCGATTGTAAATAGGGTTTCAATACCATTTACCTGCTGAATTTTGACACCTTTGTCAAGCAAGTTTTTCGCTTTTTTCGCGAAAACATCTTTCAGTCCTTTTTCATCTTCAACCGAAATAACGATATCCTCTTGTTCGGCCCATTTTTCAGCAAGTTTCAGAACAAACTGTTGCATGAATTTCTTATCGTCTACAATTTCCCCAACAGTTTGTTTAACGATAGAATCAGAAACGACATTAGCGACTTCAGATTTCAAAGCATTAACAGCCTGGTCGGTGAACATCTTGAGCTCTGCCTTAGTATTCTTATCAAGTTGCTCCGCATCCTTTTTAGCTTCCGCCTTGATTTGTTTAGCCTGCATTTTAGCATCATCAACGATTTGTTTAGCTTGTTTTTGTGCATCGCCAATGATTTGTTGAGCTTTTTCTTTACCCTTTTCTACACCTTCATTAAGAAGTTTTTCGGTTAATTCTTGAATTTTGCTTTCCATTTGAATAATACGTTAAATTTTGTACAAATTTACACATTTTTATTGAGATAATCAATATAATTATTTAAAAAGGTGTGACAAAGATTAAAAGTTTCTCTCATAGCTATTTGGTTGGTTAAATAAAACCAGTATCAAATAGCAAAAAGAATAGAAATCCATAAAAAAACACCTTCAAAACAAAGATGTTTGAAGGTGTTAATTCATTACATGTTTATTCAACAATAATCGGTTTATATTTAGGCACAAGCGATTTCATGATAATCCATCCGATGAGGTATGCAACAGCACAGATACAGAAAATGATGAAATACCCTGCAGGTTTTCCCTCAAATCCCGCAAACGTGAATTGAGAGCCCATATTCTCTGCATGTGTGAATAGAGCTCCAGCACTCTTCTGAAGAATAAAAGACCCGACGCCACCGGCCATACCACCAATACCGGTAATAGTAGCGATAGTGGATTTCGGGAACATATCTCCAATAGTAGAGAAGATGTTAGCCGACCAGCTTTGGTGTGCCGCCCCAGCAATACCGATTATAATAATAGGGAACCAAGGTGAAAATCCTCCAAGCGGTTGTGCAATAAGCACAAGAAGCGGGAAGAAAGCAAAGATTAACATAGCCTTCATTCTTCCGGCATAAGGATTCATTCCCCTATTGATAAATACCGTAGGTAGTTTTCCGCCATAAATGCTAAGCATAGTGATGAGATAAAGTACAAAAATGAGTACCATGCCCTCTCCATCCGTAGGGTTAATGTCAAACTGCGACTTAAGATATGCAGGAGTCCAGAACAAGAAGAACCACCACACACCGTCGGTCATGAACTTGCCGACAATGAATGACCAAGTCTGTTTGAAAGTGAAACATTTAAGGAATCCGATTTGAGGGCCTTCATCATTTGCCTCTTTAGGGTCTCCGTCAGTATCAGCATCTTGGTTGATATAAGTAAGTTCGACAGAATTTACTCTCTTATTTTCAGCCGGTTTTTTATACAGGAAAATCCAGAAAGCCATCCATACATATCCAAGAGCACCAATTACGATGAATGCCATTTCCCATCCAAAATGTTTAGCTAAAATAGGAATTGAGAAAGGAGCAATAAGTGCACCGACAGAAGCTCCGCTATTAAAAATAGCCGTAGCATAAGCCCTATCTTTTTTCGGGAAATACTCAGCTGTCACCTTGATAGCCGCCGGGAAGTTACCAGCTTCTCCTAATGCCAGAATACACCTTGCTCCCAAGAACAGCCAAACGCTAACGGATGAAATAGCGAGCAGAGCTTGTGCCCCTCCAGACTCCTTGAATGAACGTATGGCATCCAATGCTCCTGAAAAGCTTCCAGTCCACTCTCCCACTTCGATTCCAGCAGTGAGAATGCCACAGAAAGCATGTAGTACGGCTCCAGTACTCCAAATGAAAATAGACCACAGGTATCCTCTTTTGGTTCCCATCCAGTCAATAAATTTTCCTGCAAACAACATACAGACAGCATAGAAGATGGAAAATACAGCAGTGATAGTTCCATAGCTTTCATCACTCCATCCAAATTCCTCCTGAATACCCCCTTCACCAGGATATGTAAGTGAAAGCACTTGTCTGTCGAGATAATTAATAGTTGTCGCAAAGAACAACATAATACAAATTACCCATCTGTAATTTGTCATTTTCGCAGTTTTTAATGCACTCATATAATTATTTATTTAAGATTATTTCATGCAAAATTAATGAAAAAAGCTGACATATCGTAAAAATAATGGCAATAAATCGATTTCTGTTGTCAAATATCACAAATATCACATTAAAGTGCTTTAAAAAGTGGATATGCTACGATATCAACTCACATTCATTCCTTTTTACATCAACAGAAATGCCGCATCCTTCACAATCGGCGTTAATCGGTGGGTTTTCCTTAATTATCTTAAGTTTCACCTGCTGTACCAGTTCAAAATTTTGGAAAACAGCAATGATGATTCTTCCCGCAAGGTGTTCCATAAGTTTAGACGGAATTTCCATTTCCTTTTTTACCACTTCGAAGACCATTCCATAGTTGATAGTATCCTTAACCTTGTCAGAAACAATAGCTTTAGAGAAATCACAAATTAGTTCAACAGATACATTAAAATAATGCCCTACCCTATTTTCCTGTTCCATGACGCCATGATATGCAAAGAATCGTAGGTTAGAAAGAATAACAGATTGTTTCATGTTAAATAGATGTTTTTTAAACATTCAGCGCACAAGGCGTTGCCCAATGCGCTGAACAAAAGAAAATATATAGAAATGGAATGAATGAACTATCCACATCTGGAAGCTCCGCAAGTTTTGCATATTAGACATCCTTCTTGATAAACAAGTGTTTCGTTTCCACAGTTGGGGCATTTCTGCCCTTTAGCTTCAGTTCCGTCCTGCACATATTTCTTGAGAGCTCTTTCCACACCATTTTTCCAAGTGTTGATGCTTTCGCTTTCGAGTTGCAACGAGCTCACCAGCTTCAGAACATTTGTCAGTGGCATTCTATATCTGAGCACTCCAGAAATAAGTTTTGCATAGTTCCAATACTCCTTGTTGAACTTTTCCGAGAGTCCTTCTATAGTAGTTTTGTATCCTCTTCTATTAACGAACTGGAAGTCGTATCTTTTAACACCATTTTCGTCAATATTCTTAATGATATGTCCTTTAATTACTGTTTTTGGCAGAGCAATCCCATCCTCGTCGTCTAGCACACCAGTAAATATCTCGTAAGGATATCCATCGAGCAGTCCGACGAAAGCGACCCACTTCTCCTTGTTATTTTGGAATCTGACCACATCACATTCCAGGCTCTTCGGTCTCACTTCAGTAACGTTTGGCATACATGATGCCGGGAGTCCATTATCGAGTTTCTTTTCCTTCTTTTTTCCTGTAGAGATGAGCACTCCCGCTCTAGAACCGTCACGATAAACAGTACATCCTTTACATCCTGATTTCCATGCTTCAACATATAGTTCATTGACAAGTTCTTCCGAAACGTTATTAGGAAGGTTGATAGTTACCGAAATCGAATGGTCAACCCATTTTTGTATAGCCCCCTGCATTCTAACTTTCTCATGCCAATCGACATCATTAGCAGTAGCCTTATAATAAGGAGATTTTCTAACAAGTTCGTCAATTTCCTCTTGAGAGTATCTCTTAGTGTTATCAATACCATTGGCCTTCATCCAAACAAGGAATTTAGGGTGGTATACAATGTATTCTTCAAAAGAGTCTCCACTTTCATCTACAAAGTCAACATGAACGTTCGTGTCGTTAGGATTGACCTTTCTTCTCCTCTTGTATACCGGCATGAATACCGGTTCAATTCCCGAAGTGGTTTGTGTCATGAGACTGGTAGTCCCGGTAGGTGCAATAGTAAGACAAGCGATGTTTCTTCTACCGTATTTCACCATATTGTCGTAGAGAACCGGATCGACACCTTTAAGTCTATTAATAAACGGATTATCCTTTTCTCTTTGTGCGTCATAAATATCGAATGCACCTCTTTCTCTTGCTAGTTGTACAGAAGACTTGTATGCTTCAACTGCAACATTCTTATGCACTTCAGTAGAGAAGTAAGTAGCTTCAGGAGTTCCATAACAAAGTCCCATAGCCGCAATCATATCTCCTTCAGCAGTAATCCCAACGCCGGTTCTTCTTCCTCTTCTGCTCTTGTCATAAATTTTTTTCCACAGATGCATTTCCGCTTCCTTAACCTCATCGGATTCCGGGTCGGATTTCACCTTATCCATGATTTTCTCGATTTTCTCAAGTTCGAGATCGATGATGTCGTCCATAATCCTCTGTGCATATCCCACATGCAGTCTAAAGAGTTCATAATTGAACGTAGCAAATTTAGTAAATGGGTTATCCACATAGGAATAAAGATTTACAGCAAGTAGACGGCATGAGTCATAAGGGCAAAGCGGTATTTCTCCACATGGGTTAGTAGATACAGTCCTATATCCGAGGTCGGCATAACAGTCAGGAATTGATTCTCTAAGAATAGTATCCCAGAACAACACCCCCGGTTCAGCAGATTTCCATGCATTGTGGACAATTTTCTTCCAGAGTTCAGCCGCATTAATTTCCTTTGTTACGACCGGTTTGTCGGAATAAACAGGAAATTGCTGTGTATAGACTCCATCCGAAGTAGCTGCTTTCATAAACTCGTCATCAATCTTCACAGAGACATTAGCGCCAGTAACCTTTCCTTCCTGCATCTTAGCATCGATGAAAGATTCCGAATCAGGGTGCTTTATAGACACAGAAAGCATAAGCGCCCCTCTTCTTCCATCCTGTGCAACCTCCCTAGTAGAATTAGAATATCTTTCCATAAAAGGTACTAGTCCGGTAGAAGTAAGAGCAGAGTTTTTCACAGGCGACCCTTTCGGTCTGATATGTGAAAGGTCATGTCCCACTCCACCTCTTCTTTTCATGAGCTGCACTTGCTCTTCATCAATTCTGATGATAGCTCCATAAGAATCGGCGTCTCCGTCAAGGCCGATAACAAAACAGTTTGATAGAGAAGCCACCTGATGGTTGTTTCCAATCCCCGTCATCGGACTTCCAGCCGGAATAATGTACTTAAAATGGTCGAGTAGGTCAAACACCTGCTGTGCCGTCATCGGATTAGGATATTTTTTTTCGATTCTCGCAATTTCGTTAGCGATTCTCCAATGCATATCGACCGGCGACTTTTCATAAATCTTCCCAGCCGAATCCTTCATGGCATACTTATTGACCCAGACTCTCGCCGCAAGTTCATCCCCGTCAAAATATTTCAGGGAAGCCTCATATGCTTCTTCATAAGTGTAGGTAGTATTGTTTTCCATTTTAAGTGAATTAGTTTAATTAGTGTCACAAGCATAATGCTTCTCACAGAATGTCTTTTCCATATGTAACATTCAGCCATTTTATTCTCCCATATGAGTTTTGTCAAAAGGGCAAAATCCCCCTATAGGATTACAAAAGAGCGTCAACTCACAAATAAAAAAGTCATTAATTTAAGGACTGCAAATGCTAATAACTTTTAATTTATTGATAATTGTCAAAATCGATAATAATGAAAAAGCATTAGGTTCGCTAACCCACGCTTCATCAGGTTGTAAAATCATGGAAATTACCAACAGTGACAAATTCGATGCAAATTTACATGACAATTATGAAATATCCAAAACAAAAATAAGAAAGTTATGCACAAATTAAAAAGTTTTCCACATTATTTACATAAACAACTGGATTACAACACCTTATCAATCCGAATAATATTCAAAAATTATCTAAAAAAAGAAAATATCACTAAATAAAAAACCATCAAAAGTTTGCCATAATGAGAAAAAATGAATAATTTTGTAAAAAGAAAATCATCACAAAATAAAAATTCATGACACATATAAAAGACCGTCGTACAATTAGAAAGTACAGTAATAAGGATGTAAGCGAGGAACTACTTACTAGTTTGTTAGAGACATCATCTCGTGCCGCAACAATGGGCAACATGCAATTATACAGTGTTGTAATAACACGTGACGAAAACCAGAAGCGATTGTTATCCCCATATCATTTCAACCAGCCAATGGTCAATGCCCCGGTTGTATTAACCTTTTGCGCCGATTTCAACCGTTTCAGTCAATGGTGCAAATTCCGTGATGCCATACCAGGTTATTCAAATTTTCTGTCATTTATAAACGCCATGAGTGACACTCTGTTGTTTACTCAAGCATTCTGCACACTAGCTGAGGAGTCAGGTCTAGGTACATGTTATTTAGGAACAACGGTATATAATCCACAAGGTATAATAGACGTGTTAAAGCTTCCCCCGTTAACATTTCCTATAGCAACTATATGTGTAGGCTGGCCAGCAGAGAATCCATCTCAACCAGACCGTCTTCCTATCAAAGGCATCATTCACAAAGAAGAATATCATGATTACACAAGTGAAATGCTTGACAAGATTTATGCTTACAAAGAATCTTTAAGTGAGAACGCAGAATTTGTAAAGACAAACGGCAAATCCACTCTTGCCCAGGTGTTTACCGATTGTCGTTATAGAAAAGAAGACAATGAGGCTATGTCACACGGCATGTTAGAAGCTTTAAAGAGGCAGGGGTTTATATAATAGTTGAAAGTTGAAAGCTGAGAGTTGAAAGCTGAGAGTTGAAAGCTGAGAGTTGAAAGCTGAGAGTTGAAAGCTGAGAATTGAAAGCTGAAAAACTTTAGAAGATA
>Ga0247609_10005572_pt1 | contig 12337 bp, 10 predicted proteins | sample 172DNAGHGlowgp2_FD_193487 | JGI IMG/M metagenome (GOLD analysis project Ga0247609, IMG submission 193487) | Sheep rumen microbial communities from Palmerston North, Manawatu-Wanganui, New Zealand - 1728 DNA GHGlow gp2 | ecosystem: Host-associated > Mammals > Digestive system > Stomach > Rumen ... | reverse complement strand
CGACGGTCTTACTGAGGATGCCTTTACTGCTCGTGGTGTCATGTATCGTATGAAAGAAGACCGTACACTTGAGGCCATGTCTGTCGATATTGCTGGTATCATGGCCGGTTCGGTAGCAGATATTCCTTTGAAAAATGAGGACTTGCTTTTTATTCCTACTCAGACAGAGCGCGTTTCCGAGCGTATCGTGACCATTCAGGGTGAAGTATTCGCGCCAGGCTCATATCAATATGCTGATAATGAAACTGTTGAGGACTTGATTCTTCGTGCTGGAGGCCTGACCGATGCAGCTTCCACTGCTAAAGTGGATGTTTCGCGTCGTATCCGCGACCCCAAGGCACTGAGTTCGGGACAGGATATCTCGAAAACGTACAGCTTCTCGTTGAAGGATGGTTTTGTGGTCGATGGTCAGCAGGGTTTCACACTGGAGCCGTATGATGTGGTTCAGGTGCGCAGAAGTCCTGGTTATATGGAGCCTCGTAATGTAATGGTCCGTGGTGAGGTGGCCTTCGAGGGACAGTTCACGCTGTCAAAGAAAAACCAGCGCCTCTCTGACCTGATTCAGGCTGCTGGCGGACTGACTGCTGAGGCCTATGTGCGCGGTGCCCGTTTGGAGCGTCATCTGAATGAGGATGAGCGTGTCCGTGTGGAGACAGCTATCAAGGCTGCTCGTCAGAACACCACCAATAAAGATTCTATCAACTTGGATAAGATAGAGTTGGCCGAATACTATACTGTAGGTATCGACTTGGAGAAGGCGTTGGCTAATCCTGGCGGTGACTATGATATTGTCGTGCGCGACAGTGACGTTCTGGTGGTTCCTGAGTACAATGCAACAGTGAAAATCTCTGGTAATGTGCTCTTCCCCAACACAGTAGCTTATCAGGCTGGCAAGTCATGGAAGTATTACATCAATCAGGCTGGTGGCTTCGGAAATCGTAGCCGTAAGTCACACAGTTATATCGTTTACCAGAACGGTACCGTTTCTCAAGTGGGCAAGGGCAAGGTTGAACCAGGTTGTGAAATTGTAGTTCCACAGAAGGGTAAGCGCGACATGTCTAACATTATGCAATGGGTAAGCATTGGTACGTCTCTGGCTTCACTCGCTACAATGGCTGCTACCATTGGTAACCTCTTAAAATAAGAAGATTATGAACGAAGAAAATAAGCAGATAATTGAAGAGGAAGAGTCTTCCATCGATTTCGGGAAGATTTTCAAGGACTTGTTGAGACACAAGCGACTCTATTTCATTGTACTTCCTGCAGCCTTTGTGCTGGCAGCTATCTATGCGCTGAGTCTGCCCAACTTCTATAACTGTACGGTAAAGCTATCGCCGGAAATGTCTGGCAGCAAGGCCAGTGCCGGTTCGTTGGCTTCTTTGGCCAGTAGTTTTGGTGTCAATTTGGGTAACAGCGGTGCCGGTACTGAGGCGCTGTTCCCCACGTTGTATCCTGACCTGATGAATAGTGTCGACTTCAAAACCTCGCTTTTCCGTGTCAAAGTAAAGCGTGAAGAGGATAATAAGGAGTTCTCTTATTACGACTATCTGATGTACGAGCAAAAAGTGCCTTGGTGGTCATCAGCTATGAAGGGATTTTTCAGTCTGTTTGGCGCTAAGGAACAGCCTAAAGATGCGAAGGTAGATCCTTTCCGCCTGACGAAGGCCCAGACCGATATTGTCAAGGCTATTAACAAGAATGTCGTATGCGATGTCGATAAGAAGACGATGGTCATCACAATCAACGTGACCGATCAGGATCCTGTCATCTGTGCCACGATGGCCGATACGGTGAAGACGCGGTTGCAGAAGTTCATTACCGACTACCGTACCTCTAAGGCTCGTGTAGACCTTGAATATAATAAGAAGATCTGCGAAGAGACTAAGGCTCGCTATGAGAAGGCCCGTCAGAAGTATGCGGATTTTGCTGATGCCAACCAGGATATCATTTTGGAGTCGGTGCGCCAGAAACTGACCGATTTGGAAAATGATATGCAGTTACATTACAATGCCTTTCAGCAAGCTGCAGCTCAGTATCTGGCTGCTGAGGCGAAGGTGCAGCAGGAGACTCCCGCCTTTACCACTCTGCAGAGTGCTACCGTTCCTGTGTTGAAGGCTGGTCCCAAGCGTGCTCAGATGTGTCTCATCTTTGTGTTCCTTGCCTTCTTGGGTGTTACTGCCTATATATTATATAAGGAGGACGACCTGAAGCCACTGTTAGGCCTGAGCTAATTGTGGCTATCCGTATAAGCGCCGGCTCTTTGTGAGTTGGCGCTTTTCCTCAATCAAGAAGTAAAACCTAAAATGTATGAAACAATTATTCTTTGAATTGATACAGGTAGCTACCGGCCAGCGTGAATGTTTGGAACGTGGTCCGGAACCCGAAGAGTGGCAGGCGTTACACGAACTGGCTCAGCGTCAGGCTGTGGCTGGCATCTGCTATAGGGGCGTTGAGCGACTGTTTGAGTTCGGTTTGCGTGCTCCTCAGGACGTGAGCATCGACTGGATGGCTGAGGCTGAGGAGATAAAGGAACAGAACGAGCAGACCAAGACCCCGTCGTATGCGATGCGCTATTACGGTGAGGATATGCGCAATCTGCGTCAGCCGTCGGACGAATATTATGTGCTGAACAAGCCCATGACGATAGAAGATGTCTATCGTCTCTTCTTGGAGCAGCGTCTGAATATGCGTGTTGTTATGGACTATTATTACCTGTTGCTTAAGACGGAACGCCGCTATGAGACGCTCAAGACGAGTGGTTTTCCTCATGTGTTTCTGAGGTACTTTGGCATTCGTCGCTTTGCTCGGGGCATGATGTGGGTGTTGAAGGAGACAATGGGTATGGAACGCTCGCAGATGTTGTGTAAGCCTTCAAGGCATGAGGGCCGTTTCATTCTTCAGGAGATGATTGACGGCCATCAGAAGATGGAGATGTTGAAAAGATATCAGAGACTATAATAATAAATAAGTATTATGAAGAAGATAAAATTTTTATTGGTGTCACTGGTTGCAGCCGTATTGGTAGGCTGCGGAACCACTAAGACGGTGCCCATCACGGGCAGACAGCAGAGTTTGATGGTTAGCGACGGTGAGGTGCTGAGCCTCTCCACGCAGCAGTATCAGGAGTTTATGAAGACAGCCAAACTGTCGACCAACGCCACGAACACAGCAATGGTGAAAAGGGTAGGCGAGAAGTTGGCTACTGCCGTCACTAATTATATGAAATCAGCAGGATTGTCTGAAGACCTGCAGTACTATAATTGGCAGTTCAATCTGGTGCAGAACAATCAGGTCAATGCATGGTGTATGCCTGGTGGACTGATTTGTGTTTACGAAGGACTGTTGCCCGTTACGCAGGACGAGGCTTCGCTGGCCATTGTCTTAGGTCACGAGATTGCCCATGCTGTCGCTCGCCACTCTGCTGAGCAGATGAGCACGCAGATGAAGCAGCAGTATGGTCTTCAGATTGGTACAGCCATTGCCGGAGCCGTTGGCGTGGGTGCTACAGCGCAATCTATCGGCCAGTGGGCATTGTCACAGCAGTTCAACTTCAAGAACCTGAAATATTCGCGCAGTCATGAGAGTGAGGCCGACCATCTTGGTCTGATCTTTGCCGCTATGGCTGGCTACGACCCTCAGGTGGCAGTATCTTTCTGGCAGCGCATGGCCGCAAAGAATGGTAACAGCCAGCAGAACGACCTCTATAGTGACCACCCGTCGGATGCTACGCGTATCAAGCAGATTCAGGAGTGGATGCCCGAGGCTTTGAGGTATTACACGCCTCCGACGACGACCACCACTACAGCTAAGAAGGCGACAACCACTAAGAAGACAACTACGAAGAAGACTACCACTAAGAAAACTACAACGAAGAAAAAGTAATGAGAAAACAACTGATACTTGCTGTCGCACTGACTGCTTGCCTGACTGTCAGTGCCCAGACGAAAGAAGGAGGTATCTCCGCCCAAATGCTGCAACAGATAGAAAAGCAGAATGTGCCCACGGCTTCCGATCGTGCTCTGCGTAATGCGCTGGCAGCCAATGCGATAGACCTGTTGGCCAAGAATCAGGCCAATGCTGGTGCGTTGGATACCTATTTCAGTGTGGAAACGAAGAAACAGTCTATCACCGACCAGAAATCTTCGGGCCGTTGCTGGATGTTCAGTGGTCTGAACGTGCTTCGTTCCAATTTTGCCAAGCGTACTGATTCCCTGAATGTGGAACTGTCGCAAGACTACCTGTTTTTCTGGGACCAGCTGGAGAAAGCCAACCTGATGTTGCAGGGAGTCATTGACACAGGCAAAAAGCCTATTGACGACCAGCGCGTGCAGTTCTTCTTCCACTATCCCATCAGCGATGGCGGCACCTTCTGTGGTGTAGCCGACTTGGCTGAGAAATACGGTCTCGTACCTGCTGACATCCAGCCTGAGACCTATTCGGCAGAGAATACGTCGAAGATGGCGTCTATCATCAAGTCGAAATTGCGTGAGATGGGACTGGAACTACGCAAGATGGTGGCTGAGGGCAAGAAGGCTACTGCTATTAACCAGCGCAAGACCGAGATGCTTTCGGAAGTGTACCACATGTTGGTCATCACGCTGGGCGAGCCTGTCAAGGAGTTTACCTTTGCCTTTAGGGACAAGAACGGCAAGGCCTACAGCGCTCCGAAGAAATACACTCCCAAGGAGTTCTATCAGGAGATCGTCGGTGGTCCGCTCAACGGCACGTTTATTATGGTGATGAACGACCCCCGTCGCGAATACTATAAGACCTACGAGGTGGAGTACGACCGCCACACTTACGACGGACATAACTGGAAGTATCTGAACCTGCCGATGGAGGATATTGAGGCGCTGGCCATTGCCTCGCTGAAGGATGGCCGTAAACTCTACAGCAGCTATGACGTGGGTAAGCAACTCGACCGCAAGCGCGGCTACTGCGACCTGGAGAACTTCGACTATGCCTCGTTGTTCAACACCTCTTTTAATATGACGAAGGCAGACCGCATCTCTACCTTTGACAGCGGTTCTACCCACGCGATGACGCTGACAGCTGTCGACCTCGACATGCAGGGGCAGCCCCTGAAGTGGAAGGTCGAGAACTCGTGGGGCGCTTCGTGGGGACAGCAAGGTTGTCTGATTATGACGGCAAGCTGGTTCCGCGAATACATGTTCCGACTGGTGGTTGACAAGCAGTACGTCTCCGAAAAGCTTTTGAAGGACTACGAGCAGAAGCCTATCATGGTGATGCCTGAGGATCCATTGTTCCAAATGGATGAATAAAGTGACAAATTATTGCTACAATTGCAATTTTTCTATCAAAATGTTTGGTAGATTCACGAAAAAGTTATACTTTTGCAGGCGATAAACAAAAATGGCGAGACAATGAACATGTTAAATGCTTACTTTTACGGCTATTACTTTTACTTTGCAAGCAATTGTGAAGCGGTAAGTCGTTAAGTAAATTGAAAATTGAGAATTGAAAATTGAAAATTAAGATAAGGCTCCGCTTCACAAACCAAGTGAAAGCGGAGCGCTTTTTTAAGTGAAGAGTTAAGAAATAAAAGATAAGAGTTTAGATGAAACGGATTGCAATACAAGGACTGGAAGGGTCATTCCACGATATAGCAGCTCACCTCTATTACGAGGGCGAGCAGATTCAGTTGATATGCTGCAGTACCTTCGAACTGGTATTCCAGCAGATGAAGCAAGACCCTACAGCCATTGGCATGCTGGCTATCGAGAATACCATTGCGGGCTCGCTGTTACATAACTACGAATTGCTACGCGACTCGGGCACAACGATTGTCGGTGAGCACAAACTGCACATCACCCACTGCATCTGTTGTCTGCCTGAGGACGACTGGAATACCATTACCGAGGTGCATTCTCATCCTGTGGCTCTCATGCAGTGTCGTCAGTTCCTGGCCCAGCATCCGCAGTTGAAAAACGTGGAGGCTGAGGATACCGCTGGCAGTGCCAAGATGATTGCCGAGGGGCAGCATAAGGGTTGGGCAGCTATTTGTCACGCTGAGGCAGCACGGCTCTATGGTTTGAAGGTGTTGGAAGACCATATTGAGGACAACAAGCACAATTTTACGCGTTTCCTCGTGGTGAGCAATCCCAACAAGGCCGATTTGTTGCGTCCATTGACGGAGGCTAACAAGGCCAGCATCGTCTTTTCACTGCCTCACGAGGAGGGTTCGTTGAGTCACGTGCTCGCAATCCTGTCTTTCTATAAGATCAACCTGACGAAGATTCAGTCGTTGCCCATCATCGGACGCGAATGGGAATACTTGTTCTATGTCGATGTGATGTACGACGACCTGACACGATACCGCCAGTCGATAGACGCAATTATCCCGTTAACCAAGGACTTTAAGATTTTGGGAGAATATAAGGACGGGAAACAAACAAATTAGTTTTAAGAAACGAATTAGAATAATTTGAATAATTATTTCCACGAATTAGAATAATAAATTATGATACAACCAGCAGAGAGGCTCAGTTTAGTACAGGAGTACTATTTCAGTCGCAAATTAAAGGAAGTGGCACAGATGAATGCCGAGGGTAAGGACATTATCAGTCTGGCTATCGGCAGTCCTGATATGCCCCCATCGCAGGAGACGATAGAAAAACTGTGTGAAGTGGCTCGTCAGCCCAATGCCCACGGCTATCAGCCGACGCAGGGTACACCTGAATTGCGCGAGGCAATGGCTGGCTTCTACAAGCGTTGGTATAATGTCGACCTCGATGCCAAAAGCGAGGTGTTGCCCTTGATTGGTTCTAAAGAGGGTATCCTGCACGTCACGCTGGCTTTTGTTAACCCAGGGGACGAGGTGTTGGTACCCAATCCCGGCTATCCTACGTACACCTCTTTATCAAAGATATTAGGCGCCAAGATTGTCAACTATGATTTGCGCGAGGACAATGGTTGGCAACCCGACTTCGACCAGTTGGAGAACATCATGGCTAAAAGCCAACAGCCAAATGCCAATAGCCGAATCAAACTGATGTGGACCAACTATCCCAATATGCCTACTGGAGGCCGTGCACAGCGTGAGACTTATGAGCGTCTCGTACAGTTTGCCGCAGACCACAATATCGTCGTGGTCAACGATAATCCTTACTCGTTCATTCTCAGCGAGGAGCATCTGAGCATCCTTCAGGTTCCTGGTGCCAAAGATTGCTGTATTGAGTTCAATTCGATGTCAAAGAGCCATAACATGCCTGGTTGGCGTGTAGGTCTCTGTGCCTCGAATGCACAGTTTATCCAGTGGATTTTGAAGGTACAGTCAAATATCGAGAGCGGTACCTTCCGCGGTATCCAACTGGCTGCTGCTGAGGCTTATAAGAACGATGAGGCTTGGCACCGTGAGTTCAATATCGAGACCTACGCCCGTCGTCGTCAGTGGGCTGAGAAGATTATGGATGTCTTAGGCTGCACATACGACAAGCATCAGGTGGGTATGTTCCTCTGGGGCAAGATTCCCGATAGCATTCAGAACGTAGAAGACCTGACGGAGCGTGTACTCCATGAGGCTCGCGTCTTCATTACCCCAGGCTTCATCTTCGGTTCAAACGGCGAGCGCTACATCCGCATCTCCCTATGTGCCAAGGAAGAGAAAATACAACAAGCATTAGAAAGAATCAAAAAAGCAATATAATTATGGAACTGGAATTAGAGAAACTGAATCTTCCGAGTGACAACGAACGCCCCTTCGTCATTGCAGGTCCCTGTAGTGCCGAGACTGAGGAGCAAGTGATGGAAACGGCCCGCCAATTGGCCATGAAGGGCTGTCATAATTTCCGTGCAGGAGTGTGGAAACCCCGTACAAAACCAGGCGGTTTCGAGGGTAACGGAGAAAAGGCTCTGCCCTGGATGAAACAGGTGAAGGACGAGACTCACATGCTGATAGCTACTGAGGTGGCAACGCCAGAACACGTAGAGTTGGCCTTGAAGTACGATTTGGACATTCTGTGGATTGGTGCCCGCACCACGGCTAACCCCTTTGCCATGCAGGCTTTGGCTGATGCACTGAAGGGTGTGGATAAACCAGTATTCGTGAAGAACCCCGTCAATCCCGATTTGGAACTCTGGATTGGTGCCTTGCAGCGTCTCAATCAGGCTGGTGTCAAGCGCTTGGGAGCCATCCATCGTGGTTTCTCTTCTTACGAGCAGAAGATCTACCGTAATGCGCCTATGTGGCAGATTCCCATTGAGTTGCACCGTCGCATACCTGATTTGCCCATCATCAGCGATCCCTCACACATTGGAGGTCGTCGTGAGCTGATTGCTCCCTTGTGTCAGCAGGCGATGGACCTGGGCTTCGACGGTCTGATTGTCGAGAGCCATTGCGACCCTGACAAGGCTTGGAGTGATGCCAAGCAGCAGGTAACGCCTGATGTGCTCGACTACATCCTCTCGTTGTTGATTATCCGTGATGAGCACGTCACTACAGAGGGTATCCAGCAGTTGCGTAAGCAGATTGACGACCTCGACAACCAGTTGATGGACCTCCTTGCCAAGCGTATGCAGGTTTGTCGCCAGATTGGTGAATACAAGAAGGAACACAATATGACCGTTCTGCAGGCTTCGCGTTACAATGAAATCCTGGAGAAGCGTGGCGTACAGGGTACACTCACCGGTATGGCTGCTGAGTTTGTCGCCAAAGTCTTCGAGAGCATCCACGAAGAAAGTGTTCGTCAACAGATTGAAATAGTCAATAAATAGTATGAATTATCGTGCAAGTCGAATGCAGAGAGCTTGCTCTTTGCTGAGGCGCAGCCGATGATGCATAAAACAAAGTTTTATGAAGATATTAGTAATGGGTGCAGGCAAGATGGGAAGTTTCTTCATCGACCTGCTGAGTTTCGAACATGAGGTAGCAGTCTTCGAGCGCGATCCTAAGCGGATGCGTTTCACCTATAACTGTCAGCGTTTCACCACCTTCGAGGAGATTCAGGCCTTCAAGCCCGAACTGCTCATCAATGCGGTGACGCTGAAGTACACCATTCCTGTTTTCAAGGAAGTCATTCCCTATCTGCCCAAGGAGTGTATCATTAGTGATATAGCCTCTGTCAAGACGGATATGAAGGAGTTTTACGAGTCTACTGGGATGCGTTACGTCAGTACACACCCCATGTTCGGACCTACGTTTGCCAACCTGCAACAGCTTTCCGAAGAGAACGCCATCATCATCAGTGAGGGCGATTATATGGGGCGTATCTTCTTCAAAGATCTCTACCAGAAGCTGGGTTTGAACATCTACGAGTACACCTTCGAAGAGCATGATAAGACGGTAGCTTACTCGCTGTCCATTCCGTTTGTTTCGACCTTCGTCTTCGCGGCTGTCATGAAACACCAAGATGCGCCAGGTACTACCTTCAAGCGCCACATGCGCATTGCTAAAGGAGTACTCAACGAGGACGACTATCTGTTGCAGGAAATCCTGTTCAACCCTTATACCCACGACCAGGTGGCGCAGATCCGTACAGAGCTGAAAGAGTTACTCGAAATCATCGACAACAAGGATGCCGAAGGCATGAAAGGTTACCTCACGAAGATCCGAAATAACGTCAAGCGCGACATCGAAATAAAGAAATAAGTCATTTTCTTTGGTTCTTTGCTTACTTATTCGTACCTTTGCAAACATGGAACGAAAAGACTATGAGGCATACATGGAAAAATATGCCGACGAGATTGAGAAGATTCGCCAAAGTGCGTACGATTTACACAAGAGTGTGAACCAGACTTATGGTGATGATTTGCCCTATGGCTACCATTTGGATATGGTGGTGCAGGGCATTCGTGACTATGGCCATTTGGTGTGCGTCAGAGAGGATGATGTGTTGCCGCTGTTCTTTGGCGGCTATTATCATGACAGTATGGAGGACGCCCGAATGACCTATAACGATGTGAAGAAGGTGGCATGCTCTATGTTGACAGAAGAGCAGGCGTTGATGGCTACGGAGATTGTCTATGCCCTGACCAACGATAAGGGTCGCTCACGTGCCGAGCGTGCTGGAGAGAAATATTATCAGGGCATTCGCGAGACGCCCTATGCCCCGTTCGTCAAGTTGTGCGACCGTCTGGCCAATATCACCTATTCGTGTGCAGGGGAAGGTCCTCATAGTCAGCACATGAAGGAAGTCTACAAGCATGAGATGCCTCATTTTCTGCCTTGCATCAATCCTCACAGTACGGACCAGCGCTTTCTGGTGCCTCAGGAGGTCGTGCTGAAGTTGGCCGAGTGTCTCATCGATGATTTGGAGCGCGAAGAGCAGAACCAGTCAGTCTGGTGGCACGAGTATTAAATGATGTCAGATGTCTGAGGTAAGAAGGAAGACGTTATGGGATTAGGTAGGTGGATAGGAGGAATCCTTGGTTTTATGAGTGCTGGTCCTTTGGGGGCCTTGGCTGGTATTGTGTTGGGCGGCGTGTTCGACAAGATGCTTGATTCGGTAAATACTCCGGGGACACAGGGAACTTTCGACGGACAGAGTGGTTTTGAGTCGCAGACCTTTACGCGGCAGCGTACTAATCAGGGACAGCGCAATAGTTTCCTGTTCTCGATGTTGGTGTTGGCATCCTATATCATCAAGGCCGATGGCAAAGTGATGCACTCAGAGATGGAGTTGGTACGTAACGTGTTGCGACAGAACTTCGGTGATGTGGCTCGTAACCAAGGTGAGGAAATCCTGCGTAAACTATTCGACGAACAGAAGCGGGTAGGGGCTTCGTCGTTCCGTAATACGGTGATGCAGTGTTGTCAGCAGATAGCTAGTAACATGAACTATTCCCAGCGTTTGCAATTGCTGAACTTCCTGGTATTGATAGCTCAGGCTGACGGGCGTGTGGATCCTATTGAGGTGACGGCCTTGAAGGAGTGTGCCCAGTGGATGCAGATGTCTGTCGATGAGGTTGACTTGATGCTGGGCTTGGGCAAGGACGATTTGGAGTCTGCCTATAAGGTGTTGGGTGTTTCGCCCAATGCGACGGATGACGAGGTGCGCAAGGCCTATCGTAAACTGGCCTTGGAACATCACCCGGACAAGGTCGCTGCCCTGGGTGAAGATATCCGCAAGGCTGCGGAAAAGAAATTCCAGGAAATCAACGCCGCGAAAGATAAGATTTGGAAAGCCCGAGGGCTGTAACAATTGATAATTGAGAATTAACAATTGATAATTAAACGGGACTTTTTTTGCAAGTCTCGTTTTTTATTCGTACTTTGACTACGTCGAAAAGTACTCTCGTTCGAAAAAACTCAAATAAATTTGGTTTTTTGCTTACTTATTCGTACCTTTGCAGCCTAAAATAAATAAGGTATTATGTTTGAGAATTTATCAGATAGGTTAGAAAGATCGTTTAAGATACTGAAAGGTGAAGGAAAAATCACCGAAATAAACGTTGCCGAGACGCTGAAAGACGTCCGTAAGGCACTGCTGGATGCCGATGTCAACTACAAGGTGGCCAAACAGTTTACGGATACCGTCAAGCAGAAGGCGATGGGTATGAATGTGCTCACGGCTATCAAACCCAGTCAGTTGATGGTGAAGATTGTCCACGACGAGCTGGCTGAGTTGATGGGTGGCAAGGCTGTGGAACTGAATCTCGAAGGTCGTCCAGCCATCGTGCTGATGTCTGGTCTGCAGGGTTCTGGTAAAACCACGTTCAGTGGTAAACTGGCCAATATGCTGAAACAGCGCCAGCACAAGAATCCGTTGCTTGTGGCTTGCGACGTCTATCGTCCTGCCGCTATCCAACAGTTGCACGTAGTAGGCGAGAGCGTTGGTGTTCCCGTTTATTCCGAGCCAGACAACAAGAATGTGGTCGAGATTGCCAACAACGCTATTCGCGAGGCCAAGGCCAAGAATTATAATGTAGTCATCATCGATACTGCTGGTCGTTTGGCCGTCGATGAGGAGATGATGAATGAGATTGCCACCCTGAAGGAGGCTGTCAATCCTGACGAGACATTGTTTGTGGTTGACTCTATGACCGGTCAGGATGCCGTGAATACCGCCAAGGAGTTCAACGACCGCCTCGATTTTGATGGTGTCGTGCTTACCAAGCTCGATGGTGATACCCGTGGTGGTGCAGCTTTGAGTATCCGCACCGTTGTCACGAAACCCATCAAGTTTGTGGGTACAGGAGAAAAAATGGAGGCCATCGACGTGTTCCATCCGGACCGTATGGCCGACCGTATTCTGGGTATGGGTGACGTTGTCTCGTTGGTTGAACGTGCTCAACAGCAGTTCGACGAGGAAGAGGCCAAGCGTCTGGAGAAGAAGATCCGTAAGAACAAGTTCGACTTCGACGACTTCATGGGGCAGAT
>Ga0247609_10005571_pt1 | contig 12338 bp, 6 predicted proteins | sample 172DNAGHGlowgp2_FD_193487 | JGI IMG/M metagenome (GOLD analysis project Ga0247609, IMG submission 193487) | Sheep rumen microbial communities from Palmerston North, Manawatu-Wanganui, New Zealand - 1728 DNA GHGlow gp2 | ecosystem: Host-associated > Mammals > Digestive system > Stomach > Rumen ... | reverse complement strand
CTTCGTCTTGGCCTCCTCCATGCGGTTCAGCAGGGATTTGACAGGCTCAATGCCCTCCTTGTCGCGGCGCACGGAGTCCATGGCCAGTTTGTACAGGTCGCTCAGTTTCTGTTCGACGGTACCCTTCTCGTAGTCCTGCTTCAGCAGTTCGTCGAGGATGCCGTTCACGCGTTTGTTGTTCTCCTCGCCGAGCACGTCGAACGAGCCGTAGCGCGAGTAGGCAGCTGGCAGCGGGTTCTTCTGCATCCATCCGCCGCAGGCGTACTGATAGAAATCGTCGCCGGCCACCGCCGTTGCGTCCATGTTACCCAGGTCTATGCCTGTGGTTTGTTGGTTGTTGTTTGTACAGGCCATCATTGTTGTGAATGAAGCTACTGCAATCATTGTTTTTGTTTTCATTCTGATAAAGTGTTATACTTGTTTCTCATTCTCAATCTGATAAAGCGTCATACTTGTTTCTCCATGTTTTCCAGTTCCTCTGCGAGTTGTTCCCATCGTGCCACTTCCTCGTCCATCCGGCGCTTCGTGTCGGTATATTCCGTGACGAGTGTCATGTCGCAGGCATTCTTCGGGTCGCAGAGCAGGGTGTCGAGTTCCTTCAGGCGCTGTTCCATCTTCGCAATCTTCTTCTCCGCCTCTTCTACGGCGCGTTCGGCTTTCCGGATGCGCTTCTGTTGCTCTTTGTGCTCGGCGTAGGTTTGACCGTTTTGGGATACGTTGGCCGGTTGGGCTTTCTCTGGTTCCTTAGCGGGCTGTGCCTTTTGTGGGCTCAGTTTTTTCTCTATCTCGCTTAGCTCACTAATCTTTTTTGTCTGCAGAAAGTCATAGATGCCGCCGATGTGCTCGCGGACCTTGCCGCCTCCGAACTCGAAGACCTTCGTCACCAGCCCGTCAAGGAACTCACGGTCGTGGCTCACGATGATGGCCGTTCCGTCGAAGGCCTTGATGGCCTCTTTCAGCACGTCCTTCGACGGCATGTCCAGATGGTTGGTGGGCTCGTCGAGGATGAGCAGGTTCACCGGCTCCAGCAGCAATCGGATCATGGCCAGCCGGCTCCGTTCTCCGCCGCTGAGCACCTTCACCCGCTTGTCGGAAGCCTCTCCGCCGAACATGAATGCCCCCAGTATGTCGTTGATCTTCAGGCGTACGTCGCCCTTGGCCACGTTGTCGATGGTCTGAAAGACGGTCAGGCTCTCGTCGAGCAGCTGTGCCTGGTTCTGTGCGAAATAGCCTATCTGCACGTTGTGCCCCACCTTCAGAGAGCCTTCAAACGGAATCTCGCCCATGATGCACTTCACCAGCGTAGACTTGCCCTCGCCGTTCTTACCCACGAACGCCACCTTCTCGCCGCGCTTGATGGTCAGGTTCACATGGTCGAACACCACATGGTCGTACTCCTTCTTCACATCGTCGCAGATGACAGGGTAGTCGCCCGAGCGCAGGCAAGGCGGAAACTTCAGGTGCAAGGCCGACGTGTCCACCTCGTCTACCTCTACAATCTCCATTTTCTCCAGCTGCCGCAGACGCTGTTGCACCTGTACGGCCTTCGTCGGTTTATAGCGGAAACGCTCCACAAACTCTCGGATGTCGGCTATCTCCTTCTGCTGGTTCTCGTAGGCTCTGAGCTGCTGTTCGCGACGCTCTTTGCGAAGCATCACGTACTCGTCGTACTTCACGCGGTAGTCGATGACCCTCCCGCATGATATTTCCAGCGTCCGGTTCGAGACGTTGTTGATGAAAGCCCGGTCGTGGCTCACCAGCACCACGGCTCCGCTCCAGCCGGCCAGCAACTGTTCCAGCCACTGTATCGACTCAATGTCGAGATGGTTCGTCGGCTCGTCGAGCAGGAGCACGTCAGGGCGGCGCAGCAGAATCTTTGCCAGTTCGATACGCATGCGCCAGCCGCCGGAGAATTCCTGTGTGGGGCGCTCCAGGTCACTCCTTTCAAAGCCCAGGCCTGTCAGCGTTCGCTCTATCTCGGCCTCCTGTGCCTCGGCTCCCATCATCTGGAATCGCTCGTGCTCGGTCGTAAACCGTTCCACCAGCGCCATATACTCCTCGCTCTCGTAGTCGGTGCGCTCGTTCAGCTGCTGCTCCATGCGGGTGAGGCGGTCTTTGATCTTCTGGATGTCGGCAAAGGCTTTCTGTGCCTCTTCCCGCACGGTGGTCGAGTCTTGCAGAATCATCACCTGTGGCAGGTAGCCGATGGTCACGTCGGCAGGCACGGCCACGTTGCCCGCTGTGGGGCGTTCCATGCCGCAGAGAATTTTGAGCATCGTCGACTTGCCCGCCCCGTTCTTTCCGACCAGGGCGATGCGGTCGCGCTCGTTTATGACAAAAGTTACGTCAGCGAACAGGGGCTTCACCCCAAATTCCACTTTCAGGCCTTCAACAGAAATCATCGGTGACAGATTAGAAAATGAGGTGCAAAGTTACACGTTTTCTCCTGAAAGACAAAATAATTCAGTATGAATTCGCCAAAAATAATCAAAAAACAAAAGAAAACCAGAGGAAGTAATTGTCTTCTTCTGGTTTTCTTTTGTCGCTAAGAATTCGGAAGGTGCATACCTACGCAGATTCATGTAGCATCGCAGATATAAATGAGGAATTGTCGTGAATCAAATTAGTTAGTTCTTATTTCTTGACAAAGGGACCCTCATCCTTGTAGGTTTGTTGGCCATTGCCTGTCGGAGTAAAGCGACGCAGATACATTTCCGAATTGCTCGCAAATCTGATTTCAGCTTCCTCTCTTACGGGATTTAATTTATACTCTTGCTCACCTTCCCTCATGGTGATTGTTTTCCAGTCCATCACCAGTTTTGCGCCATTGACAGTGTAGGTGCCCGTACTGGTTTTCTCAGACAAGAGTTTCATGGTTCCGCTCTCGTGGACAGGTGTCTCATCTTTAGTGTCGTTTTCGCCGTAAATGGTTATTTCAGGCTTGACAGCACCCCAGACAGTTACATCGAACATGTAGTTCTTCGACTTAATAGTAAGGGTCTTCTTTATCTGCTTGATACTCTCAGTGGCTGTCCCTGTCATTGTCGGCGTATAATTGTAGGTTGACTTAATCGTAGTAGCACTATTACCGAACATGGCCTGAATATACTTCTTAATTAGCAAAGGCTGGTGGACACCAGCATCTGCAACACCTAAATTACGCTGATACTGAATCTGTGTTCTTTCCCCATTCGTCACCGAACGCTGAGGATTTTCATACAAAGTGACCTCCTCTGTTCTCACATTTACCACCTTTGCATTCATTATGTAGTACCAGCTCGAGAAGTGAGGAATACGAGCTGAAGTCTCATCAGGAATAGTAGGGTTCGCCCAACTCAGAGAAAGTGCCTCAGCCTTGTTATCCGAATTAACCATCTTCACGTCAAGCTCGGAAGACTTCTCAAGAACGGCCTTCACCAAAGGTCTTTCATCATCAGGTTTTGTCGTCCAGTCTGCACCGTCAGGAGTACAAGCGATTGCGAGAACAGGAACAGCTGCTGCATCATTCACGTTTTCCAGTTCATCAGTGCCGTCATTACCCGGTGTATACAGATATATAGAGAAAGGATCGTCACCTTCTACATCACCCGAACCTGCAGGAATTGCAAGGGATACAACGGTACCCTCGTTATCGCTCTGGTTAGCCGAGCTGTTTGTTGTCATAATTGCGTTCGTCGAACTCTGAGCCATAACGACTGTTGCGTCGTATTCAGGACTCGAAGCATTAGTCATATCAGGATAGAATGAGAGGTTCAGATACTTAGCTGTTCCCGAACCAAACTCCACAACACCATTGTAACCGCCCTTATAACCAGCAGGAGCTCTCACCACTAAAACATCGGTCTTGTCAACACCGTTAAACACATAGATATTGCCCGCCGACTGAGTTGCACTTGCAGTCTTACCGCCAAACGTAATAGATGCCGGCCTCATGTTCAGTTTTACAATCAAGTCATAAGACAGACCTTCCTTTGTTGTTATTACAGAGGTTGAGCCGCCTTGTTCCTCTTCTTGCTCTTCCTTCAGATAGCGTTCATAGAAAGAGCAGTCACCATTGGCCTTAAACAGATAGCCGATCGTATGAAGACCCTCTTCTTGCTGTGGGTCTTCCCATTCCCAGGTTCCAACAATGCGGCTGTCGCCATTATTGTCACTTCCTTTTTCCCCGTTGTCGTCATTGTCATCGTCGCCACAAGAGACCATGAGTGACGCACCTGCCATCATGCCCAGGAAAAAACTTGCCATTCTCAAATACTTTTTCATGTCGTTTCGTTTTTTTGTTTGGAATTATTGGAGACTCTCTGATTTCATTGAAATGCAACCAGAAAGAGCCTCCCTGTAGTTTATCTCGATTACTCTTTCAGGAACTGCGCATTAATCACGCCTCCGTCATGCTGGAACGAGAGAACATAGGCACCCTTCGGCAGGTCGTAGATGCCTATCTGGTCGCCCACGACGCCCATCTGCTTCACCTGACGGCCGTCGAGCGTGAAAATACGGGCCACGCCCTCCATGTCGCCGGGCAGGGTGATGTAGCTGTCGTTGAACTCAAGCGAGGTGTTCGTCTGCAACTGGCGCACGGCATCTGTTTTGCCACCAAACACGGCCTTGGCCGTGGTGTGCTGCTCCGTGGTCTTGAAATACATCATCGGCTCGGTGTAGTCCTTGCCGTTGATTTCCCACTTCGTGAACTTGTCATCGGTCACGGGAATAGCCGTCAGACGGACAGGCGAACCAACAACCACATTATAGGTGCTCACCTCGTCCCAGTTCTCCATCGGGAAGGCTAAGCCCATGCCCTCGCTGCTGATACTGATGTCACCGATCGTAATTGTACAGCCGTCGGTGATTTTCGTGGTGCCGTGGATGTTGGTTCCAAAACAATAATCCTGGGTGGGGTCTAAGTATGCTGAATAAGAACCGTCATTATTTCTACGGTAGCTTATATAAGCATCAGAACCTGCTGCATTTGCATTATATATGCCCCAACTCAAATGATCGTTACCTATTATATTGAAAGTAATCATAGCAGGAATGGTCAATGTTACAGTCTTATCGCTATCAAGTACGACTTCCGCTTCAACTTGTCCATTCAGAACAGAAACGGTATATGTACCAGCTCTCGATTCCATGGTCACTTCTCCATTTTCATCAGTGCCTCTACCCAAACCAGATACATATATATCTTGCTGAGGTACACCATTCGTATCTACAACTTTCACTGTCAGTTTATAATACTTAAACTCAATGACCGTATTTTTATTGAGCGTGATTTCTGTGAGATTTGAACTTGAATAATTATTGCCGTAGCTGTAGGCGCCTGCTGGCAGGTAGTAGGCCCTGCCAATAGTGGCACTAAACAAGGAACTACCGTTTTCATCGTAAACATAAGGGTTGTCACTCTTAGGCGATTCGAAGCGGAGGGCATAGAGCTGCACGTCAACGGTCTTAGTGGCATCGGCTGTGGTGGTAACTGAAACTTTCTGGTTATAATTGCGTGATGCATCGTACCAATCATAATAAAGTTTCAATGTGATTTCCCCGCCAGGAAGGCCTGCATAAGTAATAATGCCTTCTGCTGATGGTTCTACCATTGTTCCATTCAGGGTATAATATATAGGTTGCTCAGAAGTTGCTTCCGTGTCAGGTGTCTTTAGAATACGGAAGGCAACCGTTACCGTCTCCACATTTACCGTCATGTCTTCATTGCCCACGGTAAATTCGCGCTCCTGTCCGCCCATGCTGTAGGTGTAAGTGCCTGGCATCAAGTAGTCTTCGGCCTTGCCTGTTTCGTCGGTCGTAATGGTTTCACTGAGAATTGAAGATTTACCGTAGAGATCTGTCATTGGCAACTGGTTCTTGTAACTCACTTTGATGCTTTGGTTAGCCATGCCTATGTTGAAAGTCACTTTCTGATATTCCAGCGTAATGGCTGTGTCACCTTTCACGGTGAAGGGATCAGAATGCCAACCGCTCTTATCTACCACACAATAGGGACTGGTCGAAGTGGCCTCATAAACAGACTTCCAGACATCATTCTGATAGCGATACAAAGAAAAGCCTTTGCTGACGGGAGCATTGCCGCATTTACCTTTTACGCTAACATTATAGGTCAATTCTTCCTGACTTTTTAATATGACAGTTGTGTCTTCTGTCAAATCAACCGTACCAGTAGAGTAGATGCTTGCACTTCCCCTGAATTCTAAATTATATGTATGAGTACCCGTCTTCAAGTAGAACTTAAAGACAGAACCAGTATAATACGAATACGTGTCTTTTAATTGCCTCTCGTCTATAGATGAGAAATGACCTTCAAATGTAGTGTTCAAGGGTTCTCCACCAGCATAAGTGGTATTGATCGTAAGTTCTTTCACGTCAAACAGCACATCGTCGCCACCTACCACGAAATCGCCCTTATAGCCGAACCCTGTTTCATAGTAAAGGGTCTTGTCGGCATATTGCGGATCTAATGTGATAGTGAGTTCGCCCTTAATTTCATACGTACTGTAAGAACTATTGTCATTCATCCATGATTCACTTTTTATGACTTCACCTTCTGAATAGATCTTTATCGTGAAATCATATGGATTCATCAAATCATAACCGCTGTAATTGAGCACCTCGCCATTGTGCATCAACTTGAAAGTTGTCGTTGCCTCAATAGGAATAACTCCTTCAGGATTCTCGTCTGCATTTGCAGGCACACACAGCATGGTCAGTAGAACCAGCCATAAAGAAAATAGTTTTTTGTTCATAGTTTTTTGAATTTAAAGAGGTTTGTTTATTTGGTTTGTTTAGTAGTCCTTTTCTTGCCGTCTACGATATAGACACCCTGCTTGGCCTCGGAGCGCTTGCGGCCTTGGAGGTCGTAGATAGCTGGCGATTTGCCATTAGCGGTTTCATTGGCGATGCCCGTCATCTCCTTGTTGGGTTTCACGGTGAGGGCGATGCCTAGACTGTCGGCGGTGGCGTTGTAAAGGAGAACATAGCTGTTGCCGCCCTGCGACACCATATTATATATAACAGTACCATCGTCGGCCAGTGTCTTCTCGGGTGTTACGGCTTTGCCGTCAGCATCGTAGAAGTCGGCCTTTCCATTGTCTGCCGACAGACTGTAAATAAGTGTGTCGCCTGTCTGCGTCTCCGTCCTGAAGCCCTGCATGTAGCCTCCTTTTGGAGCCGCAAAGGCAATGCTGTCGCCGTCGGCCAAAGAAAGGAAGGGTGGCTGGATGGTCAGGGGGATGTTTACCGTTTCACTCATCACTGCCAGACTACCCTTGCCGGCACCGTTGAACACTTGCAAACCAAAGAACACATCATCGCGCAGGGATACGGCCTCGCTCGTTACGAGGAAGGCATAGTCGGCAGGGATGCGGTTAGGCACCACATCTTTTATCTCAATCAGCAGGTTGGTGGCATCGAAGGTGCCCGAAGGGTCTAACTCTACGCGATGGCGCGGCCCGTAGTTAAACCAGTATTCATAGGCCACAATCTGATCGCTGCCTGTTTCAAGACTGGGCTTGACGAAGTAGAGCAGGCGCGGTGCACTCAGCCGCCCCGTGTTGTCGGCCACCTGATAGCAAAGCGTATGCAGACCGAACGACAGGTTGCTCACGTCGATGTCGAGCGCGATGTTGCCGTCGGTGGTCTGTCCCTCCACGGCATCGGCCTCGCTGTCTATCCAATAGCGGTAGGCAGTGAGCTGCCGTTGCGTCACATCCTCGCCCAAGGCCAGGAAGTGTTTCAACAGTGTCTGACTCAGCTGTCCGCGCAGGTCGCTCACCCTTACTTGCAACGTGTGCATGCCTTGATGCAGGCGGCTGATGTCGATGTCTACGGTGGCTTGCCCCTCCACAAAAGTTCCGTTCACAGCCTCAGCCCAGTTGCCGTCTATGCAATACTGATAACTGGCAAGGGCATTGTCAGTAAGCTCTGTGCCGCTCTTCAGAAAATATCGGATGAGCGGTGCGCCCCATCGTCCTTTGGTGTTGCTGACACGCATGCTGAGCGTGTGGATGCCCACAGACAGCTGGCTCACGTCGAGGGTCTGTTCCAGCTCACCCGTGATGGGCAGACTTTGACGCTCATCGAAACGCTGGTCTGTCCAGTATTCCAGTGTGCTGGTCTGCACCTGTGCAATGGCAGACAGACCCATCAGGCAGCATAGCGACAACAAGGCGAAGCGTCTTGTAGTGTATGTTGTTCTCATTTCCAAAAGTCTTTAGGTTGATTACTCCTTTGTCTGTGCCTCAGCCTTGATGTTCAGCTTGATGGTACCGTTGGCAGCATCCTGCGTGTCGATGGTGCATTCGGTGATACGGGGGATGGCGGGAATCTTGTTCCAGGCATACACGCCGCCGTGCAAGCCCACCTGAGTGCCGTCTGTACCAATATACTTGTTGGGATATTTCAGGGCAAAGTCCTTGTTCTCTGCGTACGTGCCGTCCTCGCCTTCGGCTGCCCAGACACCTGCGTTCTTCACATCGTTCCAGTTGTTATTCACTAAGACACCATCGAAAGTGTTCCCAATGAAAATATTGTTAGAGGTGGAAGAACCAGGATAGACAGAAGACCTGATGATGCTGTTCGTGTAGTTATAAGCGCCTCCTCCTGTAGTGACACAGTGGTCAATAGTAATTGTTGAATTTGATGGGAAATTATATGATAAGCCAGAGATATGACAATTACTAAATAGAAGATTTCCGGCATATCCATGGTTTGTGTAATCGTGATAGCTTTCTACATAGCCGATCACACTTTGTCTAACAGTATTGTTATAACACGTAGCTTCATAATAACGCAGTCTCTCCATTTTGCATTTTACAATTTCAAGGTTGCATATTGGAGATTGATTATTCAAAAGATTAATCATCACCTCACCATTTATATGTAGTCCTTCTAAATGGGTGCCGTCTGCTTTTCTTCCATCCACAACAGTTTCTCCATCTGAGTTTACAGTGTTGGTATGGGAAAATGTAATTGAACTCTTCAGATACGTTCTCTTTGTCCCCATCGTTTCATCGTCTTCCATACCAGCACCATAGATAGAGAGGGATTTAGTGTAATGTTGATTGCCCACATTGAACTCTCCGCTTGACAGCGTAATCACATCAGCCGAGTCAGCAGCCGCATTGTAAGCACTGACAAGAGCATCCGGCCCATAGAACACGTAAGTCTGATCCCCATGCTGCAGGGTTGCCATCTGTTTCTCAGTTGTCTGAGCTTGCGCTGCAAGCGATGCACAGGCAGCGGCAATGAATAGGAAAATGTTTCTCATAACACTTTTCGGTGCCTATAGAAATCCCCGAGATTCAGCTGTTTTTAGGTTCATAATGAAAATGAAAAGACGTGGGGAAATCTGTACTCCTCGCTTATCCCGAATCTCAGGCTCTCGCATTGCCCCTACCTATAGGATAAGCAATGCCAGTCAGCCCACGCCCATGATATATTATACAAAGTATTGCTCCGTCCATACAACAGACGAAAGCCATGAGCATAATACACCCCACGTGGACGCTTCGTCATCGCTCTCTTTAAAGGTAGATTCAAATTTGCGAGATTTGAGAACTCTAAAGATTACGTTCAGTAAACGTCCTTTTTTACCAATAATGTCTTGGTCCCCGTGCCCTTTCGAGCCGACTGAACCGTTTGCAAAAATAGACAATATTATCGGAACGACAAAGAAATGAAGCTTTTTTAACCTTTTTAGAAACGAATGAACCTGATTTGTGTCCTTTCAAGGTTTCGTTTTAACGGTACGAAAGAATCCCTTCAGCGGGGGATGGCGGCCGTGCCGCGGTTCCGCTGAAGGGATTTGTTGCAGGATGGACGAGAGCCGTTTACCGGGCGGCAACGTATTTGTGGAGTGTGGCACGGACGGCACCTGTGCCGGCATAGAGCTCCTTCACCATGCCCTCAATCTGTTCGCCAAGGCCAGCCTCGTAGAGGTCGAGCCCGAAGACGTCCTTGCGGCTGTAGAGCTGCTTCAGCGGGCTCCAGTCCTGATCGGCCTTGCCTATCTGCAGCGGGGCGACGATGGCCTGCAGTTCGGCCAGCATGGGGTCGGGCGAGGGCTCGAAGGCAGTGCCGTCGTCCTTGATGCCCTTCAGGTAGCGGGCGTAGCCTGCCAGCGTGAGAGGGATGAGCACCAGGTTCGACTTGTCGAGGCCGCGGGCGATATACTTCTTCAGCGTCTCACCAAAGCGGATGGGCAGCTTCTGCGACGTGTCCATGGCGATGCGCTGCGGCGCATCGGGCATGAAGGGGTTGGGCAGACGGCGGTTGATGACCGCACCGATGAACTCGTAGGGGTTCAGTACGCCTGGGTCGACGACGACGGGCATGGCCTCCATGTAGCCGATCTTCTGGATGAAGGCGCGCAGGTCGTCGTCCTTCATCTCGGCCGAGATGAGCGTGTAGCCCAGCATGCAGCCGTAGATAGACATAGCGGTGTGCAGCGGGTTCAGACAGGTTGTTACCTTCATCGTCTCCACCTTGTCAACGGTCTCACGCGTGGTGTAGAGCGCGCCGCCCAGGTCGAGCGGTGGACGGCCGTTGGTGTAGTGGTCCTCGATGACCAGGTACTGCACCTCCTCAGCGTTCACGAAGGGCGCTGTGAACGTGTGCTTCTCCGTCTCGATATAGTCGTTGTCCTCGAAGCCGTCCTGAGCCAGCAGCTCCTTCACCTTCTCGTGGGGGCGCGGCGTGATCTTGTCGATCATCGACCAAGGGAACGTCACCTTCGTCTCGTCCTTCAGGTAGTCGAGGAAGGCAGCGGGCACGAGTCCGTCCTTCACCCAGCGCTCAGCGTAGGCGAAGACACCAGCCTTCACCTTGTCGCCGTTGTGCGAGCAGTTGTCCATCGACTGCACGGTCAGCGGCAGCTGTCCTGCCTGCCAGCGCTCGTAGAGCAGGGCGCATACCTTGCCCATGGCGAAGAGAGGCTTCAGTCCGCGGTTGAGATCGGCCTCGTTGTAGGTATAGCCCTTCTCGGTGATGGTAAACGAGATCATCTGCAGGCTCGGATTGCGGAACACCTCGACCAGTCGCTGCCAGTCGGCGAACTGCGGGTCGGCCTTCAGCGCCTCGGTGACGCTGGCGATGACCTTCTTCTCGATCGAACCGTCAGAGCAGAGGTTCACGCAGAGCGACAGATTTTGATAAGGGGTGTATGCCTTGTCGATGACCTCGAAGTCGAACGTCTCGGCCACGATGACGCCACGGTCGTACTTGCCCGTGTTCAGCGCGTCGTTCAGGATGGCGGCAGGGAAGGCGCGGAAGATGTTGCCGCCGCCGAAGTGCACCCATGTGGGCTCCTTGGCCGTTTTCTCGCGCACGGCCTTGATGTCAAACTTGGGAAGCTGATAGCCTTTTGCTTCCCATTCTGCGGCATTAAACTGGCCGCTCAGGATGTCGTTCAGTTTCATCATTTGATATGTTTATGAGATTATTGCTGCAAAAGTACGGAAAAAAGAACAGACAGGCTTTCCTTTTTAGTACAAAAGTTTGTAAAATCGTACAAGGGGGGGAAAATGCGCCCTTTCACAACCACGTCTGTCTAAATAAGGGGGCTGTTTTTTCGTTTTTCAAGACAAAATAAAATCGCAAACTAGAGCGAACGGTTGTTTCGACGACACTCTTTATTGGCGTGAAAAGCGCATGAAAATGAGCAACGAAGCCGAATGTGCATAGTATTCAGCCTGAATACGCATTGCATTCAGGCTGGATGCTCATGCAATTTGCACCAGAAAAGGAGGCAATTCAGGCTGAATTATCGTGTAATTCGGCCTGAATTGCAAGGGAAAGGAATGCCTGTTTTTGATAAATAAACCATAAATATCTGAAAATCAACAATTTACCAACTATGCTCAAAATGGCCATATTTCTGGCCGAGTGACGGTTTGGTGACCAAGAAGCGAAACTGAGGCATAGTTGTTATTTAGACAAAGGGCCTTTCATTTTTCATTTCTCACTTTATTCAAAGATGGGAAAAAGGTGGTCGTGAGGTGACGGAGTGTTTGCACGTTTGTGTCAATTGTTATTAGAATTGTCACACAACCGGATGACTGAAAATGATTTTGGACGCTCGCTTGCGGGCGTTCAAAAACATTTTTATAATTTTGCAGCCGGAATCTATTAATTATTGTTATGATTACAACAATCGCAGCCACGGCGGCTCTGGTCATCAACGAACTGATGGCCGCTAACGTGGGCGAGGCAATGAGTCCCGCCATAAACTTTGACAGTTGGATAGAACTTTATAACCCCGGCACCGAGGCCGTGAGGCTCGACGGCATGTACCTGAGCGACGATGCCAATAATCTGAAGCGGTGGAAGAT
>Ga0247609_10005570_pt1 | contig 12339 bp, 6 predicted proteins | sample 172DNAGHGlowgp2_FD_193487 | JGI IMG/M metagenome (GOLD analysis project Ga0247609, IMG submission 193487) | Sheep rumen microbial communities from Palmerston North, Manawatu-Wanganui, New Zealand - 1728 DNA GHGlow gp2 | ecosystem: Host-associated > Mammals > Digestive system > Stomach > Rumen ... | reverse complement strand
CGGCAATCCCGAAGTGCTGACTGTTACGGAAGGCTTTAACGGTGAAATAGTAATGGGTACCGACGGCGGCGGTATTTATGTGAAAAAAGGTAACAATATTGAAGGCATCGGCCTGAATGAAGGCCTTTCTTCAATGGTTGTTTTAAGAATAAAAAGGGATGAAAAAAGAAATCTTTACTGGATAATAACCAGTAACTCGATTGCTTATATGACTGCCGATTTTACTGTCGTAACCATCAGGAATTTCCCTTACTCAAACAACTTCGATATGGTTGAAAACAGCAAGGGTGAGATGTGGATATTGGCCAGCAACGGTATTTACGTAGCCAAAGTTGACGAGCTTTTAAACAATGAAAATATCAATCCCACATATTTCAGTATATTCAACGGACTCACCTCCGTTGCGACGGCAAACTCCTATAGCGAACTGACCGAAGACGGAGATTTGTATATTGCCGGCTCCACAGGCGTTTCGAAGGTTAATATCGAAAGAGAATTTGCGGATGTCGTGGATATAAAAATGGCAGTTCCTTATGTGGATGCCGACGGCGTGGATATTTATCCGGACGAAGACGGTGTGATTACAATTCCTCCGCATACCAAGAGAGTTACGATTTTCGGATATGTTTATACTTATTCGCTGATGAATCCTCAGGTTACCTATTACCTTGAAGGATTTGACAAAGACGAAAGAACCGTGGCCGGTTCGGAGTTTGAGCCGGTTACATATACCAACCTTCGCGGAAAGACATATCACTTTATCATGAAACTTGATGATGCCTTAAATTCGGGAGAGAACGAACTCTCGGTTACCATCGTCAAGCAGAAGGCTTTCCACGAGACGCTTCTCTTTTATGTTCTCGCAGCAGTCATTGTGGCATTCGCACTCTATGAACTGATTGTTTTCGTAGTACACAGGAAGACACAGAACTACTTGAAGAAACAGGAAGAAAACAAGCTGTTCATCAAAGAGATGACCGAAGCGATTGCGCGAACCATCGATATGAAAGACCGCTATACAAAAGGTCATTCCACGAGAGTTGCGGAGTACACCGCTCTTCTTGCGAAGGAACTCGGCTATGATGAGGATACCGTTGAGAAGTATTACAATATCGCGCTTTTGCACGATATCGGTAAAATCGGTATTAAACCGGAAGTACTCAACAAAAACGGCAAGCTGACGGATGAAGAGTTTACACTGATTAAGTCACATTCGATTCAGGGTTATAACGTACTTAAAGACATCAGCATAATGCCTGAACTTGCTACAGGTGCAAGATCGCATCACGAAAGACCCGACGGAAGAGGTTATCCCGACGGATTGAAGGGGGAAGAGATACCCAGAGTGGCGCAGATTATTGCCGTTGCGGATACTTTTGATGCAATGTATTCGAACAGACCTTACAGAAATCGTATGAATTTTGACAAGGTGGTATCCATCATAAAAGAAGTGTCAGGCACACAGCTTGCAACCGATGTCGTGGATGCGTTCTTAAGACTCGTGGAACAGGATGAATTTAAAGACCCCGATGACAAGGGCGGCGGATCCATGGATGATATCAACAATATCCATAAAAAGCAGGATGAGGAGTCGGGAAAAAACGAAGATAAGGAAAAGACCGACGAATCCAAGAATGAAGAATAATAAACAAAGAACGGTCGTAAAAAAATGAGAAAACCATACATTGACGAAACGCAGGAAAACAAAAAGAACATAAAGGAGTTTTTGTTAATAGGAATTCCGGTCGGCGCTGTGATTATTATAGCCGCACTTGTTCTTATAGCAGGCATTACAATCACGGAAAAGATTAAAAACAAAAAAGCCGAAAAGCCCGAAGAGGTAACAATCGAAACTTCCGTTACTCAAAGCGATAACGATAATACAAACGATGTGGCTGATGTGTCCGATAACAAGGACACATCAGTTTCTGTTGATTCAAAAGAAAAAGAAGAATCAAAAACTGAAAAAGAAGAAACAAAACCCGAAAAGAAAACTTCGGAGGAGAGTACGGAAGCGGTAAATAAACCGGTAAATTCCATTCTCAATACGGGAAACCTTTCGCAAAAAGGAAGCGGATATGAAGGCACTAAAGGAACAGGCAAATACAACTACGGCGAAGCCCTTCAGAAATCCCTTCTTTTTTATGAGCTTCAGCGTTCGGGTGATCTTCCCGACAAAGTCAGATGCAACTGGAGAGGCGATTCCTGCTTAAAGGACGGTTTAGATGCGGGACTTGATTTATCAGGCGGATGGTATGATGCGGGTGATAATGTTAAATTCAACTTACCGATGTCATATACCGCCACAATGCTTGCGTGGTCGATTTACGAAGACAAGGATGCTTATGTTGAATCGGGACAGCTCGAATATGCTTTATCAAACGTAAAATGGGCCAACGATTATTTTATCAAGTGCCATCCATCGGATGAGGTTTATTACTATCAGGTAGGCGACGGCAATCAGGACCACTCGTGGTGGGGACCTTGCGAAGTCGTTGATACGAGAATGAACAGACCTGCTTACAAGGTTACAAAGCAGAATCCCGGCTCTGCGGTGTGCGCTGAAACAGCTGCTTCGCTTGCGGCCTGTTCGATGGTTTATAAGGATGTGGATAAATCATACTCAGACCTTTGTCTTAAGCATGCCAAGAGCCTTTACAAATTCGCTCGCGATACAAAGTCTGATGCAGGCTATACCGCCGCAAACGGATTTTATAATTCATGGAGCGGATATAACGACGAACTTGCATGGTCCGGCGTATGGCTTTATATGGCAACGGGCGATGATACTTATTTAAAAAATGCAAAAAGCGATTATTCCAATGCCGACCAGAACCATAAATGGGCGATGTGCTGGGATGATGTGCACATCGGAGCGGCCCTTTTACTGGCAGAAAACACCGGTGACAAAAAGTATTCCGACGCGGTTGAAAAACATCTTGACTGGTGGACCACGGGTGTAGGCGGAGAGAGAATCACATATACTCCCAAAGGTCTTGCATGGCTTGATTCGTGGGGCTCGTTAAGATATGCCACAACAACTGCTTTTATAGCTTCTTTATATGCCGAAACCGATACCTGCAGCACTGCAAAGAAGAAAACGTATGAGGACTTTGCACTTTCTCAGGCGGGCTACGCACTCGGAGATACCGGCAGATCGTTTGAAATAGGATTTGGCAACAATTATCCCAAGAACCCTCATCACAGAACGGCGCAGGGTTCGTACTGCGACAATATGAATGAGCCGAGCCCGGGCAGACATATTTTATACGGTGCGCTTGTCGGCGGTCCCGATGCCAACGACGGATACAACGATACCGTATCGGACTACACCGTAAATGAAGTAGCGTGTGACTACAATGCAGGCTTTACCGGACTTCTGGCACATCTTTATTCGAAATACAAAGGACAGACCATAAAAGATTTTGGTGCCGTTGAGACTCCGGGCCTTGAGATATATGCGGACGGAGCAATAAATGTTTCGGGTGATGACTTTGTGGAAATCAAAGCTTTTGTGTACAATATAACAGGCTGGCCGGCAAGAGTACCGGGGAAGATAGAATTAAGATACTTTATAGATCTGACCGAAGTGATTGAAGCCGGCGGAAAGGCTTCGGATATTGAAGTAAGCACCAATTACATGCAGTCCGGCAAATGCGACGGCCTTAAGGTATGGGATGAAGCCAACAATATTTATTATCTTTCGGTTGTATTTGACGACGGCAAACTTTATCCCGGCGGACAGTCCAATTTCAAGCAGGAAATCCAGGTCCGCATGAAGAGCAAGAACGGAGTCTGGGACGATTCAAACGATCCATCTTTTAAGGGACTTTCAAACGGAAACGTAACTCTTGCAAAGAACATGGCAGTTTACGAAAACGACATGCTTGTTTTCGGAACCACACCAAAAAGCGGAGACAAAGCGGGAGAGTCCGTAATTCCTTCGGGAGGTGCGGTTAATAACAATTCCGCAAACAATTCAAATAACGGCGGTTCGAATAACAATTCGGGCAATAACAATAATAACAACAATGTAACCGTTTCGCCTTCAAGCGTGACTTCCGATACGGGAGATCTTGCGGTAAAGATTGAATACACGGGCGACGGCAAGAGCAGCGTATCGGGAACAATCGAATTTACCAACAATTCCTCCGATGCCCTGGATTTGTCGAAGACAACGATTACGTATTATTACACCGCAGACAACAAAAATGCGTTTGTATTTGACAATTATCACAGTGCAGTCAATGCCAAGGACGGTACATATACGGCTTTAAATAACGTGACCGGCAGCATATCCGATGCTTTGGGTACGGACTGTGACAAAAAATGTGTCATTTCAATCGGAGATTCGATGTCTCTTAAGAAGGGAGACAAATTTACCGTCAGCTTTGCCATCCATCCTTCGGATTGGAGCAATATAAACATTACCAATGATTATTCATACAAAAACAGTGACGGCGTAGTTATCAAAACGGGCGGAAATATCGTATTTGGCAAGGAGCCGTAAGAAAAATAAAAAAATACCATAAAAAGATAAAACTGATTCGTATCTTTAGTGGAGTTAGGAGGAAACTTGACTCAGGAAAAGTTTTCGGAGTGCATCAACAGAATAAAGAATAAAGACAAGTCCGGCCTGAAAGATATCTATGATGAATATCTCGGATATATTTATTCTATTATCTACGGTGTAGTCGGGCAGAAAGAAAATGCCGAAGACGTGACACAGGATTTTTTCGTGAAGCTTTATAACATGGCGGAAACCATGGAATTAAAAGATTCGCACAAAACCTTTCTTGCAACGATTGCCAGAAATATGGCAATTGATTTTGTAAGAAAAAATTCACGATCGGTAGCGGTAGACGATTTTATCGAAGAGGGTATTGAACCCGTAGCAAACGATAAGGTCGAAGAGACAGTAATAGGAGATATGACGGTAACCGAAGCACTCGCCACTCTTTCGGAAAAAGAAAGGCAGGTTGTCAGTATGAAGATACTATCCGATATGACGTTTGCCGAAATATCGGAAGCGCTTGGGGTGCCGATGGGTACCATTACCTGGCGTTATCAGGAAGCCATCAAAAAATTAAGGAGGTTGGGCTATGAATAAAGATCTTTCAAAAGAATATAAAGAAGCCGTAATGAACGATTTGCCCGATCTCTGGGGCAGAATCGAAGCGGCTATCGATGAAGAGGAAAGCAAAAACGGTAACGAAACACCGTCCTCAAATGTTATTAATTTCGTTAAAGAAGAAGACAAAACAAACACAGCAAACAAATATGCGGTAAACGCATTTGACAATGAGCCGGTAAAAGCTCAGACAAAAAAGAAGAAATTCAGAATTCCCGCATGGGTATTTGTTGCGGTACCCTCGGCAGCTATTCTTCTTTTATTAATAATTCCCGCAGGATTTCTTATGATGAGTGGCGGAATGGGCGGCAAATCATTCTCAACCGTGACAATGGATATGGCAACAGCCACAACCACAACCAACTCTGTGGAATCCGCAACCGACGGAGCATTTTACGATTACGCTCCGGCAATGGACGAACCGGCCATTGCTGAGGAAGCGGAAGAATATGTATATTCCGATTCGGAACCCGCGGTAAGCGAAAGTGCCGCTACGACAACATCTGATTTTACAGGCACAACCGAAGAAAATCATTCGAAACAGGAAACCGGCTCCGATTATTCTTTGGATCTCAAAAACCTTCAGGGCGACAATTATAATTTTATGCCGCCATCGGTAAGAGAAGAAGATACCTGTATTATAAATGACAATGTTTCGGTTAAGTTCCTTTCGGTACATGAAAACGATGAAGGTGTAAGACTGGCAGAAGTCGAAATCATCGAGGTTTTGGGCGATTATGATTATACTCCCGACGAATTTGAAGGATTTGAAGAGGGCGAAATAATTACGGCTTATATGATACCTGTTTTTGAAGATGACGATTTAACCGATTCAGAGTTTAACTGCATTGTAAGGTATATTCCCGACGATGAAATCGGATATGTAATCGAACCGGCAAATGATGACTGAAACCGGACCTGAAATTTGTAATAAATCGGATATTATTATATAATAAAATTTGTGTGTCATAAAAACATGGGACTTTCGGAGGTCATAATGAAAAAAAACATAATAAAAAGGATTATATGCATTCTTATGCTCGGGGCATTGATTGCATTTATTCCTGCGCGTTTTGCGGAGGCCAAAAAAACATATGATTTTGAGGTATCTTTAAACGCAGGTTACGGTCAGAAGGTTTTGGTAGGATACGGAGCACCTTTTGAGATAACCGTCACCAACAAAAATACTGATAATTTTGAAGGATGTCTTCAGCTTATTATCCCCGGTTTTTCCAACAACAATATTCTTTATGAAGAAGATATTGCACTCGGTGCCGGAGAGACCAAGACAGTACAAATTGTAGCAGGTATTCCGGTTCCCGCTGAATTTGTCAACGTCAGAATGACCAATAAAAAATACAAGGTTCTTTGGTCAGAACTTCAGAAAATAAATGTATCAAAGACCAAAAATGATATCAGAGTCGGTGTTTTATCCGATGATTTTTCCGCGCTTGGATATATGGACAGAGTTCATTTTCTTTCCGATACATCCAGGTTTACTTCGCTCGTAGAACTTTCAGCGTCAGACTTTCCCGTTAATTATACAGCACTCGACATGCTGGATATTATTCTTATTTCTGATTTTTCCACGGATTTACTTACAAAGGAACAGATAAACGCACTTAACCTCTGGGTAAAAAAGGGCGGTTTGTTAATCATCGGTACAGGTTCGACCGCCAATAAAACATTATCGGGATTATACGGAAACATAATAAATGAAAAAGTAACTTCCACATCCTCTAAAAACACGACACTCGGTCTTGCTACCGAGGACTATTCATATCTTACACAGATAGGTTCCCAGACAAATTCCTATGATATGTTTGACGGTTTTTACGACGGATATTATTATTACGATTTTGATTCGTATACGGATCCTTCGTATTATTATGATTATGACGGTGACGGAACAAACGATTATATATTCGCTTACGGCGGCGATTATGATGCTTCCGGCGATTATCGTGATGCATACGGTAATCTGGTAGATCCCGCAAACATTTATCTTTTTGAAAACAATGCATTTTATACCGATTCAAACGGTGCTTATCATTATAAATATTATGATGAGAGATACGGATATGTTTCGGAAACTCTGGATGAACTTTTGAACAATTACGGTTTCAGCGAAGACGAAATGAGCGAACGTGCATATCCGGAGTATTGCAACCTCCTGGGATTTGACCCGAAATGGTATCTTTGCGAGCAGCTTTCGCTTGCTGACGAAAGCGATCTTGATGCGGCTTTTGATCAGTATTTCGGTGATGATTATAAAGAGTTTCTAAGACACTATGCATATTTGTTTATTAATTATGTATATAACGGATATGATTTAAGACCTGATTTAAGTGTAGATTCCAATGCGGTTATTTCCTATGATTACAAATATCTCGATATTGACTGTGCGGGAATCGACGAAACACTAAACAGATCTGCAGATGAGATTATATACGGAGATACATCCGATGGCGATACTTACCCTCTCGCAAAAGTAATAAAGAGCGGAGACGGCAAGGTGATTCTTTGTGCGGTGGATTTTACCAAAAACCCTATTCCCAAGAATTCATCATCGGGTGAATTTTTCAGAAATATTATAGAAAAGATTGCAGGAACAGATTTAATCAACGAAGCCGTCGAGTATGAAAACAAAGCGGGAAATTCATATTATTACTCTTACGGTAACGGATATTCGGAAGAAAAACTCTTAAAATCTGCCGGAAGTGCTCCCGTACCTCCGCTGATTCTCTATCTGGTAATTCTTCTTTTGTATTTTGTTGCAATTCTTGTAGTATATGTAATTTGCTTAAAGAAGAAAAAAACATGGAATCTCTGGGTTATATATCCCGTATCGGCTTTAGCCGTGGCTGTGCTTATTTTCTGCCTCGGTTTTTCGACCAGAGTTTTAAGATTAAATACCAATGTTATTACGCTTCTTTTCCCCGATTCGGTATCAACACAGGAAATCGATTTTATAAATGTTACCGTTCCGAAGGCCAAAGAGTATGTGATTGACTTTACAAATGAAATAGAGGTGGACAGAAATTACAGCACTCAGGGCGATTATTACTCTTCATCCGATGTAGATTACGATACATATTCTGTCAGATACAGGTCCGATTACGATCATATTCAGAGTGTTATTACCAACAAGGTAGCACTTGAGAGTCAGGCATTTAAAGCTGAAGCCGCATATCCCACACAGGGAGGATTGGATGTATCTCTTAAGACAGATCTTTCAATCGGAGGAAAGGTTCCTCAGAATATCTGTGTGACCAACAATTATTCGACCGTACTTGAGGACGTTATAGTTCAGCTTTATACAAATAAAGGTTACGAGGATTATTATTTCAAAAAAATCAAACCCGGTGAAAGCGTGGTTGCAAGCGCGGGCAAAACCATCGATGACAACAAGTCTAATACAAGCTACTATTCGTCTTACACCAAGATGTACTCTAACAGACTGGACAGTCATTATACCAAGCATAAATCCATAGAAATTACCGCGGGCGTTTTCCTCGGAAATCTTTACAGAGGATTTAATGAAACAATACGTCGCGATTCGGTTCTTAAATATGTTGAGGATGAATATGCTCCGGATAATGATCATATCCTGGTGGTTGCTTTCCCCAAGTCGGATATAGCGGCAAAAGTAACCGAAGGCAAAAAGAGCAAACAGACACGTACCGAAGCCATTATCTTCTGGGATAATTATAATAATCTTTCGGTACAGTAACAGGTAAAGTCCTTTTTTGGGAGATAAAGATGATAGAGATTAAACATTTGTATAAAAGATACGGTAGATTCCTTGCATTAAACGATTTTTCACTTAATGTTCAGGACGGCGAACTTTTCGGTTTCGTAGGTTCGAACGGTGCAGGAAAGACCACGACCATGAGAATCTGTGTCGGTCTTTTAAAGGCTGACGGCGGAGAGGTATTAATCGACGGCGAAAACATGCTTAAAAATCACAGGGCACTGGCTGAAAAGGTCGGCTACGTTCCTGATTATTTCGGTGTATATAAGAGCCTTTCGGCATCGGAATACCTTCACTTTTTCGCAAATGCATACGGTATTTACGGAAAAGAGGCGGACAAGTTAAGTGCCGAACTTTTAGACCTTGTAAATCTTACACATAAAAAAGATTCCGATGTAAACGGACTTTCACGAGGCATGAAACAAAGACTCTGCCTTGCAAGAGGTCTCGTACACAATCCGGATATTCTTTTCCTCGATGAGCCTGCGAGCGGTCTTGATCCCAAGGCAAGATATGAATTAAAAGAGATACTCAAAAACTTATCTTCCATGGGTAAAACCATTATTATCTCGTCGCATATTTTACCCGAACTTGCAGAGATGTGTACATCGGTAGGAATTATAGACAAAGGTCATCTTGTGCTGCAGGGAAGTATCGAAGAGATTCACCGTGCTGCAGCGATGTCTTCGCCGCTTAACTTAACTGTGAATGAAGAGCAGATTGATGATGTATTTGCCATACTTCAGAACAATCCTTTTGTTCAGAAGGTTACCGCTCAGGGAAGTATACTTAAGATTGTATTTACGGGAACAAAGGAAGACGAAGGGAAAATGCTTGCAAGCCTTGTTTCATCAAATATTGCCGTTAGCAGCTTTTATCGCGAGGAAGGTTCGCTTGAAAGCCTCTTTATGCAGATAGTATCGGGACAGGCAGCTGCACCGAATAAAAGGAGTTAATAATGAGTAAGCTTAAAAAGAATAAAACCAATGCTGTTTTATACAAGGAAATGACAATTGATATGAAGCGCCCGAAAATTATGATTATAATGCTTTTAATCAATATATTTCTGGTTCCGATTTCACTGAGTTTTTTCTTGGGAATAATGATATCGTCCTTTGAAGCATCCTGTTCATATCGTGTGCTGGCATGGTATCTGATTGCCATGGTATTTGTTGAAGCAACACTTCTTTTATTCCTTACTCCCGCGATTACAGCAGGAAGTGTTTCTCTCGAAAAAGAGAGACAGACACTGGATGTGCTTCTTACCACGAGAATGACTCCATGGGAGATTATCAAAGGAAAATACGGTTCGGATTTTATATTCCTCGCACTTATGGTAATATCCACTTTTCCTCTTCTTGCGATAGTGTTTATTTACGGCGGTATATCGTTCTTCCAGCTGATATATATAGGCCTGGTACTGCTTGTATTCATCGGATTTATTTCGTGCTTCGGAATATTCTTCTCGGCACTGACGAAGAATACGATTGTTTCGGTAATACTTACATATCTGTTTTTAATGATTTATATTTCGGTTACACTTTCGACACCTTTTGTCATTCAGTCGGTTATAGCAGCGATAAACAGTTCGCTTTATTATGATAAAACCACGTTTGCATGGGTGACGGATCCCCATTTTATCAACGGGGACTTCTTAATGCTGCTCGGAACATTCAATCCTTTACTTATGATATTTGATGTTTTGGGCAATACCATCGGATACAATTTCGGAGATTATGCTTCGGTTAAAGGCATGATTTCCATGTGCGGAACCGAAATCCTGCCTCATTTTACAGAAAATAATATTCTGATGAAATTATGGACTCCCATCAGCATGGTGGAAATGATTCTTATTTCACTCGGCGTTTTAAGACTTTCCGCATATATATTAAGTCCCGTAAAAGGAAAAGTCAGAGAAAAAAAGAAAAACGTGAGCATATCACAGGAGCAGCAGCAGTTAAATTAAGAGGTGTTTTTTATGGAAATAGATAAAAAGATTGAAAACCTCATAAAAAGAGCAAGAAAAAGACTTTGTTTTATAAAATTCATCAAAGGACTTCTTCTTTTCATAATAATCGGTCTCGCACTCTGGGGACTGATGCAGCTTATTTCCCTTTTCGTGCCTTTTTACAGCGCTACAATCGTGGGTATAGCACTTTGTATGGCTACGATTATTATCGGAGTAATAATCACCGTTATCCGTTACCCGTCAAAGAAAGAAGCGGCATTAAGCCTTGACTCCAGGGGATATAACGAGAGAGTTATCACCTCGATGGAATTAAAAGGAAAACACGATGTTTTTTCAAATATGCAAAAGACGGATACGCTTGTTAAAACTTCGGGCATTTCAATGAGAAAAGTATTTCCGATGAAGTTTACGGCACTTCCTTTTATCCTTTTCTTCTTAAGTGTGATGTTTGTACTCACGACTGGTCTGATACCCGCGAAATCCAAGGATATTGCTATTGAAAATCACATTCTTCAGGAAGAGAAAAAACAGGCAGAGGAAGAACTCGAAGACCTTGTGGCAGAGATTAAAGAAACACATACTCTGAGCGTTGAAGATGTAAAAAAACTTGACGAAATGTTAAAGGAAGCCAAGGAAGAACTTGCGGAGAGCGAAAACTCAACCGAAGTCGACAAGGTAAAAGAACGTTTCGAAAACAAGATTTATGATTATGTAGGCGAAGAAAAACCGGATGAGAACAAGAGAGAAGCGGAAGCGATACAGAATGCTCTCGATTCGGTGATGAAAGATGAAGTAAAGCCCAAAGATCAGGCCGAAATAGCCAAAGAACTTGAAGAACTGGCCAAGAAAAACCAGGACGAAGAACTTGAGAAAATTGCCGAACAGATGCAGAAGGAACTTGAGGAGAACGGAGAGATATCCGATTCGACAGCTTCCCAGGCACAGCAGCAGTTAGAGCCGTATGTAAACGGCGATCTTTACAAAGACCCTGATGGTGATTCCTACAAGGATCCTAATGGAGACCCGTATAAAGATCCTAATGGAGACCCGTATAAAGATCCCAACGGAAATAATGGTGTACTTGATCCAAACGGAAATAATAGCACACCTGATCCAAACGGAAATAATAGCACACCTGATCCAAATGGAAACAATGGTACACCTAATCCAAACGGAAATAATAGTACGCCTAATCCAAACGGAAACAATCCTTCTCAGAATCCCGGAAACAACGGAAATCAGAATCCTAACAATAACGGAAATCCTAATCCCGGAGGAATAAATCCCGGTCAGAATAATCCTACACCCGGATTACAGAATCCAAGCGGACAGCCTAATCCTAACGGCCAGCAGAACCCCGGAGGACAGCAGAATCCAAACGGTGGCCAGCAGAACCCTAACGGCGGTCAGCAGCCCGGACAAGGACAACAGCCTGGCCAGCAGGACGGTCAAGGGGGTCAGGACGGTCAGGGCCAGCAGGGCGGA
>Ga0247609_10005569_pt1 | contig 12340 bp, 8 predicted proteins | sample 172DNAGHGlowgp2_FD_193487 | JGI IMG/M metagenome (GOLD analysis project Ga0247609, IMG submission 193487) | Sheep rumen microbial communities from Palmerston North, Manawatu-Wanganui, New Zealand - 1728 DNA GHGlow gp2 | ecosystem: Host-associated > Mammals > Digestive system > Stomach > Rumen ... | reverse complement strand
TTGAAGAACACCTACCCCTCCTTTATCCCTTTGTTTATGGGCATTTCAAGCGTTTTGAGGTAGGTGTTAGGTGTTGTAGGAGAAATGTGTAGGAAGCGTTTGGTGTTTTCACTCCTTTCCACTACCTTTGCAACCGTTTCGAAAAAAGTCGTAACGAAAAGAACTGCAAAGGGAAATCATTCTTATGAATACTATCTTCATCGTACTACCCATACTCACCATCCTGATGTTCGACTTGGGATTGGCATTGAAACCGCAAGATTTTCAACTTTTCCTGCATCGTCCGCTCCCCATCTTGGCAGGTTTGTTGGGGCAGATTGTAGTATTACCCTTGCTGGCTTGGGCTATCTGCTACTTTTTTCACGTCAGTCCGCTGTTTGCCATCGGCATCATGCTCATTGCCTGCAGTCCGGGCGGCAGTTCCAGCAATGTCTTTTCCATGTTGGCAGGTGGCGACGTAGCCTTGTCAGTGTCGCTGACCGCCCTGAGCAGCGTCATCACCCTGTTTACTGTACCCGCCATCATGGCCTTCGTGACGCAATCCGTGGGTACGGCTACCGACATCCAGTTGCCTGTTGGCAACCTGTTGGTACAGAACCTTGTGCTGATGGCTGTTCCCATTGTCCTCGGACTATGGTTGGCGATGCGCCGTAAGGCGTTGGCAGAGCGGTTGCATGCCCTGTTGAAGCGGTTGGCATTTCCCTGTCTGCTGTTGCTGGTCACCATCTTCTTCCTGCAACATCGCGACACCATTGTCAACTCGTTTGCCATGCTGGGCGGTGCCGTCACCGTGCTTATCATAGCCGCCATGGGTAGCGGAGCCCTGTTGTCGTGGGTGATGCGGCTGACATCGCGCGAACGCCGCACCATCGTCATCGAAGTGGGCATGCAGAATGCTGCCCAAGCCATCACGGTGGCCTGCAGTCCGTTTGTCTTCAACAATGAGACGATAGCCGTTCCCGCCATCATCTATGCCCTGATGATGAACATCATTCTGCTCATCTACGTGTTTTGCTTAGGAGGTCGAAAGTCAAAGGTCTAAAGTCAAAGGTCAATCGGAAAAACTCAAATAAATTTGGTTTTTCCCTCGCTTAATCGTAACTCTGACTTTGTCGTAATCGCGAAGCGCTTTCACAAAGCGAAGCGACTGAAAGAAAATACTCACGCTCGGAAAAACTCAAATAAATTTGGTTTTTCCCTCGCTTAATCGTATCTTTGTCGCGTTATTAGTACGACAATAATGTATTTCACTGGAATCACCATAGCCGTGATGACCTTTATCACTATCGGCATCTGGCATCCTATCGTCATCAAGACAGAGTATTACTGGGGCACGCGCCCTTGGATTCTCTACCTGATAGTGGGTGTGGGATGTTGCGTGGCAGCCCTTTTCGTAGCAAATGTCTATCTGTCTTCGTTCCTGGGCGTCTTCGGCGCATCAGCCCTCTGGGGTATCGGTGAACTCTTTACGCAGAAGAAGCGTGTTGAAAAGGGATGGTTTCCCAAAAATCCGAAAAGAAAATGAAGACGTTGAAGATATACGAAGCCGATGACAAGATGATTTCGCTCATCAAGGACAACTACAGCGTGCTGCAGTCGTTGGGGGCTTTTGGCATCAGTCTGGGTTTCGGCGACAAGACCGTTGCCGAGACTTGCCAGATGAACGGTGTGGATACCTATACCTTCCTGGCTGTCGTCAACTATACCAGAAACAACATCAGCGACTACGAGGACGATGTACGGATTCACGTTCCCACCCTGTTGCACTACCTGAAAGCGAGCCACACCTACTATCTCGACTTCCAGTTGCCCTCTATTCGCCGCGAATTGCACGAAAGCATCAGCCAGGACGACGCGATGGGCAAGCTCATCATGAAATTCTACGATGACTACTCACGCGAGATACGGCGTCACATGAAGTACGAAGAGAAGACACTCTTCCCCTACGTGGAGTCGTTGCTGGCAGGCAGTCCGCTGAGCAACTACAACATTGAGACCTTCTCCAAGCATCACGAGCAGACCGACCAGCAGCTGCGCCAGCTGAAACTGATGATTATCAAATACCTGCCTGGCGACACCTTGCGCAACAGCCAGCTGACAGCCACCCTCTACGACATCTACAACAACGAAGAGTGGTTGAGGATGCACGCCGAGGTGGAAGACCATATCTTCACCCCAGCCATCAAGCGTTTGGAGCATAGCGCCACACCCGTGAACGTGCCGCAACCCGGCAACAGCGATGTACTGTCGGAGCGTGAACGCGATGTCGTCATCGGTGTGGTAGAAGGACTACTGAACAAGGAGATAGCCGACCGCCTCTGCATCTCCGTCAACACGGTCATCACCCACCGCCGCAACATAGCCCGCAAGTTGCAGATTCACTCTCCTGCCGGACTCACCATCTACGCTATCGTCAACGGACTTGTCGATATTTCCAACGTGAAACTCTGATAATATACCATCAAACAAACTACAACAACAATGAAACGAATTTATTTTTTATTCGCGCTCGTAGCAGCAGCAGTCTGCGCCTCAGCAGCAAATCTTTCGGAAGACTTTTCGTCTCTTCCAGCCAAAGACTATTCTGGAACGGTAACCACCAGTTCCGGTCAATGGGAGTTAATCAACATGAAGGCAACCACCAAAAACGGTTCCCAGGTGTTGCTCTTCAACGGCAATGGCTCCTATGTCAGGTCACCTAAAGTGGATAATCCCGGAACCCTTACCATAGCCTTCGGTTGTGGCGGCTCCAAGGAGTTCGACATCGCCTACTCTGTCAATGGCGGCGAATGGACCACCCTGGACACATACAAGATGTCCAGTGCAGGCACCTATACGTACACCAAAGACACCGGCCTCGGCGAGACCGAAGGCGTGCGCTTTAAGATTACTGCCACAAAAGGTGGCAACGTCTGGATGACATCTATCACAATCGGCAATGCTTCCGGCGGCGGCAGCCAAGGCGGCGGTGAAGGTGGTGAAGGTGGCGAAGGTGGCGACGAGCCCACCAACCCCGACCCACAGCCAGAGATTCCGTGGACGGGTCCGCACAGTGTGGAGCATTGTATCTACGTAGCCCCCTGGGCACCCGACGACAGTGGAGACGGTTCGTGGGAGCATCCCTATTACAACTTGCAGAAAGCCGTTGACCAGGCACAGCCCGGCGACAGCATCTATGTGCGCGGCGGCACCTATTATCCTAGTGCTTTCCGCGACAAGATGTCCGACGGCAAACTGTTGCAAACCAACAAGGTTCTCATCGACAAGAAGGGTGATGCCGACCATTGGTACACCATCAAGACCTTCCCTGGCGAGTTCCCCGTGCTGAACTTCAAAAACCAACCCAAAGGCACCAACAAGTCGTCAACCTATGGCGGCATACAACTGGAGGGCGACTACTGGCACATCTACGGTCTGCACATTACCGAGGCTGGCGATAACGGCATCAAGCTGGAAGGTTCGCACAACAAGATTGAGCGCTGCACCTTCAGCAAGAACGACGACACGGGCATTCAGCTGGGCTTCGGCCACAAGTTTGAAGACTCCCACCCCGGCATCAGCAAGAACGACGGCACCTACTGCGCCTATAACGACGTCATCAACTGCGACTCCTACCTCAACTTCGACCAGACCACTGGTGGCGGCAATGCCGACGGCTTCGCCTGCAAGATGCACAACGGCATCGGCAACCGGTTTATTGGCTGCCGCGCTTGGCACAACAGCGACGATGCCTGGGACCTCTATGAGACAGACTTTCCGGTGAAGATGATTGAGTGCTGGGGCTGGGCATCGGGCGATCCGAAAGACTTCGGAGGGCGTCGCGGAAACGGTAACGGCATCAAGCTCGGCGGCAACGGAACGGGCGGATCTTCTGTCGGCATTCATGAGGCATGGTACTGTGTTGCTTTCAAGAATAACCAGACATCTTCCGTGAAAGGCTTCGATGAGAACTCCCACAAGGGTGGCGTGAAACTCATCAACTGTCTGGCATTCGACAACGGCTACGACTTCATGTTCGAAGACTGCGACGACCCCAACGAATTCTTCTTCTACAACAACGTCTGCATGGGTAAGACCGAGACCAAAGGCGGATACACCGACAGCAACAACGCCGTCAACCTAAGCATTGCCGATGCCAAGAACGCTTGGAAGAACAACGCTGTCACTACTGGTTTCTCGAAGGACGACTATGTCAGCCTCAGCGAGGAAGATGCTATGGCTCCACGCGCTGCCGACGGCAGTCTGCCTACACGCTTTGCCCGCCTGAAGAGCAGTTCTGTTCTCATTGGCAAGGGTAAGGACATGACGGAAGAACTGAAAGCCTCTTTCCCCGACCTGTGGCAAAACTATGTAGGGCGCTGCGGCAAGGATCTGGGTCCGTATGACTACAAGTCTTCTGCAACCACGGGTGCTCAGCTCATTCTCACCAATAGTAAGGAACTGTCGCTGACTGTTGCCCACGGCAACCTTCAGTTTACTGTTCCTGCCGATGGCAAAGCTTGCGTTGACCTCTTCTCTCCGCAGGGCGTACAGGTGGCAAAGGTAGCCAACCTGCTCGTATCTGCAGGCGGTCAGTACAGCATACCCGTCAATGCACAACTGACGACAGGAGTCTATGTTGCACGTCTTAGTTTTAACGGAGAAACACGAACCGTGAAATTTACCGTGAAATAACTAACCAATAAGACAACTATGGTCAACAGATTCATCTTGAACGAAGTGTCATACTTCGGACCGGGCGCTCGCAAGGAGCTGCCCGGAGTAGTTCAGCGCCTCGGCTTTAAAAAGGCGTTAGTGGTAACCGACAAAGGGCTGATGAAATTCGGCGTGGCACAAAAAGTGCTCGACGTAATGGACGAGGCAGGCATCCCCTATGCCATCTTCGACGATGTGAAACCCAACCCCACGGTGACCAACGTGAAAAACGGTATCGATGCCTGCAAGGCTGCGCAAGCCGACTTCATCGTAGCTATTGGTGGAGGCTCCGCCATGGACACCGCCAAAGGTATCGGCATTGTCATCAACAACCCTGAGTTCGCCGACATCGTATCGTTGGAAGGCGTTGCTGACACCAAGAAGAAGACGTTGCCTATCATCGCACTGCCTACAACGGCAGGAACGGCGGCAGAAACCACCATCAACTACGTCATCATTGACGAAAGCCGACAGGCAAAGATGGTGTGCGTAGATCCGAACGACATCCCCTGTGTAGCTATCGTCGATGCCGAACTGATGTACTCACTGCCGAAGTCACTCACGGCGGCTACGGGCATGGATGCCATGACGCACGCCATTGAGGGTCTCATCACGAAAGCCGCATGGGAGATGAGCGACATGTTCGAGTTGAAAGCCATAGAGATGATTTACAAATATCTGCCCATCGCCGTCAACGACCCGACGAATCCGGAAGGTCGCAACGGCATGGCGGTGGCGCAGTATATCGCCGGTATGGCATTCTCCAACGTCGGTCTGGGTGTTGACCACGGTATGGCTCACCCTATGTCTGCCCTTCACGATGTGCCTCACGGCGTGGCTTGTGCCATTCTGCTGCCTACGGTAATGCGTTTCAATGCGCCCGTTGCCAAAGCGAAGTATGTAGATATTGCGAAAGTCTGCGGCGTCTATCAAGACGGCATGACTGTTGACGAGGCTGCAGATGCTGCCTGCAAGGCTATTGAAGACCTGTCGAAGCTGGTAGGCATCCCACAGCATCTCACCGAACTGGGTATTGAGGAAAAAGACATTCCGGCATTGGCAGAACAGGCTATTGTCGATGTCTGCACACCAGGCAACCCGCGCGAGGTGACCAAGCAGGACATCCTCGACTTGTATCATAAGATTTTGTAGGACAGAACAACCTCTTTATGACCTATAAAAAAGCCTCCCGATTGGGGAGGCTTTTCTTTATCAACTATTTCTTTGTTTTGTTCCCATTCGGGCTTCAACGACGTTGACGACATAGTCGCCCAGCTTTTCGCATTCGCTGATGATGTCCATATACATGGTACCGATGGCATAGGTATATTTGTGGTCATCGATATCGTTGATGTTCTGAGACTTCAACTGGTTGCGGTAGTTGTTGATTTCGTTTTCTATGTTGAACGAACGGTTGATGTCGTTCTGCTCGCGGTAGCCCACCAGCGTGGCATTCATCTGCGACAAGGCTTGGTTGGTGAGTTCCATCATCTGATGCATGTGATGGTATTGGTCTTGGGTGAAATCTTCCTTGCCCTTGATGCGTCGGTTCAGTGTTCGGGCAATGTTATAACAAGAGTCACCGATACTCTCTATCTCGCTGATTTCGCGCAACATGGCTCGAATCTTTGCCTTCGTCTCGTCGGAGAGATGGGCATCGGAGATTTCGTCCAGGTATTTGGCTATCTCTATCTCCATGTTGTCGGAGATGCCTTCGTATTTCTCTATGCGCGAGAAGGCTTTGACAAAGGCTGCCTCATCTTTCTCTACCACCAGTTCGCGCACCATGCCGAACATGCGCTGGATACGGACGGCAAAGGATTGGATTTCTTTTTGTGCCTCAAGCACGGAAAGCTCTGGCGTCTTCATGAAGCCGGCTGTGATGAAACGCAGACGGAAGTCTTCTTCCTCGCCATCGACCTTCTTCGGTTTGATGACACGACAGACAATCTTTTCTATCTGAGGTATGAACCAGATGAGGATGATGGTGTTGGCAACATTGAAGCAGGTGTGGAAGGCTGCCAATACGAACGACAGTTTAGCGGCGTTGGCAAGGAAGCCAGGAGCACCCTTGACCATCGTCTCGTCGTAGCCCACCAGTCCGCACACCATATCGACAAAGGGTTTGAAGACAACAAGTATCCAGCAGATGCCGAAGAGGTTGAAGAACATATGGGCAAAGGCAGCTCGACGCGCCTGTGTGTTGGCTGTCATCGCTGCGATATTCGAAGTAACAGTAGTTCCGATGTTCTCACCCATGACGAGGGCTATGCCCTGATAGATGGGCAGTACGCCACTGGAACAGAGTATCATCGTGATGGCCATGACGGCTGCCGACGACTGGACACAGAGTGTCAGCACACCTCCCAATAGAAGGAAGATAATAGTGGTGACAAACGAATTGGGGTCAAACTGCGAAAAGAAGTCGAGCACAGCCTGATTCTCACCCAGATGCATGTCGATACCTGTCTGGCGAAGAGTGCCCAGTCCGAGAAACATAAAGGCGATACCGAAAAGGAAATCACCGATAAATCGTTTCTTTTTTGAATAAATCAGGATGATGGCAATGAAGAATGCCGGATAGACAAAGTCGGTGATGTTGAACGAGAAACCGGCAGACATAATCCACGCCGTCAGCGTTGTACCGATGTTGGCACCCATGATGACGGAGATGGCTTGTGCCAACGTCAACAGTCCCGCATTGACAAACGAGACGGTCATCACCGTAGTAGCAGTGGACGACTGCACGGCAGCTGTGACGAACATTCCCGTCAGCATTCCCGTAAACCGGTTGGTAGTCATGGCTTGCAGGACGTGACGCAACTGCGAACCTGCCATTTTCTGCAAACTGTCGCTCATCGATTTCATACCGAACATCAGCAAAGCCAACGAACCGATGAGCTTAAAGAAAATCCAAATCGACATAAACAAAAATGGGTTTAAATCATATTTTTATGGTGCAAAGATACGATTAAGCGAGCACAAAAACAAAGAACTTGTTCTTTTTTTGTCAAGCGAGAGTATCTTCGACATAGTCAATGATACGATTAAGCGAGCACAAAAACAAAGAACTTGTTCTTTTTTTTTGTCGAGCTTTCCTTTGTTTTTTCGTCGTTTCTTCGTATCTTTGACCCCTATAATGCAACTAACATGGAAAAAACAATCGCTATCAAGTGTCTCAACAACGGCAAACAGCTGTCGGTACCCATCGGTACGAGTCTGATAGAAGCCTACGAATTACTGCAGGTGGAGATGCGGTATCCTCCCGTATGTGCGCGTGTAAATAATAAGGTAGAGGGATTGCACTACCGCATTTATCATGCCAAGACCATCGAGTTTCTCGACATTACCAGTTCCAGCGGCAAACGCTGCTATACACGGACACTCTTCTTCGTGCTCTGCAAGGCTGTGGAAGACTTGCGACCTGGCACTCACGTGTGGATAGACATTCCCGTCAGCAACGGATACTACGTCGATTTGGAGTTCCCCGTCGATGTAAATGCGCTGCGACAACGCATGCAGGAGATTATTGATGCCGATATGCCCGTACGCCGGTTTGAGGTGCCAACGGAGGAAGCTATCGAAATGTTCGATACCAAAGGCGACAAGGTGAAAGCTAAACTGTTGCGAAGTACGGGAAAACTCTATACGATTTACTACCAGATAGAGCATTACGTGGACTTCTACTACGGTTCGTTGCTGACACGCACTTCACAACTCACACTATTCGGACTGGAACCCTACTACGACGGGTTGCTGTTGCGCATTCCAACACGTGAAGACCCGTCAAAGCTGGGCGAAATTACCAAGCAGGACAAGATGTTCGAAATCTTTAAGGAGCACCACCGCTGGCAAAAACTTCTCGGTGTGAGCAATGTCGGTGACTTCAACGAGATTGTAGATAAGGGGCAAACCAACAGTATCATACAAGTTTCCGAGGCGCTGCAAGAGAAGAAGATTGCCAAGATTGCCTTCGATATTGCTGCTCGCATCAATCCTGAATTGTTGCCGGAACGCTACCGCAACGATGTCGAAACGCAACCGGTAAAGATGGTTCTTATAGCAGGACCTTCATCATCGGGCAAGACGACTACCTGCAAGCGGCTCTCCATTCAGTTGCTGACCAACGGCATAAAACCTGTGCCTATCTCTCTTGACGATTATTTCCTCGACCGTGAAGCTACACCGAAAGACGAAACGGGCGACTACGACTTCGAGAGTCTCTATGCACTCAACCTGCCTTTACTCAACGAGCAGCTGACGGCTCTTTTCGATGGCAAGGAAGTGGAACTGCCACGATATGACTTCCTACAGGGCAAGAGCGTGAAGAGTGGAAAGAAACTGAAACTGCAAGATAACGAAGTGCTCGTAGTGGAAGGAATACATGCACTCAACCCAGAACTCACGGCAAGCATTCCCGAGGAAATCAAATACCGCGTCTATGCCTCAGCACTCACGACGATCCTCCTCGACGACCATAACTACATTCCTACTACCGACAACCGACTACTACGCCGCATCATACGCGACAACAACTATCGAGGTGTGTCGGCTCAGGAAACCATACGCCGGTGGCCTAGTGTGAGGCGAGGGGAAAACAAATGGATATTCCCCTATCAGGAGAATGCTGATGCCATGTTTAATACTGCCATGCTCTATGAACTGGCTGTTATCCGCGATTATGCGCTAGCCTTGTTGGAGCAGGTACCAGAAAACTGTGCGGAATACAGCGAGGCATACAGGTTGAGGAAATTCCTGACTTATTTCAAACCTGTTTCCATGGAGACATTGCCACCAACGAGCCTGTTAAGGGAATTCCTGGGTGGTAGTTCCTACGAATATTAATCATCTAAACACACAACACTCTTCTATGAACAAGCCAATAGAAATTAAAGAGCTGTCACAGGTTGTCGTACGCTTTTCTGGCGACTCTGGTGACGGCATGCAACTCGCAGGCAATATTTTTTCTACCATCTCAGCAACCGTCGGCAACGGCATCTCTACCTTCCCAGATTATCCTGCCGACATTCGTGCACCGCAAGGTTCACTGACTGGTGTCAGCGGTTTTCAGGTACATATCGGAGAAGGACGGGTCTATACGCCTGGCGACCAGTGCGACGTGCTCGTTGCCATGAATGCGGCTGCTCTGAAAACACAATATCGCTATGCTAAACCGCAGGCAACCATCATCATCGACACCGATGCTTTCGAAGCCAATGACTTGAAGAAGGCGCAGTTTGAAACTGACGACTATCTTGCCGAGATGAATATTGACCCTGACCGCGTCATTCAATGCCCGCTGACAACCATGGTGAAAGACTGTCTTGCCGACAGTGGGATGGACAACAAAGCCATACTGAAGTGTCGCAACATGTTTGCACTGGGATTGGTGTGCTGGATCTTCGACCGTGACCTCAATCTGGTGTTCAACTTCCTACGTGAGAAATTCGCCAAGAAACCTGCCATTGCCGAAAACAATATCAAAGTGGTACAGGCTGGTTACGATTACGGATACAACACTCACTCTTCTGCCATCAATGTCTATCGCATAGAGACAAAGGAGAAGGTGCCAGGCCGCTATATGGACATTACCGGCAACAAGGCTACAGCCTACGGATTTATTGCCGCTGCCGAGAAAGCCGGACTGCGTCTTTTCTTGGGTTCCTACCCCATAACACCGGCTACCGACGTGTTGCACGAATTGTCCAAACACAAGTCGTGCGGTGTCATCACCGTACAGTGTGAAGACGAAATCTCTGGCTGTGCCTCAGCCCTCGGAGCTTCGTTTGCTGGTGCATTGGGAGTCACCTCCACCTCCGGACCGGGTATCTGCCTGAAGTCAGAAGCCATGAACCTCGCTGTCATCATGGAACTGCCCCTCGTCGTTCTCGACGTTCAGCGTGGCGGTCCTGCTACCGGTCTGCCAACAAAGTCAGAACAGACTGACCTCCTGCAGGTGCTCTTCGGACGTAATGGAGAGAGTCCCATGCCGGTGATGGCGGCAACAAGTCCTGCAGACTGCTTCGATGCTGCTTATCAGGCATCGAAAATGGCGTTGGAACACATGACGCCCGTCGTGTTGCTTACCGATGCTTATGTTGCTAATGGTTCCGGCGCCTTCAAACTGCCCGAGATGGCAAAACTCGATGCTATCAACCCGCCATTCGTTCCTGAGGAGTTGAAGGAAACGTGGACGCCCTATATGCGTACGGAAGACGGAGGCCGCTACTGGGCTGTGCCTGGACGCAAAGGGTTCGCACATATCCTCGGTGGACTGGAGAAGGACTGCAATACGGGTGCCATCTCTACCAATCCTGAAAACCACGACCTGATGACTCGCCTGCGTCAGCAGAAGATTGCCAACATCAAAGTGCCCGACCTTGAGGTGGAAGGCGATGTCGATGATGCCGACCTGCTCATCGTAGGTTTTGGTTCCACCTATGGTCATCTGCACTCCGCTATGGACGAACTGCGCCAAAAGGGTTACAAGGTGGCACAGGCCCACTTCAAATACCTCAATCCACTTCCTGCCAATACAACAGCCGTCATGAAACGCTACAAGAAGGTGGTGGTGGCAGAACAGAACATGGGACAGCTTGCTGCCTATCTCCGCATGAAGATCGACAACTTCGTACCGGAACAATACAACGAAGTGAAAGGACAACCTTTCTCCATCAACGAATTGGTTAAACACTTCGAAGGAATCATCAATCAATAAAACTACGAATTAAACGAAAAAAAGGATATGACGAGTTATACAGCACAAGATTTTAAGAAAGGACAGCCACGTTGGTGTCCTGGTTGCGGAGACCACTTCTTCCTTGCCAACCTCCATAAAGCTATGGCAGAGATAGGCGTTGCTCCAGAGAATATAGCTGTCATCAGCGGCATAGGCTGCTCCAGCCGTCTGCCACACTATATGGCAACCTATGGCATGAATACTATCCACGGTCGTGCAGCTGCTATAGCCACAGGAGCAAAGGTTGCCAATCCCAACCTGACGGTTTGGCAGGTTTCTGGCGACGGTGACGGTCTTGCCATCGGTGGCAATCACTTCATCCATGCCAACCGCCGCAATATCGACCTCAACATGATATTACTGAACAACCGTATCTATGGTCTCACGAAAGGACAATACAGTCCGACGTCACCCAGAGGTTTTGTCAGCAAGTCCAGTCCCTACGGAACGGTGGAAGACCCCTTCCGTCCTGCCGAATTGTGTTTCGGTGCCCGCGGCCATTTCTTCGCCCGTTGTGTGGCTACCGATTCCAAAGGTTCCATCGAGGTTTTGAAGGCAGCCTACGAACACAAGGGAGCGTCTGTCACAGAGGTGTTGCAAAACTGTGTCATCTTCAACGACCATTGTCACGACATCGTCTATAACAACGAAGGTCGCAAGAAGAATGCCATCTACGTACGCCACGGAGAAAAGCTCGTCTTCGGTGAAAACAACCAGTTCGGACTGGTACAGCAGGGATTCGGACTGAAGGTTGTTGAAATCGGCAAAGATGGCTACACCCTCGACGATGTACTGGTACACGATGCCCATTGCGAAGACAATACACTGCAGCTGAAACTTGCCATGATGACTCCCGAGGAAGGATTCCCCATTGCCCTCGGTGTCATCAGGGATGTCGAAGCACCC
>Ga0247609_10005567_pt1 | contig 12343 bp, 21 predicted proteins | sample 172DNAGHGlowgp2_FD_193487 | JGI IMG/M metagenome (GOLD analysis project Ga0247609, IMG submission 193487) | Sheep rumen microbial communities from Palmerston North, Manawatu-Wanganui, New Zealand - 1728 DNA GHGlow gp2 | ecosystem: Host-associated > Mammals > Digestive system > Stomach > Rumen ... | reverse complement strand
GCTGTTCTTCATACAAAGGCCTGACGACATGCCGATGCCCGACAAGATTAGGCTGTCGGAGTACAAAAGCCGCATCGAAAAGAGCGGAGCAACAATAATACATTACTACTGATGCGAACCCTCAGCTTTTGCAAAATGTTTTCCTTCGACGACGGGCTGCCCGACCCCTCCGATGCAATCCCAAGGAGAGGCTGCGACCCGTCGTTGTTCGACCATTACACTACGCTCAAAAATGCGATGGGAATCATGTCTGACGAATTGGGCGCAAAAAAAAAAATTGCATGGTTGGCAATAAACAGTTAATTTTGCAGCATCATGTTAAAGGCAATCATATACGAACTGAAACCGACAGAAGCACAGAAACAGGCCTTCAGGAAGGCTTGCGGCTGTGCCCGGTACGTATATAACAAGGCCTTGGCATATAAGAAGGAGCGGTATGAGAAGGACGGCGTGTCGCTTTCCAAATATGACATCGACAAGATGATAACTGTATGGAAGAAGGAGAACACCTTTCTCTCGGACTGCCCCGTCCACGCACTGCAGCAGAAGGTGCACGACATGTGCGACGCCTTCGGCAACATGCGCAAGACAAACGCGGGCTTCCCGAAGTTCAAAAAGAAAGGGAGGTGCCGCGAAACTTTTCGCGTGCCAGAACCCTGCAAAATTGATTACGGCGACTGGACTTGCAAGATTGCGAAGATAGGCGCCGTGAAAATATATAGGGGGCACAACAAAAAGATAGACCACATTCATTCTTATACAATAGAGGTCAAGCCTACACTTGACAGGTACTTCATATCAATTTTATATGAAGACCATGCTGGGCGCAGGACGACCCCCGATGAGACCACGCATTGTGGGATTGACGTCGGCATCAAGACTTTTGCAACCTTGAGCAACGGAGAGGTGTTTGAAAACCAAAAATATCTCAAAGCCAACTTGAGGAAACTGAGGGTCTTGCAACGCAGCGCGGCACGCAAATACAAAAGGGGCGTGAAGACGGAGGAGCAGAGCAACAACTGGAGGAAAGTCCAGAAGGCCATCGCCAAGTTGCACCTGCATGTCGCGAACCAACGTCAAGACTACAACCACAAAGTCAGCAGGTACATTGCGGACAATTTCTACCATGTCAGCGTGGAGGACTTGTCTGTGAGGAACATGCAAAAGAACCATAAACTCGCACAGGCGATTAGTGATGTGGCGTGGTCACAATTCATGACCATGCTGCAATACAAATGCTGCGTGTTACAGAAGGTAGACAGGTTCTATGCAAGTTCTCAGACCTGCTCTACATGCGGGCATAAGAATGAAGAAGTGAAAGATTTGAAGCTGCGGCATTGGACATGCCCTGTCTGCGGGGCATCCCACGACAGGGATATTAACGCAGCCAAGAATATTGACAGGGAAGGACTGTCCCTGCTAAGCGAAAAGTAATCCACTTGGGATATGCTTGCTTGGGAACCCCATGCCTTCAGGCATGGGAGCAGTCAGATTGTCAGAGTGGTTTTCAGGCAGGGCGACAGAAGTAAGGTGGACAAATCGCTACACTATCCGGACCATTTGGATTTTGTCGAGAAAAGATTCCTCGCGGACAATAACATCGAGTTTTTAGGGATAGAGTTCCCCTATGGGGAAAAGTTCAAATACTCAAAAGAAAGTCTGCAGACACTGCGAAACAACACGCATTGGCTAAGCCCGACACGGGAGACTGTAGAACGAGTTTTTGGCGCGGAAGCCGCAAAAAAACACAAATACGCAAAAGGGAAAGACATGTAGGAAATACGGCGGCACACTGCCGCCGTATTTCTGTCCGCCTAATCATCAAAATTTTCCGGCGTGCTGTAGTATTTATCTCTCTCTCGCTCGAGGGCGCATAATTTTATGCACTTGGAGTTTAGCGACGACACAAGCCCGGTGAAGTCGGGATGGCGGTATGTGATGGAGTTTATCCGGCTCTGGATGCCAGCTATGTCCTCCCGCAATTTTTCTATGCGTGAGTCTATCGCTTTCGCGTCCTCCGGCATGCCCATCCTGTCGGCATCCCCATACCCCAGGTCATTGGTGTCAAGTCCAAGCCCCTTGGCCATGTCAATGAATTTTTTCCTCTCTTCATCAGAGGCGTTTGCATACTTTGGACTTCCGACTTTTACAGAACCAAGGTCTTCGACTCCGACGCCAAGCATCTTGGCTATGCAGACAAGGACGTCAAAAGGTATCCTCGCCTGCTCGTTGCAATAATTGTGCATCATCTGCAATGGGATGCCTATGCGGTCGGCGACATCCCTGCGGTACAACCCTTTACGGGTTAATATTGAATGTATATTATTCATTTTTTATATTTTTTTTGTTGCGCAAAAATACAACAAATTATAATGCGACATGCCGTATTAACTTTTTTTAGCACAAAAAAAATGCAAGATGCTGGCGAAATGGATAATTTTGCAGTGTCTTTTTTGGACGGACGAAACCCTTAATAGTGAGTAAGTAGAGCAATCTACTTGCTTTTTATTTTCAATAAATAAAATAAATGGCAATTTACGTAACAAAAATCGACGAAGATTATTACGTGGATTCTTTCTCTAATAAAATCGGGGAAGAAGCCACGAAACTGTTCAAGGCAGAGGTGATGGACAAAGGCTCCATCAGCAAAGAATGGTTCGTCAAAATGATAACGGAAGCCTCTTTCGATTGGGGCCGTGGCGTTATCGGGAACGAAGAATTCGCAGAAGCCCTGTATGAGTTCTTGTCCCGACAAGGAGCACGTATTACCAACTTTGCCTACTTCCTCGATGAATTTGGCGAGGAGATGCATTGGGGCAAAGGAGTAAAAGACTTGCTGCGTCATCACGACGGTTGTAATGAAATTCCCGATGAAGAAGGGGAAGCCATGGACATGGCGAAACGACTCTTTGTAAAGTTGTATTCCGCACAAAATGGCATAGTGTTTGGATTCGAGAGGAACCTTTCCTTTGTGACTTACCTCGCGCCTTTGAGGTAAGAGAAAATTCATTTAAAAGCAAAAAACATGACAAAAGAAGAATTGTCTGCCATTAATAACATATGGCAGACTGAATACGACACAGGCGGTGTCGTTTCCGTAGAAGGGAACAAAGTCTATGTATACGACTCGGATAACGACCTGACCGAGGCGGAAATAGATGTTCCTGACTCCGACCTCACTACCGTCATTTTGGCGTTGAACGACTGGCTTGAGTCCCACCAAAAGGACGAAGTCGCTCGCTTAAAAGCCTCTATAAATGGGCTTAACAAGGCCACAGCGAGGACTAGGTTGAAATTGATGGATATGACCCTCAAAAGGGCCGAATTCTAACAGACATTCATTTCAAAAAACAAAAAAAATGACAGAAGATGCATTTAAAAATGCTAAAGCATTGAGAGCGTACGAGGCGTACATAACTCTCTCAATGGGGAACTACCGCTATGGCGATTTCAAACCCTTGTCGATTTCTAATAGCGAAGGCGGCGAAATTGTCGCGGAAAGGGCTGCTGCAATTAATAAGAAGGTTTGGGAATACTATCTCGGTCTTCTCCAGGCAGAAAAGCAGGCTGTCGAACAAGAGTTTGCGGCGTTGTAACCCAAAACAGCGAGAATTCATTTAAAAAAAACAAAAAATGAAAATAAGAACAGAAATATACGCTGTCAAGGTAGTGTACAAGGGAATAACGGACGGAGAGGAGGATATGTATTGTCTTCCGGACGGAAACCCGCTTCCCGTCGAATACGCTCATGAACTGCCTCAAATCGGGAGCCCGTGGCTAAATGGCACGAAGGTCGCGTCAGTAAGCACCCCTCGTGTGAAGGTAACATATGAAGACAACATTCCTGATTCTGCCTTTACATCAGTAGAGACGGATAAGGATTCGGGAGAAATCACAATCGCTGCGAACCTGACCTCCTCGCAGACAGTGGTGTACTATAAATGTGTCCAACTTGCCGATGAGTCATACATTGCACATTACAGGGAATTCCTTTCCCCAGAGCAAGCAATAAAAATATAAAACAAAACATTCATTTCTAAAATAAAAAAAATGATTACAGCAGAAGAAGCTAAAAAGTACACTAAAGACTATGTTCCACCGCGAAAGTTGGTGGAAGAGTTGGAAACCCAAATTAAGAAGGGAGAAAGACACATCTGGGTGTGGACCACCGGATATTTTCGTTCGGCGGCAGAAGACTTCGCAAAATATTGTCGTAGTAAGGGCTATCACAACGCCCGAATCGTCGACATTTACAACCAGAGAACTGGAGAGCGCGGAGGAAACTATCTAAAGATAGACCTTGACTAAGCGAAACGAAACGAAATTCATTTCTAAAAAAAACAAAAAAAATGACAGATTTCAAAGAGTTGAAGTCTAAGTGTGACGCAATACTTGGACTTTACAAAGCGAAAGAAGCGGCCTTGCTTGCAAAGCAAGAACAAGCCGTAAAAATACTCGAGTCTTTAAGGGCGAAAGTTATTGCAGAAGGGTCTTATCTATCGGCGGCAGATGTCAACGCAAGAGACGTCCGCATATTCAACGTATGCCAGTTTTTCCCGAGCGTGTATTTGTGCAAGGACAAGAATGATTTTTATGGCACAAATAAACTTGGAGTCTATTGCTCCGAAGTGAACAACGACTACAGCAAGAATGGGCTCTTTGCAATCCCAGTTGCAAGTGATTGCGCAGAGAAACTCGATTCCTACAGGAAGTTGGAGCAATCACTTGTCGAAGAGAAGGCGGACTTGAAGCTTGCGCAGCTCAAGGCTCGCGAGGAGAAAGAAAAAATCCTCCGTGCTTCCCTTGACCTGCCTGCCGGCGTCACGGCTTTCGCCACGGACGACATCGCCGATTTCAAGGTGGTGCTCACCTCCGACAAGTCATGGCACCCGTGTTCGGAGTGCGACAATATGACAATCGGAAGAATAGTCGATTTGCAAGGCAAAAGCGACGAAGAAGGCTCGAATCTGATAAAAACTGTAATCAATTTGATTCTCGCCCTGGACGATGTTTCGTCCAGTTGTGTAATCGAATAAGAACAATTCATTTCTAAAATAACAAAAGATGTCATATTGCATGATGTCCCAAGAGTATATTGATAGACTGGATGGAATGGATAAAATTCGTCGTATCATTAACAATGGTGCGAAATGCGAATACACTTATACCCATTTCAAATTTGTCGATAAAAAGCTCGAATATTGGGACGACTTCCGTCCATTGACCCAAGCCGAGGCGCTGGGTTTTTTATGGGAGACGAGCGAAAAAGCTCCCGATGGCTACAGGTTCTCCACAGGACGTTGCTGTCTGAAGGGATTTGGATTTGGCAGTGTTGGAGTTTTTATTGATTCTGACGACAAGTTAATCGTCAGATTCTCCGAGGCTGACAGGAAGCCCACCCCGCAGGAGCAATTTGACGTTCATGACGGAATCAAGAATCCGGAAGATGTGACTCCTCGCACGAAATACTGTCATGTAGAGCATCCCAGTCCTGGCTTTTACGCCGTTTGCATACGGCGTCCGATGACTGAGGAAGTGCGGCGATGCACGGAGAAATGGGAGGCGGAATCTATATGTGCCAAAATAGACGCGGCGATTCAGGCCGCAGCGCAGGACATGGCGACATATGAAGCCATAGAGCAGGTCATGCAAAACCTGCACCTGGTCATCTGACGGCAATTCATTTTTTTTACAATATAAAATGGAAAAAATAAAACACACCGCCGACGAAGCAAAAAGCATTGAAGACAAGCTCGTCCGCAAAGGTTTTTCGGTAGAGGTCTCTGTCGACGACGAGTATTTTAAGCTGATGCTCGGCAGGACACCCATATGTGCCGACAGCGCAAACAGCGACCTGTACGACACGACGCTGGCTCTTGCCACGTTTAACGAAATATTGGAGCAAATCGACGCTCCGAAACGTTGGATTGGGGTCGTCAGCGCGGCCATTGCTCGCGGGTATCATCCGGAGCATCCGCAGGAAGCGGACCAGACTTTGATTGATGCCGAGAAATACATAATCGACGAAGTGCCATTCGAGTATCGAAGCTTCGCGATTGTGTCCGACTTTTGGGACAACTTCAACGGCAGGTCGGCGACCATCACTTGGTACGACGAGGACGGCGAATGCTGCCTCGACTCAAGCCAAGTCATCGCTGGCGACTGGAACCAAAGGTCGTACTACCGTCGTCTTGAGGACGGCAAACTGGAGGAAGTGGATTCTGTCTTCAGAAACGACAAGGACGTATACATGTATCTCGACACCGTCGTGACAAGCAAAGGCGAGGTAGTTACACTTCTGGCTTAAAAACAATTCATTTTTTTAACTGAAAATATGCAAAAACTCAAAATTACAGCCTTCCTCCCCGATGGCAAGACTTTATACAAGTCGCATTATCCGTCGGCTGATGACGTTCCCGACAGAGAATGGTTCCCTGGCCTCTGGCACTTCTTCGGGAGCGTCAAGGAAGCCTTGGGTATTGACCAAGGCTTTGTTACAAACTGCGAGGAGCTTGGCATTGCCTCCGACAAGCTCGACTACGAAAGTATCGAGAATGGCGAGGTAACATCCATATACTCTCAATATAAACGTAGGGAAATGAACTTCGACGGTATTGCCGACGTAGAGGTGGAAGGCGTCCAAAAGCCTTGTAAAGGCTATTTCTGGACGGAATCCACAACCGTCAGACATGGCGGGAAGGTATTCCCTATGTGGGACCAATATGGATTGATAGTCTATGCTGACAACGAAAAAGACAATGCCGAAGCTTCGGCACGTCGCGGGAAAGCAAGGCGAGACATCCCCTATGAACTCAATAGGGTCGCATGGTAACTTGCTTTCGAGATTCATTTCAAAAATAAAAAAATGATTACAAAATTAAAAATAATTGACAACAAGGCTGTCCCAGGAGGGCTTGAGCATCTCTCGACTCTCCCAGCCTTCGCCAATGGCAAGGAATACAATTTCAAGCCAGGCGTCAACTTGGTTGTCGGGCGCAACGGCTCAGGAAAGTCGACGTTGTTAAAAATCCTAAAGACCTATCTTATGGTCTATCAACAATTCTGTTCGTGGCGTACTGACGCCACGAATTGGCCGCCTGTCATCTATCCTTTTAGAGACAGGAATGTATTCAAAGGACAACTATCTTCAGGCAAATTGGGCATAGACGTGTACGCCGATTATAGGCGCAATACATTTGCTTATGCTCCTGAGGCCAACGCAGGAACATTATTCTCTGTGTTCCAGAAGACGGAGTCGAACAACAAGTCGACAGGAGAAAGATACATGACCGCAATGCAATGTCTGCTTGCCTATGCTTTTAGTGAGTGCTCAGAATTGTACTTTGACTATGCCAAAGCGACGAAAATTTCAGAAAAATTTCCTAATAAGGGAATCCCCGATATGGGGAAATACGCCAGGGAGCACACTGTAGTGTGTGCTGACCAATGGACATTCCTGTTGGATGAGCCTGACAGGAATTTGGATGTATACAACATCAATTCTGAAGCTCTTGACCCGTTCCGCTTTGAGCGGGAAGACGCTCAAATTATAGGCGTATTGCACAATCCACTATTGTTGGTTGAAATGTGCAAACGCCCTGAAGTGAACATAATCGAGCTGACGCCCGGTTATATTCACAATGTAAAAGAAAACATAAAAAGAGCCGCCGCAGGGCTCTAAGACTAATGGCGTCAATTCATTTTAAAACAAAAAAAACAAAAATGAAGAACTTAATAAAAATTTTCTTTGGGGCAACCATTGACCTGTACACCGGATGGCACCTCATGGTAGCTGAGCCGGGAACGGCGTTTATCAACCAATTCTATTTTTATGGAATGGTTATTGGTTTTATTCTCATAGGCTCAGCAGCCTATGATATAAAATTCAAGAAATAGCGATAGTAACATGGCTGATTACGGAACAATCCAACACCGACATGACACATATCCCGTGATAGACGGGCTTCCTGCAGTAATCAAGGTTGATTGTGCAGGACTTAGAGGTGTCGACATCGGCGAGTTCAAATTGATAGAGCACCGCCATAATTGTTGCGTGCTGTCATATTCTTGTCACTACGCAATGGAAGCCTTGGAAACTTGTACAGAGCCAACCATGGAAGAAAACATTGCCAAGATGAAAGAATTCATAAAAAGAAACAACATCATCGAAGGCAAGGTATATACATGGGAAGAACGTTGCAAGTTTCGTTCCGTGTAAGGGCTAATCTGCGCAATTCATTTTCACTGTAACATAATAACTATGGGAAAAATCACACACTGCCCCGAAGAGGGAGAATGTAGGTTCGACGACGATTTCGACGACGATTTCGACGATTTTAATTGGCCCGACTACGAAGACGTACCTAATGATTGGCACACGCCAATCCACGATGGTTGCGACTATTTGGGCATACCAACTTTCGACGACGAAGAAGACTCCGATTTTGGGCTCGACAACTACGTAGACGATTGCGAAGATGATTGGTATGAGCCAATCCCTGACGATTGCGAAGATGATTGGTATGAGCCAATCCCTGACGATTGCGAAGATGATTGGTATGTGCATAGGCATCAATTCATTCTAAAACAACAAAAAAATGGAATACAACATTAATATGCTAACTCTGAGCAGAATCTTCCCCGAAGACACGCTATGGTGGACATCCGGGGCGGAAATTTGCGGGTACAGCCCGTCAACGTACAAAATGTACGTAATAGATGACGGATGCTGCTACGACGACGCTGGCTGCTGGTATGTGCATGGTTGGAGGCTCAAAGAGCCGTGGAACTTCAGGCGTCCACTCAAATATATTACAGATGACGGATACGACGAAGCCGAAGGAGTAAAAATCATAGAAGATTGGTTTATGTTCCGCAATTACAAAGGGGACATAGCCCTTATCGAAGCCAAGTACAAGCAGTACAAGGCTGTCTTCGAAAATGATATAGTATTCGTCAGGAAGGACGGCAACTACTACACTTTCGACGACGATGCGGCAAAGACGGCTGGACATGCTCCAGGATTCCCGCCGGCGTATATGATGGGCCGCGCCATACTGGTCTTTGGTGCCGGCTATTTGAACGACATAAGGGAAAACCTTATAAAGGCTGGTGTCAAGTGCCACTTCATCGCATAAAAAAATATTCATTAAAAAATAACAAAAAAATGGCAATAAAATCCAAAGAGGCCGCTGCCGCCGCAGAGTTCAACTCCGTCATCGGAGAAGTCTACGATTTCGTTCCAGACGCAAAATGGGACGGCAAGTCGTGGACAGGCTCCGGCGGCAAGACCTTGCAAAACGGGAGCGTCATCAAATGGACGCGCATCCCGGCAACCGAAGAAGTGCCGAGGCTCAAGGCCTCCGACATCAAACGCAGCAGCAAAAAGAACCCCCTGGCTCCGCTGTTCGATACGTACCCGGGCATGTGGGGCGCGGTGCTTGTCGCTATGGGAACATTCTGCAGGACAGGATACGCAAGGGTGGAAGGCTATGCCGACGCCATTGCAAAATGGCTGGCAGAAAACAATGTCCCATTCAAGTTGTCCATCAAAGACGGCAAGGAGTATGTTATTTGCTCCGACAAAAAAATGTTGTCGGCAGCGCTTGGCTGCCAGTAACAAAAATTCATTTATGAAGAAAAAAGAGACACAGGATTGGCCTGTGCCTCTTTTTTTGCCTCCCAGGGCAATCACCATCTTTGATAGCCCTGCTTATAATTGTAATAACCATAGCCGGTGTTCCCTTGTACGGGAGCTGCTGACGCCGTCGTGCTTTGAGCGTTATTGGCAGGGCGCCCAATCGTAGCATTCAACACACTTTCGACAGGGGTGTTGTCGATTCGGCTCGTCCTGATTTTGCTGTCCGCCAATTTGGCGTATATTTTACCCAACCAATCCACGCCATCAGTGACTTTTTTCAGCATGACAGGGTCGTCGGCATATTGTTTCAATATTTTGTCCCTGTTTTTCATCAACTTGGAGCACTCAGCCTCCATCATCCCCTTCAATTGCGTCACCATACTATATTCTTCCGGATTAGACAAATATCCATAATCCAACAAAGACACTATTTCTGAAGCAGCCTTCCTGTTTATATCTATCTGCTCATAGGGCGACATGTTGCGTTGCAACTCGGCATTGTACTTGTTTGCTATCGCATTGAGGTCGGCGAAAGTATACGGCTTGCCGGCAAGCCTCTGTATGTTGTCCCTGTTCGCATATGCAAGGCCGCCGACCCCCGCAAGAGCCATCCCCGCAAGTATCTTGCCTTTGTGTCGCTGCCAGAAGGACTTTTTCTTCCCCTCGTTTTCGGCGAACATCCTCACGCCGACGTTGAAGCCACGCAATTCCGCGAACATCCTGCGGGACAGGAGAAACTCCCTTATTTTGCTTATTTTCTCGTTCATTTCCGTTATTATTTTCTATAAGGGGGGGGATAAATGAGGCCCAATTTAGCAAAATTCAACGGTTTAGGGGGGGAAAAATCCTTATATGTGAAAGAATAATAATCCATCCCCTGCTGCGAGATGTATCGCGGCGGGGATTTTTTTTAACAATTAAAACAAAAAGAATGAAAAAACTTTTCAAAATCATGCTAATCACCATCGTGATGAGCATATGGGCGTGCAGTTCACGCCCGATGTGCCCCATCCCCATCACGGAAGAGGCAATCCGAGAAAAACTCGGAATGCAGGGCTTCGCAATCAAATTCGATTGCGGCCCTGATGGTTGGGTGGCCCTTGCCTTCGGGCAAATGGCGGGAGCTGGACACCCCGATTGGGTTCCAGTTGCCTGTGGCGACTCCTGTCGCATCGTATGGGCGACAGGGAACCCATTCATAATGAAATAAATAGTGATTTCCTAAGGCAAAAAAAGGGCGGCTCATGCCGCTCTTTTTTTGCAAACAAAAAGCCGGCAGCATTAGTGCTGCCGGCTCTTTTCTGTCACCCTCTGGCAGCTCCCATCCCTGAATGGATGGGGTTCCGGAGCAAGCATGTCCTATTGGACTACTTTGCGCTCTCTCAGGGACTGCCCCCCCCCCTCCAACACTTGTCTCCCAAACGGGTGAACTCATTGTCGCATGTTTTCTGCAAAAAAGTGCCCAAAACAGGTCAGCCCCTTACAGATGCATAAACAAAAAAAATATGAATAAATTTACGAAAGGAAAACCCACACAAAAAAAACGCACCAAGATATACAGTTCCACAGGCATGTTCTCCGCCGAGACAAGGTGTTTCGGATGGGGCAAGAAACTGCTCCTTGGTGCGGCGGCGCTTGGTGGCGGAGCGTTGCTCAACCACGCAATAGGAGACCCGCTTGGCATCAACCCGTATTTTGCTAAAGCAGGTGGCGCTATAGGCGATTGGTTCAGACAGGCGCCGTTGAGGAAGGCCGTCGCCAACAACGCCATAATTGCTAATCCTGTGCCCTTGCCACAGTCCCAACTGGTAGATGCGGTAAAGAAACACACCAAAGAAGCTAAAGGCGCAGCATCAACGGCTGCCAACGCCGCATCCGCTGCGGTGTCCCCCGCAACTTCGGCGTTGTCAGGCTTGGCGCAAACAGTCTCCAAGACGGCAGGACGCGAAGCAAAGGTCGCAAAGGACAAGAAGCCACGAACCGTCCAAATAGCCGATTGGAAGGATGTAGACGGCGTGTACACACCGTCTTACGAGAACGGGGCCATTACAAGCTTCATCAACAAGAACGTCAAGAACCTCGCTGACAAGAACGACCAGGGTGCGATGCTTGACCAGATTGAGGCGCAAATAAATGCAAGCCCGACATCCGCTGAAGTCCCTGCCATCGACCAGGCCCTCAAAGGAATCGCCATCAACGCACAGAACAAATACCTGAAAGAGCGTGCGGAGAATCTTTACAAGTCGCTCCACGGGATTCCGGCTACGGAGAATCTGGACTATGGCAGCGTCACCTCCCTTCAGGAAATAAAGGAAGCCGGAGACGCCGCGATACACGACAAAAAGAAGGCGGCACTCGACAGCATGACAAAGGAGAAGGAATACGCCGCGTATCAGAACATGCTGGCAAAATCCTCCAGGCTGAACGACCTTGTGGAGCAGTTCAAGGCGAGCCCTTATCTCAACACCCCGCAGGGGGACGCTATATACGCGGAGGCGGAAAGCATAATCAACGAGATAAACTCCATGCCGTTCGACGACCTGAAAACGGCTGCCGCGTCCAAGCGCGAACTGCTCCGTGCGTTGGCATCCGCACATGATGGACAGACCCCCCCCGCCACGGCACGCGCCGTTCCTGCGGCGGCAGCAAGTGTGGACCCGGCCACGGCTGCGCAGCAAGAACAATACTACGCCAGCACTGTAA
>Ga0247609_10005566_pt1 | contig 12346 bp, 19 predicted proteins | sample 172DNAGHGlowgp2_FD_193487 | JGI IMG/M metagenome (GOLD analysis project Ga0247609, IMG submission 193487) | Sheep rumen microbial communities from Palmerston North, Manawatu-Wanganui, New Zealand - 1728 DNA GHGlow gp2 | ecosystem: Host-associated > Mammals > Digestive system > Stomach > Rumen ... | reverse complement strand
TCACGATTGCCACACTTTCTTTACCATTCACACTTGCTGACGAGTAGTTGCCCGTGTTGCTTGCTGACGAGCAGTAGCCCGTGTTGCTTGCTGACGAGCGGTCGCCCGTGTTGCTTGCTGACGAGCGGTCACCCGTGTTGCTTGCTGATGAGCGGTCACCCGTGTTGCTCGCTGATGAGCAGTAACCCGTGTTGCTTGCTGACGAGCGGTCACCCGTGTTATGGGATTTATGCTCATCATCGTCTATCAGGTGGCGTTTCACCCATTCGATGTGAGCCTTTACAAGCCCCGGGATTCCGATTTCCGCCCCTACGGTCAGTTCACTGCCGACGATCTTCTCATCGTTGTAGTCTGTTTCGCCTCCGACTTCCACCTCGCAATATCTTGCGGGGTTTCCGTTTTCGTCGCATGGCGGGTAGTAGTCGAACACTCGTAGCGGTGTTTCGTCGGGTGTGATGGCATGGAAGCCTCTACCACACATCTTGATTTTCTCGCCTTCTGGCAGGGTGTAGGTCTTGCCGATTTCGTACTGCATACCAAGGCATTTGAGTTCGTGGTCGAAGCCCTTGATGGTTTTGATTTTCTCGCTCATAATTGAAAAAGTTTTGGTTTGACAAAGTTAATTGAAATTGCGCTTGCTGCGGGGATGAATCCGCAGCAAGTTATTTACAGGGTTAGATGCGCTTGGCCACAATCTCCTCGTTGTTTTCGGAATAGTAGCAATAGTCGTGAATACTCATGCTCGGCTGGTTGTTGAGTTGTTCATCAACTGATGTAAACCCTTTCGGGCACCCTTCCCAATCGACATCGAACTTAAAACCGTTGCCGTTGCAGAAATGAAACTCGCGCTCATCAATGTCAAGCATGATTTTCACTCCCTTCTCTTTGAGCGTAACCCATGCGGCATTAAAAACGTCAAGGGCTTCCCGCTGTTCCTCAGTCAGGGTGATGTCGAGATTTCCCGTTTTCTCCTCGATGTAAGTGAGGAACGAATCAAGTTCATCATCGGTGAAGTCGCTGTCGGTTTCCTCGTGGGTTTCATCACCATGTGAACAATCGAACCACAAGCAGTCAACGGTCTTGCCGTTGCTGTCGTTATTCCCGACCTCTATGACCTCCACATTGCTTTCAACGACCTTGCCGTCGATTGAGTGGCTTATACCAAACGGTACATCGAGTTTTACCGTGCCGCCAGCCTGTTCGACAAGTTGCTTGATGCGCTCGATTTTGTGCGCTCTCAGTTCCTTGCGGAGTTGCTCGTAGGCATAGATGATTGTCTCGATTTCGTAAGTCGAGAGCAAATCGTCGTAGGTTTCCTGCTCTGGCGGTATGGTGTCGCTCACGGTCACTAACTTGATTGAGCCGTTCTCGTTCTTGATGATGTCGGAGATAGTCCTAACGGCGCAGTCTCCGTCAATCATCGTGCAGTAGAACGTGTCGGTGTACTGATGCGACTTGCCTTCGGGAAGAATCTGTTCAATCTCGAAAATCACTTGACGTTTGAGTTCGTCCAACTTCTTGTTGAAATCTTCCATAATGCTTTGAATTAAATTGGTTAAACTTGTGAATAGGTGGCCGTGGCGGTGACTATGCCGCCATGACCTTGCTGGGTCACTCGGTCGCAATGACCTTGATGTTCTCGGTTTCCATGAGTTTCCCGACTGCGGACTTTGGAATCTCGACAGTGATGCGGCACATGGTGTCCTGCTGCGGCTCGTTCTTCGGTGTTTCGTCAAGGAAAACAACCTTTGCCGCTGGACGCATTGCGTCAGCATCCTCCCATGTCTGAAACTCGTCATTGTATGGGTCATACTCGGAATGGTGCGAACATGGCTTGCTATCTTTGAAAACTTTAGCCGAAACACCATCCTCGGTAACGATGAACGAGGCACGACGATTGAACTGCTCTATTTCGTTTCTCTTGTTGATACGATAGAGCGTTACAACTATTCCTTCCGAGTCTTTGCAGGCTCTGAACTGAATTGCGGGGAAATCCCTTTGCAGGACTTCTGTCTCGTCAAACTCAGCATTTGCCATTACTCGTTCTTGCGTGAGTCCGTCCATTGCAGCCTCGATGCTTTTGTAGATGTTGCTAAATTCAGATCGAGTGATGCCGGTGTCGTTGCTGCGAATTGTTGTTTGCGTTCCAGCAACTTCCCATTTCATAGGGAATAGAGAATAGCCGAGTTCGCATGATGTCACGCGGGCTTGCCTAATCACGTTGTTCTTGTCCTTGACGTAGCCGATTGTTCCTGGTTTGATGTACTTCATAATGAATTGAATTTAAATTGGTTGATAAAAGTGAATAGCAATCGTGGCGACCGTCAAGCCGCCACAATCTTTCATGATTCGATTTCCATGAAGAAATCCTCAATGTCCCCGTACTCCATGTGCCAGCCTTCAGGCAAGCCGTTGTCCTCGCCGTATTCCTCCAACATGTCGGCAATTTTGTCGCTGATTTCGCAGGGGATGGGCTGTCTCATGCCGATGCAGTGCCAGCCGTGTTCGATTTCGTACTGCTCAAGGTTCTGCTTGATGTACTCGACGGCTCGCTTGAAATGGTTCTTTTTCGCCATAATGTTCACTTTTGAAGTTGGTCACACAATGCGATTCGAGCGAAATGCTTACGCAACTTGTCAATGTACACGTTCATCCTGCTCCAGGCAGATGGGAGAATCACCTGCTTTGCGGTGAAATCCTTCGCCATTGTTCGAGTGACGGGAACATCAAGGATTTTGCTAACCTTGTCGCACACATCGCCAAACGTGATGTAGTGATCGCCGATTCCCATAAAAAATAGGCAGTCGGGATGTTTCTCACTCATTTCGGTGAATTGATTCTTTAATTTCTTGTTGATTCTCATAATTGTTTTGTTTTTGGTTAATAGCAGCCGTGCCAGCCGCAACTAAGCCGCTGACACGATAGGTCAGGCTTTCAAGAGCCGATTTTCCACTCCAAATAATTTGCAGTAGTGGTCGTAATTCTCTCGGCTCATCACCATGATTGTGCAAATGCCGTGATTGTTTTGGGCGTAATAATTAATGTACTTGTTTTTCTTGTTGTCCCAAACATAGACATAGCATTGAAATCCGCAGTAAACTTCTGACGCAAAGTCCTTGACAACCTCTTGGATTGTCTTGTATTGCCCTGCGAACTTGTCTTGAATTTCTACCATGTAGTCCATAATAATTGATGTTTTGGTTAATAGCAGTGACACCAGCGACCGCAAGGCCGCCGATGCCGGGTTTACTTGTCGAAGTCGAGATTATATCCCGCCCTCTCGCCGCATTCCAGCAGGAATTTCTCATCGTGACGTTCGACCTGGATGTCATAGCCGATGTCGCAATACTCGTGCTTGAAATCAGCGAGTGCCGATTGCGCGGTTTCCTCGCTGGTGGAATAGCCGTAGCATCGATACGCGCCCTTGCCGTAACGACCGATGATGAAATACACCGCATCGTTTCGGGTCGGGTCGTAGTCGCGCAGGTTTTTCCAATCGTTCACAACTTGACGACCCATGCAGAGGACTTTTTCTCCGTCCACAATTTCCTCACAGATGAGTTTGCGACCATAATACCAGGTGTCGCAATACTTTGTCGGCTTGTTGGCTGGGAGAAGTGCCAGGCATGGTGTGCTGTAACAGTTCAGTACCATGTTGCCATACTTCGCCATTTTTTCAACGGCATTGATGAAGTACTGCGGCGCATTGTCCGTAATGTAAGTGATTTCTCTTGTCGGCTGAATGTGGGCCTCAAAATCAGGCTTACTTTTGCCTTCGCTGTCAGTCCAAACAGCTACACCGTTTCCGAGATGTCCAAAGTGGATTTTCTGTTCCATAATAAATTGAATTAAAGGTTAATAAATAGCGGGCACAGCCGAAACAAATCCGCTGTGCCCTGGGGTCACTCGCTCATCCTGCGCTCGTAGTCGAGAATCTGCTCCCATGTACACCATTCAGGCTTGAGGTCGTCGGGGAACTCTTGCCAAAACTCTTTCATCTTGGCAATCTGGTCGGTGACGTTGCCCGCCCAAAGGTGTTTTTCGCACTTATTGCCGTAGCCGAGGAAATAGTCACAATCCGTTTTCAGCCGTCCTAACAGCATATACTTTGAACGTAATTTTCTTTCTCTTACTTCCTTGTCGTCAGCAGGGTTCACGATAACGAAATCGGTCACATCGTAATCGGGCTCTCCTTCAAAATCTTTACGCGGGCAGGATATGCAAAGCACTTTCGGCGTTTCGCCCAAAGGAAGAATATTCACGTCCTTGTAGTAGTTTCCGTTCTCGTCCTTGTAAACGGGGCGGCTCCAAGAATCCTCGCCCACTCTCGTTAATTGTAGTGTTGCCATAATGTTGAAATTTTGATTGGTTAAACGAATAGTGCCAGCAGGGATTTCACTCCCTGCCAGCGGTGAGTATGTCGGCTTATGCGTCTGCCCAATAAGTCCAGGTGTGAATCTTCTTCACGCCGTAACGCTTGACATAGGCATTGAGCCGTTTGTCGAACTTGACCAGCGCAAATTTCAGACCCTCAAGGATGAGCGCAGTTTCCTCGGCTGTAGCCTCCTCGCAGACCTTGCGCCCCCACTCGTTGCCGTGCTGGGAAATACCAGCCTGGCCGTTGGAGTAGGATTGCAGGTCGATGTAGATGCGGCCTTCCTTCTCAATGAAGTTGATGTCCTCGGTGAACGTCCAGCGGTTGCGGTTGAGGAAATATTTCTGCAATCGCTCGTCGCTTGATGTCACCTCCTTGTAGAAGTCGTAGTCGGGGCCTTCATCGTGGAAACAGAACTCCGTCTTGATGCTCGGCTTGTTGAGCAGGAAATAGCGGTCGCGGATTTTCACCGCGCCAACATATTCGCGCTTATAGTAGCCGCTTTCGTTCTGCGATGCCGCGAACTCGTCAAGCCACTTGGCGAACTTGTCACCATTGGCCACGGGTGCGCTCTCGGCTGTCGTCACTTCGGCTCCTGCGAGGAATGCCTTCACGTCGTCGAGTTTCTTGTTGCTGAAAAACCAGCAGCATTTTCGCCCGTTGAACACACCGCCCAGACGTTTCAAATCGTCCTTGATGGGTTTGGTGTATCCTACGACCTGGAATGCCTTCTCGCTGTAGCCCTCGATGATTTTCACGCCCGCACTTGCCGTTTGCTCCTGCTCGTACATTGCGGCCTTGATGTCGTCGAACTCTTCGCGGCTCATCCACTCCATGCAGTTCAGGCCGTCGGGCATTGCCGACGTGTCCTGAATCATAAATTCGGGGTCTCGCTCGTCCTTGTGGATTTCGCGGCACTTGGCCAGGAAATCGTCATAGTCCTTGCATCCAGCGAGTGCAATCCATGCCCCCGCTAATGACCCGTTGTTGTACTTGGCATAGGTGCCGACATAAACCTCCGAATTGTAAACTAAGTTTCGTTCCATAACTTAATGAATTTTTGAATTGGTTAATAAATGCGAAGTGGCACACGGGAGGTCTCCCGCCCGCGTGCCTGGTAGTCATTCCCATTTTGCGTTTTTGTAGTCCTCGCTGTCATAGTCGAGGATGTGGAGGGCAAGACGGTTAATCATGCCGTCGAGCGTGTTGTGGAAATTCTCGTACTGTTCTTTGCGCTCCCATTTCTCGTACTCGTCACTGCGGAGCCAGCCGCGCACGTCGGTATTGTACCTGATGCACTGCAAGGATTTGAGGAGTTGGCAGATTTTCAGCCGCTTGCAGTTTATTTTGTCAATAACCTGCACAGCATATTGCCATTCTGTCGGCTCGCTTTTCCCTCTTGCGTGCTCACCATTGAAATAGGCGATGGCGTTGAATATGTAGGCCAAATGAACGAACTCGGTCGCTTTTTCAAGCACCTTTTTCTCGTTGTGCTTGTAGTAGCCCGTGCGCCCCATGAAAGTTTCGCAGAACCACAGCGGGGTTTCCTTCGTTTCTTCTGTCCAATAGGTTGCGCTTCTCATCGTCTCGCGTACTTCGGCGAGTCTTGTGACTGATAAAGGTAGTGTACTCATAATTGTAGAATTTAATTGGTTAATACTCAGCCGACCGACGCGCGGCAAAGCGCACCAGCCGATAAGGTCAGGAATTGCGGACAAAATCAACAAAATTGCAGGCACGGCACAAATCATCGTCCCAGCCGATTTCCTCACAAAATCCCTCAATGAAACGGTGGACTTCTCTACGGTCCACGCCAAACTCATTGTCGTAGTCCGCAAGGTTGATAGAGCCGATAACACAACCGTTGAACAATCGGCACAGCTCCTCATCGCTGAGGTCGTGGATCTCGTTGTAAAGCGATAACTTTTCAAGTTCGACGTATTCTTTGAATCCGCCTTCAAACTCGCACAAAACCTCGGTCACGTTGTCGTAATAATAACAGTCGGCTACCGATACAAATTTCTTTGTGACGATATTCCGTGGCCTGCCTGCAACCGTGACGATTTCCTCAACCGCTTGTGGCGGTTGTGTTCTGTAGTGGTCGTAATTGTACCATGTGTAGCGGACTTTGCGCCCTTTCTTGATAAAATCGTACTCCATAATTAAATCAAATTTAGTGGTTAATAAATCAGCAGTCGGGATAACTTTTCAGCTATCCCTACCAAGTCAGATTTCTTGTACGAAAATGATATACCATTGCTGGTTCTGATTTCCAATCCACTCTTTCATCTCCCTGATTTTATCCAGGGTGACGAGCTGGTAAAAACCATTCTTAATGTATTTGCGGTGTCCGAGCTTTTCCTGGAGGTAGGCGTCTGCCTCCGCGAATGTTCCGCCCTCGTATCCGTACAACGGTTTACGTTGCTGACACCCTGTTTCGTACTGATAAACATGTAACATAATTCTCCAGCCATTACGCATTTTCGCGCCCCATTCGCTGGCTCATGGGTGGTTAATAACTTGGTGAGCGAGCGACCGCAACAGCCGCCCGCCCGTGAGTAAAGCAAAAATCAATTTTCGTACTGCAAAAGCCTTTCATATTCATGCTTGAATGCTTTCAGTTTCTTAGCATCCTCGCAATACCACGACGGCCACACGGGATAAACCCTGCCCGTGCAGGCTGGTGGCCACATGATAGGAATTTCAGCAAAATCAAGCGCATAGACCATCGCAAAATACTTGAGGTCTCCGAAAAAGCATGAGCTGTTACAGGTGTTGTCTTTTTCGGGGAGCACGGCGACCAGAACTTTGTTGTCTGGGTCACGGTAAATCACGTCAAACTCTTTGCGGTTGCGTGCGGATTTTGACACCTCGATACCGAGAATCTCGTCACGTTTCAGGCAGCGGTTCACGAATTGCCGCCCGTACTCGTTTGTCCTGTTGATAACTTCGTTTCTCATAATCAAATCGTTTTAGGTTAATATCGTACTCTCCAGCGTGCCACCGCTGGAGAATGGTTCAGCTCGCAATCAGTTCATCAAACCGTTTGAGGACATCTGCAAACTCGGTGTAAATCTGCGGGTCGAATTTCTTTGGCCAGCCATCGTACATCCAGCACACCATTTCGGTGCCGTCGTCGTACTTGTAGATTTTCTTCCACTCGATTGTGAAACACCCGCTCCCAGGTTTGCCGCACTGCGGATAGGGGAGGTCGTTGATGATGCGGTACTCGATGCCGCTTTTGCTTGTTTTTCTAAGCTCTTCCATATTGAATCGGTTTTAATTGGTTAATATCGTACTCCCGTGACCGCAACAGCCACGGGAATAAGTTAGGCGACTTGCAAGAACTTGTCGGCTCGTGTTCCATCCTCGTAGAAATCCTCGTCGCAGTTGTTCTCTAATTCCTCGCGCACATAATCATCCGTGTAACCCCAGTCGATGTCCGCTTGCCAATCCTCAAAGAAACTGTCAAGGCATTTCTCGACCAATTCTTGCAGGGAAATTTCCAAATCGGGATTCTTGTGCCAATCCCAAATCGGTTGCAGGATAGAGTTGTCGGCGCAATAGCCGGTGAGCGGGCAATTTCCTTCCTCAAACATAACCTTTGAGTGGATGTAGCGGTAATGCTGCTTGCCATCGGAGCCAGTCCTGAACGGGGTGCTCCTGTATTTTCCTTTGCGCACCGAAAAATAGATTTCGTCGCGGTTGAGGAATCGCAGGAGGTATTTCCCTTTAACATGGTCGGAGTCGATGTAAACATCGTATTGCCAGCACTCGAACGGGTCGTTGTCCCACTTGATGCGGTAGTAAAAATTTCCGTACTCATGAGTCCATGAAACTTTGCAACCGATGATTTTGCAGAACTCGTCAAGCGTTGCCTGGTACTCGTTGCACCAGAACTCTTCATGGAGTGTTCCGCAATTTCCGCGCTCGTCGTCAATAACTCGCTGTTGTGCGCTCTCGTCTAACTCGTCAAACTTGTAGAGTTTTAATGTGACTTCTTTCATAATTTAAATTTTTTGATTGGGTTAATAATTATCGTACTCCCAGCAATTATCGTACTGCTGTGAGTTTTCGTACTGTCCGCTATTTTCGTACTCGGTTGCGAAAATCGTCAATCGCAACATAGACCATGAAGATTGCCAGCACCACGAAAAACGCGGAGAGAATATACACGCTCCAGGTCTGGTCGGTCGTGGGATGCTCGTTCCCAGCCAGGGCATCAAATAAACCACAAACCATAGTCACGCACATCACGGATAATGCCAGACTTACAACTGTCAATTCACTGAGTAGAAATTCTTTTAGAGTCTTCATTTTGATAACTGATTTAATTGGTTAATAGCTTGAACTCCCAAGCGGGTCACACCGCCTGGAAATAAAACCGCTTGCACTCGCGGAAATCCAAACCGTATTGTGCAAGCTGGTCCTTTGAGATAGAGAAATTTTTCATCGCATTGCGCAGACGGTCAAACCATGCAGCGCGGAGGTAGATGAATTTCTCTTTTTGTTCCTGGTCCTTGAATCCTTTGTGGAATTGCTTTTGCAAGTCCTCAAGCTCCCAGCCGTAGCGTTTTGCCGTGCGCTGGGCGATGGGTTGCGAGAGCCAGCCAGCCAGCCAGCCCTCGCCGTGGTTCTTTTTGTTTCCCATCGTCGAAAATTTAAGCGGTTGCAACTCCAATGTGCTTGAACTTCAGGGCACCGACTTTGTTGCCCTGGGATTCAAGGTTGAATAACTTTGCGATGATCTCGCTTAACTTCTCGGCTGTCTCGTTGACGGTCTTGCCGTTTAACTTGTAACTGAAATTGTACTTCATAATCTTAAAATTTTTGTTTGGTTAATAAATGTTTTGAAACTGTGAGCCGTGCCAGGTCTCGGAACCTGTCACAATCTGAAATTGTCACACGGCAATAGAGGAACGGCAGCGGATTTCTCACCGCCGCCGCCCGGTGTGGCTCATCTCCGTTTTTCAGGAACCTATCGCCACGGATTTTGCCAGCCGCGCCGCTGATATTGCTACCAGCCACACGGCCAGCGATAACCAAAAAATTCAATTATGGTGTGACAGATTTGCCAGCGGTCGCCCTCGTGCCCGGTTATTATCCAGGAACGGCGACGAGATGAGTCACGGCGGCGGAAATGATCGCCGCTATCATAACAAATCTATCACTTCTCCAGTGTTACCCCGAATAATTGCCGAAATTCATCAGCCGCCGCGCGGTTTCCTGTCGCCGCCGGCCCAGGGATAACAAACGGCGGCCGAAATTCATCAGCCGCCGCCCTTCTCCCAGGGGATCGCGTCAAGTTACAACCAAGTAACTATTTTCGCTAAACATGTGGTATATTTTAAGACCTTCACAGGTCCCAGGACCACAACCGCCGCCGGGCTTGAGGAGTGCAGCGGGTTAAACCACTGCAAAACCTTTGCACCCGCGCCGGGCGTGATCCTGAATGTGTACTACCTTTGCAGGTCTGGAAATATCCAGACAAGACCGACAACAAAACCCGATCAATAGACCGGGCCGCGCTGTCAGTACCTTTGCAGGTAGTATTTTGTTTTGCGCCCTCCCTGGATGCGATCCACGGGGCCGGCCTCACAGCTGGAAGAGGGCAATAAATAACCCGCTCACAGCTTGAGCGGGTTTTAATTGTTAGTCGTTGTCGTTGTCGTTAAGTCCTGAATGATCAAAGGTAACACGGTAATAGGCATCATCAAGCGTTATGCCGTAACGACTTGCAAACGACACAACACGATCAATAAGGAGGCTTGAATAATACTCTTTAATATCTTTGTTGGACTTCTTCACCTCCCTGTCTGTTTTGTTCTGGCAGTCGGTATAATACTTAATGGTACGGATCGCACGCAAATAAGCCTGTAATCCGTTGTTTTCGTCATAGTGATAATAGTAATTATTACCTACCGTTTCACCCTTCAAATTGTCCTTCTCTACAGCACCACACAAAAATTTATCGGCTGTATCACTTTGCCCTGTGTGGTAAATGATAGTAGCATTCTTCTCTGAAGAAAAGATTAAGCCAGTAGTAAAGTTATCTATACCTTTGGAAATTTCAGCATCAAGACCGGCGGCGGTAACAGCATTCCAAAAATTTTCAAAGCTGATATTTTCAACCGCTTTAATTTTCTCGCTGTTTTCCTTTTTCCAAACTTTTTCCAGGTCTGAAATTTCAGCATTAATTTTGTTGAAGTCGTCAAAGCTGGCAGGAGTGCCAAATTTTTTGACGGCGGCGGCAAAAGCGGCCTCCCTGTCAAAAGTAGGCACGGGAAAAAGGTTTGCAACCTTCTCAAGTACAGTTAATTCATCACTGGAATTAATAGCCTCCTCATTTGCCGATTGTTCGACAATATTTGCAGCGCGTTTTGCATCGCTTTTGGTGGTTGTGCTGTCTTGCACCTCCACGGGATCCAGATTTTCAACCGGATTCTTTTTTGTTGCTTTACTCATAATCTTAAAAATTAAAGATTGATATTTGTTAGTTACTCGATTGTGTATCTGGATAACTCCAGCAGCGCGCCCGATCGGCGCCCCGGCCCTATCGCTATAGGGCTATATCACAATGCAAAGATAATACAATAATCTAACATAGCAAAATAATAATCAATTATTTTCTTAATAAACGTTAATAAAAAGGGCAAAATCGCTAATTTGGATTGAGTCTAAATAAGGAGTTAAAGTAGGTAATTTGGAACACTGGCAAGGAAATTTAGAACACTATAAAATTATGCTGGATAATAATGTTATACAACATATCGGCACAGATCCAGCCGGACAACTCGCACAGCTCAAGACCTGGCACCGCTGGAACAGTCGAGGATCGCCGGACAACTCAAGCCAGGGACACAACACAGCGAGAACGAAAAAAGGGACTGAAACGGGAAAAGGGAAAAAGAAACGAAAAAATGAAAAATTGTACAAAAAGGACAAAAAGAAGATGAAACAAAATGCACCAAAAATGAAGGCCTAAATATTTGGCTAGCAGGCACATACATTATAAATATAATGTATTTTTGCCGTGTTTATATTGCCGTTTTAGACCCCCGTACCCCCAAAAAATAGGGAAAACCGCCCGTATATGACCCCCCACCGAGATTTTTCATTTTTTTCATTCTTCCCATAATTTTTCTCTCAAATCTGCTTGTTTTTGGTAGCATTCTCTGTCAAAATCATGGCCAAATGTAGCTATATGGGTCAGAAAGTGCACCAATTTGCCAAAAATCGTAATTTGCTGACAATAAGGTATTATCTTTGCAAAAAATGTACCAAATGTACCAAATGTACCAAATTCTCTACATTGAGATTGATGGTTTTTTGTTTTAGATATATGTATGTCTGTTTCGGGTTCAAATAGCAGGTTGTCGTTGATTGACGATTTATGTGGCGAGGTGTATGGTGCTTTGCCGCAGAGGGAGTTGATGCACGCTTATCAGCAGGCGAACTTCGGTGACAGGGTATATGGTTATCAGGAGTGTGTCTTTGATGCCTGTTCTCGGGTATTCCGTTCCCGCATGGGTGAGGTGTATTACTTTGACGGCAGGGTCTGGAGGTTGCTCAGTGACATTGTTCTTGAGAATGCTTTGAGCAAGGCTTTGGTACGTCGGGGTGTTCCCAAGCACGATGTGGTTAATTGTCGAGGCAAGTTGTTGCACAGTGCCCGTGGCGGTGCGTTGCTTTCTCCGTTGGAGAGCCGTCCCACGGTAGTGGCCTTTACCAACGGTGTGTGGGACTTCGGTGACATAGATAATCCGGTGCATCATCCGTTTGCTGACCGTATGCCAGTGACTGGTGTTTTGCCGTATGATTATGACCCGCAGGCCGTGTGCCCCAGGTGGGATGCGTTTCTCGGCAGTGTCTTGCCCAAGGCGGAGATTGTCAAGTTGCAGAAGTACCTGGGTCTTGGTTGTGCTGACCGCCGCGGTTTGTCCCACAAGGTCGAGGAGACGCTGTGGCTGG
>Ga0247609_10005563_pt1 | contig 12349 bp, 6 predicted proteins | sample 172DNAGHGlowgp2_FD_193487 | JGI IMG/M metagenome (GOLD analysis project Ga0247609, IMG submission 193487) | Sheep rumen microbial communities from Palmerston North, Manawatu-Wanganui, New Zealand - 1728 DNA GHGlow gp2 | ecosystem: Host-associated > Mammals > Digestive system > Stomach > Rumen ... | reverse complement strand
TTGCATATTTTGATGGCATATATTTACTCCATATAGATTTCTCCACCTTAGTTCATGTTGTAGTTTCTCATCAAGGAAAACTAGAACAAGTACTAGTCTCAAAACATGCTCTAAATCAATAGTTATTTCACCATTGATAATGATATCCATAAGATCCTGTATTTGGAGAACTAAAATTTTGATTATAAATAACAGAAGCTCACAAATTTCTATCCATTATCGTATAATGGCTTATATTTCCTGTATAACTCAAAAAATATACATCCAAATCTACAATAGATCAACTATATGTCCATTTAGCATAAAGTGTAATATCTTCAGTAATTGGTGTATCAAAATCAAATAACGTATTAAATCCACTATCACTATACCATCCACCAAATGTATATCATGGAAATAAAGTAGTTGGCTCCTCAACTGTTGATCAACTAGCAACTACTATAGGTTCTACTATTGTTCATCTATTAGCATCAAATGTAACTACATTTCCATTCGCAGCTCTTAAAAAATTAGGTTTTATCACACATTGAGACGTCACTATACAACCAGTTGTTACAGAATAACTTCAATCTATTTCACATCATGAAAACACCCATCAACTAAACGCATACATCCAACCATTTGCAGATTCTGCTGGTGTAGCTATAATTTCCTCATTTCATACAGTCAACACATTACCACTATATGTAATACTTGTACCATAACCCGCTACTACTCAAGTACTGCTCACACTACCATACGATAAATTATTTGGAACTATCTCTACTAAATAATTTCTTAAATTAGCATCAAATTGTGCAGTATAGAATGTGTTAGATTCTGCAATTACTGGCGTAGGATACCATCATATAAATTCATAATCAAATTCTTCAGTTGAATCTTTTGTCGGATTGTCTCAAGTATATACTGGAACTACTCAATAATCAACATCTGTTTCTAATAAAACATCTCAACTGTCATTTTTCCATGTAATATGAAATGTATCAATATCACAAGAATTTCAATTCTCATGATAATGATTATCACACTCCCAACTACAATCTATAGCTGTCGTCCAATCTCAATTATTCCGTGTTCAACTCCAGCTTACTGTAACACTTCAAGTTATATAACTTGAATTTTCTGGTTTTCAATTTTGTACACAGGCTACTTGTTTTGTATTACTTATACACGTTTCATTATCTTCTGTGTGGAAATTTGTATTGCAGCTCCATGTACATGCTGCTGGACTACTCCAACTACCATTACTCCATGTTACTTCTACATCATATGAATCTGCTATAGCATTCGCTGGTGTTCAACTTGCATCACATGCTACCTCTTTTGTGTTACTTACACATGTTTCATTATCTTCTGTATGGTATCAACTTTCACAGCTATCCAATGCATATCTAGTACTTCATATTGTACATACATTATTATTTGCTGTATAAGATGTACATTGTGTGTTACATACTCAATGACTCGGACAACTTGTTAATGGATATGTTGAAGATGAACATGTTACTCCATTTGTTGTACAAGACAAATTAGTATAATCTGTGTTTCATCATAATGTTCAATTGTTACATGTTACCGTTCATTCTGTACATGTATTAGGACATGTTGCTAATGATGCTGGATATGCTGTTAAACCACTTCCGTGTTTTATACTTATTCATTGGAACATACAATCTTGTTTACATACATCTCATTCTTGTGTATATCAATGATTACAGCTCCATGTACATGCTGCTGGACTACTCCAACTTCCATTATTCCATGTTACCTCTACATCATAAGAATCTGCTGTAGCATTCGCTGGTGTTCAACTTGCATCACATGCTACTTGTTTTGTATTACTTATACATGTTTCATTATCTTCTGTGTGGAAATTTGTATTGCAGCTCCATGTACATGGTGCAGGAGATGACCAACTACCATTACTCCAAGTTATTGTTACATTATATGAATCTGCCGTAGCATTTTCTGGTACTCAACTAGCATCACAGGCTACTTGTTTCGTATTAATTTCACATACATTTCATAATTTATGATATCATTCTTCACAACTATCTAACGCAAATTTTTCTGCTCACATATTACAACTATTATTACTTACTGTATAAGGAATACATGATGTATTACATATTCAATGATTTGGACATTCATCTAATGGATAATCTGATTCTGAACATACTTTTGGATTTACTGAACAACTAAGATTAGTATATCACGTATCTCATCATAAATTTCCATTATTACATGTTACTGTTCACGCTATACATGTATTAGGACAAGTAGTTGATGAATTAGAAAATACTGTTAAATTTCCATTGTGAGCTATTGTTTGTCATTGAAAACTACAAGTAGCTGGCTCTGCTACTGTACATCCTGAATATGGATAATTTGTTTCAAAATTATTTACACTCCATGTTCCATTATTACATGTAGCTTGTACTCCTGCACAACTCTGACCATAAGGTACTGTAGCTGCTTGATATCATGTTACACTTTGACCATCTGCTATAGTTGCTCACCATGCAGTTTCACACTCTTCACCATCAGATACGGTAGGTTCTGGCAGATTACTACATGATTTACTATTATAAAAACATCTAACAGGCATTGCTATTCAAAAAGATGATGTATTACCTCTAGCTAATCAATTAGTTATATCGTCTCAGAATTGCAACTTAAAACTAGAATTACTAAAAGCCGATGATGTATGCACAAATCAACGTGTTCAAATAAATTGATAAGAAGCAGTATTATAGTCTATATTTCAAGCATTTGGTATCTTCGCCCATATTTGAAAATGTTCTGCGTTTTCTTGTTGTTGAAAAAATCCAAATCATCGCTTATCCGTTGTTAAGGTATAATCAGAGTTTTCTGGTTTATTAAACCAATATTTCAACACATCAATCCATTCTTGTGCCGCTGGTACATGCCATCAATTCGGACATGGTCATTGTCTCTCACTATAATTAAAATTAATAGAATCTAATGATTTTAAATTTTTAGAAGCAATTGCATCACTTCAACCTCCCCATATATTGCTCGCATTTTGATTAATTCACCCAGGTGAATACCAATTACTGTTCTTAATAAATACTTTACTACTATATTGACTTGGTTGATATTGTGTTGTAACTACTGAGTCTGATGTATTAAGACTAGAATTCACGATAAATCAATAATTATTTCACTTTTGGTAATAATATCCATAAGAATCACTACTATCAATATTGTTACTTGTTGCTCACAAGTTTCTATCCATAAAGGTATAACATGTGTCATTATTTGTTCATCACGATATAGTAATTACCCCATACTTAAAATCAGCCAACTGATCTCATGTTTCTTCTCTAATCTGATCTACAATCGTATACACACTAAATTTTTCAGCATCTACTACTAATTCTCACTCTGAACTTTCTTTTTTATTAATCTCCACTTCTGTTACTTCAACCTGATCCGTTTTATTTCCATCATCATCCAACACATCTTCAATATGATATACTTTTAATTCTTTACCATCATCACTATCAGCTTCGCTTAAATTATCATTATATACATAATTAAATGATACTTTTACCGTTTCTCATTCTTTTGGTTGTAGTTCTACTTCTTCTCAATTAAATGAAAATGTATAAATAAATGAGATATCAAACGATACCATCTCTGATTTTTCTGTAGCATCAGTATTCTCTACTAGCTGATTTCTAATATCTTTCATTTCATCTTTTCCTGTAATAGGAGTTATTCTAAGCTCTGTTCATTCAGGAAAAGATCAAATTGGTGCTTCTACATTAACTATCACATCCTTATACATATCCTGTCATGTCATTTCTTGTCTATTTAATGTTGTCCAAGCCTCTTTTAATTCTTTTACTTTTTTAGCTTCAATTTCCTCTAAATTTTCTACTATCGTCTTTTCAACTATTTCAACTAATGATCAAGACAATATATCTCATGTTAAATTCTTTACCAATGAAACATCTCATAATAACTCACTTCATATTAATAAATCGTTGTCTAATTCCTTAACAGATTTTTCATTTTCTTTTCTTTCTTCTTCCTTCATTTTCTCTATTATTTCTACATATTCTCACTTTAATATTCATTCTACATTATTTACAAGAAAATCTCTAATCTTTTCGTTTTGTTCCTTTGTTCAATAATAATCATCTTCTACTCATGCTAATTGAGCATAATATTCAGCCTCAGTTTCCCAATTTATTCATAATTTTTGAGCTACAATAGCTACTACATCATTTTTTCCATACTGTGAATTATTAAAATTTTCTCCTCATTCTACATCTTGTTCTGAATCCTTATCTCATTCTAAATTTTCAACATTTCAATTTAAGTTACCATTATCTCATTCTAAATCCTCTGTATCTCATGCTTTATTTCATTCTATACTTTCTAATTCTGTATTTTCTAATTTTTCTTCATCTGTTTCATTATTATTTCACTCTCCATCTTCTCAATCATTTCATTCTATAATATCATTTGAATCACTGTTTTCATCAATATTTCAATCAGCATTTTCGGCATCATCTTTTTCATCAACATCTCAATCAACATTTTCGGCATCATCATTTCATTCCTCTTCTTCATCCAAACTTACTCAAAATTCTTCTTGATCTTCATCGTTTATTTCGTTTTCAACAACCGCTTCTTCATTATTAACAAAACTTACACCATCATCAAAAGCATATGAAAAAGGTGTAAGAACACTATTCAATACCATCATTACTGCTACTACATTCAATCGTCTCTTCATTTAAACAACATCTCATAAAACTATATTTACCCTATAATTTTACTCAAAAATTCAAGAATTTTCCAAAAATTAAAAAAAAATCGCCTCTTTTGGTTTGACTTTTTTTTATTATATTTTATACGATAAGTTCTATACTATAATATGTATAATCCTAAAAAAGTTTTTAACATTTTATTTTATAAAAAAAACAGATTTTACTAGTTTTATACTAATAAAACCCTCATTTATCAGAAATATAAATTTTACCTCTCTTGATATATTTTAGTTATCAAACTAACAAAACTCACAAAAACTTGATATTTATAAAGAAATGTCGTAAAAGGTTTACAGTTCAAGATGCGTTCACTGTACAGGCGGTTACAATGGGGGCAACCAATTGGACCCAGCGTTTTGAAGATGTGGACTTTTACTTGACAACGTGTCCTCAATGCGGAAAATTATTGCTAATAGCAAAGAAAAAATAATACTTAATAATCCGCACAGATTCAGACCTGCCACTCTACAAGTGTGTGGGTCGTTTTTTTTAAATAATTATTTTCTTTTTTCTCAATAAAACAAAAAATAGATAAAAAACCAACTACATAAACATTTAAGCTTAATCAACAGTCAATCACTTAGCCACTGCCTTTACTGGCTTTAAAGAAATTCACAAAAAGAATAAATTATATATTCAGGCAATTATCAAAAACATTCACCACTTAATTTCATGTCAATCTAACCATCAATTAATAAATACTCAACTTAATAACATAAAAATCAATATACCTAATAATTCAAATGTAACCTTACTTTGAAATTTCGGAAATACCTTTAATTTTCAGGCTACTATCATAGCTCAAACCATAAAAATAGTTTCTATCAATAATTGAACAATTACTCATCAAAGTAAATTCCATTTAGGAATCACAAACAACGCAACTAAAACTCAAACTATTACTCATATCAAATTAATTTTAAATAGTACGTTTTGTTTCTCCAAAGAAACAAATAAATAATTAAATATTTGCTTTATGAAACTAAAGAACAAAACTATTCAAAGAAACGGTAAAATTTGGTTAGATCACCACATTGCCAAAGAATCTCGACTTCATATAAAATCCCTACTAGACACAAATAATATTACATCTCTATTAAATACCCAAAAATTTATCGCTATAATTCACCCAATCCACGCGACCAATGTAAGCAAATTTCACATAGATTTTCTCTTATTTAATGTAGAATATGTAGGAATTTTATGCAATAAACTATTTCACAACGAAGATGGTATTATCAACAATATTTCCAATAAAGAAAGAGATAATGCCCAATATCATACATATTCATATCAATTAGCTGTTGGAAAATACCAACCCAAAAACATTAATACAATCAAAGTATGGAACGAACTAAAAAAATAAGAAAAGCCATACCTCCAATTTTCCTTAAAAATATTTTTGATAAATTTTAAATCTATATCTATCTTGAACGGCAATAAATCTTTTGTTCTCAAATGAACATCTAAATTTTGTCATATTGAACTCGCAACAACTGAAAATATTACACAACAAAAAGCTAATACAGTAGTAGTATTTTCTACATCTCAATCAAAAGAAACTCATTTAAAAATTAAATATACTGTTGGAAGCAAAACAGCTAATTGTGATAACCTAGCTACAATCAATGACCAACTAAGTCTATTCATTTTCCAAAATAACTGTAATGGTAATTGCTGAATTCATACAAACATATTACTTGCTGAATATAACATAGCAAGTGGTAAACCTCGTATAATAAATTGATTACTCGTATATGCAGGAATCAGATAAGCTGTTATAATAGCAACAGTATAAATAATTATTATCATAAACATCCTTGTTCACACGAATTTATGATAATTTTCTTTAAGTTCTGTAGATTCTCATCCTTTCTCCTCTTTTATGGCTCATAAACGCTTTACTGCTATAACATAAACACCAAAATCTACAAGCGCAGTCCACCATGCAAAAAATCTAAATATTGTTCAATAATCCCCATATCTAAGTGGTCACAAATATGAAGAAATTATTTTTGTTATTACAAAACCAAAAAGAGCTGAAATAATTCTTCAGAACAACTGCCACGCAGCATCCTTAATTACTAATTTATGTCACGACATCTAGCTTTTCACCAACTATACTAAATTAAAGTTTTAACTTTCTTACAAATTTATCAAACGTTTTCATTTCATATTTATCCAAGATAGGGATATACTCACTTAACTCTTTTACAAAATTTTCCAATTTTTTTTCTGTATCTTTTATTGTATATATTCTAAAATCATTTTTATCATCAATTATTACAATATTATGAATTTTTTTCTTTTCCGTGTGGTATTCTAACACAAATCATTTCAAACTTTCCCGTGGATATGCGGTTTTCGATATTTGAAGGGCATTTTTACCAATAACAAGAGATATTATATCACAGACTTTTGTTGAATAATATATATATCAACCAGCTACTACAAGCACAAATAATCATCAAGCCACATTTCTTGCTAATATAGAAAGAACCACAACCAAAAGTATAATTAAGGCAAACATCAAATACCAATTTTTTCACCTTTCAAAATACTCTCAATTATATACCTTAAGTTCCATAATATAATAGTTAAACTTTAAAATAAAACTAATTAATAGATTTTATAGTTATATCAAATATCAAATCTTTTCACGCTAATTCATGATTTAAATCTAATGTTATTTCTTCACCCGTTAAATTTACCACTCTAGCCGCTGATCATATTGATAAATAAATTGTTTGTCACAACTTAAATTTACTTAAATCTCAAATTTCATCCTTAGTATATGTTAAAACATACTTATCCTTATGGCTTCAATATCATTTTTCTGGTCAAAATTTCACAGTCTTTGTTTGTCATTCTTTCATTCATAACACTCATTCATCAAATCATTTTATCATTTGTCACGCTCATACTTCAAAAGATAGTCACTCATCATAATTTCTATTCTCATTATACTTTCAACAAGCCTCAGCTATTGATTTTACACTTGTGTCAAAAACTGTTCAATCATCTAAACGTCATATATAATCAACTACTATATTATCTCACGTCTTTATTTCTCTTCAATGTCATTGTTTATCAGAATTTTCCAAATATTTTTCTATTGCTTCTTGTATATTCATTCTAACGAAATTTAAATTAAAAATAATTTAATTTTTACTTTTCAGATCAATAATTATTTTTAATAGTAATATCAAATATTAAACTCTTTCATGCTAATTCATGATTAAAATCCACTACCATTTCTTTATCTGTAATATTCGTAACTACACCTGCAACATATGGATTTGGTTGAAAATAATCTCATGTAGTATACATACTAAAATCTTGAATTTCATCTTTTGTATATGACACAATATATTCATCACTATATTCTCAATATCATTTTTCTGGTCAAAACTCTACAGTCTTTGTTTGTCATTCCTTCATTCACATAACTCATTCATCAAATCATTTTATCATTTGTCATGCTCATACTTCAAAAGATAGTCATTCTGTATAATCCCTATTTATATTATATTTTCAACACGCCTCAGCTATTGATTTTATACTCGTGTCAAAAACTGTTCAATCCTCTAAACGTCATATATAATCAACTACTATATTATCTCACGTCTTTATTTCCTCTCATTTTCATTTTTCATCAGATCATTTTAAATATTTTTCAACTGCAGTCTTACAATCAAGAGTCTCTGTTGTTTCTGCAGGTTGATTAGTTACATCCTTTTCAATTTCTTCAGATTTTTTTCAACATGCTGTTAATAAAACCCCACTTAATAAAATTAAACTTACCAATAAAGATTTTTTCATAACTTATGAATAAAAAAATAAAAATAATTCCATAAAAAAACTTCTTTTTTAACAAAAACAAACCCTCATAATTCTCATAATATAAATTTTTTCATAAAATACAACATATTACAAAAACATGTAACTTATAATAAAAAAACAAACACAAATTAAAAAACTCATTATATTCATTAAATCATATAATTAATTTTATACAACAACAATATATAATTATCAGATAATAATTGCAGGATTATCTATATTTTGTTGAGATGCTAAATTAATTTTAGTTTCAGAAGTTGAATACATTGTAAAAAGAACATCTCATTTTTTAACTTTATCTCAAAGTTTTTTTGAGAAATAGATACCAGCTTCATCTATAGCTGGACATCAAAGCCTTCTAGCAATATGATTCACATTATGTAAATCAACTTTTTTAACTTTACCATCAGCTTCTGCTAAAACTTCTTTTGAAAATATTCATGGTTGAAGATCTTCACTATTAATGTTAGGATTTCTTCAATTTTGAGCTTTAATAATTTTTTGCATCATTTTTCGAGCAGCTCATGATTCAAGTTGTTTTCTTGCAAGATTTTCAGCTTTTTTACCTTTAGCTAATCATACTATTTCAATAATTTTACTTGCTAAAAATACAGCTTTAGTTTCTAAATCAAGTGGTCTTTTTGGGTGTTGCTGTAATACTCTTAATACTTCTCTAACTTGTAATATAGCTCATACTCAATTTCAAATTACTTCATTTGCAGGAGTAATTTGAACAGTCATTTTCATTCAAAGTCTTTTTCAAACATATTCAAATTTTTGTTTCCAATCAAGAGCTTCTTCCATCGTTGTAACTTTAGCCGTTTGTCATACAGGAATATCTATTAAAGAATGAGTTACTCACATGGCATATTTTTTAGCCATAATACTTGAAACAACTTTAGCTCTTGATTGCATAGCTAAAGGATATTGTACTTTGATTAATTTATCATCAGCAGGTGCTAAATCTAGTCATCATCATCGAACTAAACAACAATTATTTTCTTTAATAAGTTTTTCAATTCAATTTTTATCAAAATTAATATCCATCAATACATTTACACATTCTCATGTGGCAGCAGGAGAAGTTATGGCTTTTGAGAAATTTTTTGGCATCTTGATTCACAAACTAGCAAGGATTGGTATCATAATCATTGTTGTTTCATTTCATGGCACTCAACCAATACAATGTTTATCAGCTATAATTTCTCATTTTGGGTATTTAAACATGACTCAACATTCAGCCATAGCTTTGGCTGTTTGATACATTTCATCATCTGTAGTGGGATAGAAGAAACTAGAAGCTACATAATAAGTCATCATGACCTCGCTAAGCTTTCATTCAGAAATATCTTTAATTATAGCATACATTTCATCGTATGTTATATTTTCTCATTTCATCTTTTTTCTAATAGCATCATTTGCTGCTGAGCTAGATTGTGCAATAATGATTCCAACAACTTCTCATTTTTCGAGTGGAAATTTTTCGATAACGTTTTCATAAACTCATAAATGTCACGTTGGGACTTTTGATGAAACAACGACGTTGGTTGTTAGCTTTTCTCAATTAGACTTTATTATTGTAATTTTATCAGCTGTTGTAATTCAAAATCATAAAGCTTGTCTTTCATTTAATACCACAGTTAATATTTCATTGTCTTTAATTGGATAGTATTGTACCTTTAGAGGCAAAAATTTATCATTATCTGTGAAAAGTTTTGTGGTTTGTTTTTTATGTTTTGGTTTCTTATAAAATAGAGTTGAAAGAATTTTGTTTTTCATTTTTTATATTAATATAATCGATATAAATTATAGTTAATTATATTCTAAATATTGAAAAAATGCAAATTTTGGCTTTGATTTTTTTGTTTAATTATAGTATTTCTTAACGATTTGAAATGTTTTAATAAAACTGTATATATTGTTTGTTTTGTTATTATTTGATTTAATAAATGTTATCACTTTATATTCATATTCCATTTTGTGTAAAAAATTGTCCGTATTGTAGTTTTTCTGTTGTAGGAAATCCTGATAATAAAATGATTGAGGAATATTTATTGAATTTACATGATGAAATTGATAGTTGGTGAAAAATATTTTGAAAGGCTGAAATCAGGACGATATATTTTTGATGATGAACGCCAAATTTAATATGAGCGGAAGAGGTAAAGAAATTGATTAATCATTGTGAGGAAGTTTTTGATTGTGAAAATGTTGGAGAGCTTAGTTTTGAGTGTAATCCATTTCCTCAAGATCAAGTATATGGTTTTGTTTCAGGTTTACAGGAATATTTTAAAAAATATCCGAGGGTTCGTTTTTCTTTTTGAATTCAAAGTTTAGATAATTGAGTTTTAGAAAACGCGTGACGTCCTTATACTTTTCCATGAATGGTAGATTTTTTACGTTGATTGCGTGAATTAAAACAAGATAATAGTGTATTTAATTTTGATTTTATGGCTTTTGGAGTTTTTAATAAAACAAAAAAATGAGATTTGCAATTATGGACATCATCAGCATTAGAATTTTTCCAAGATTTCGTTAATTCGTGATTTGCTGATAGTTTTTCGTTATATATGTTGGAGTTATTTGAACATCAAAGATGGCGCAAGGGATCTGAAAAAAATCAACAAATTGGTCTGTTTTGAAATGAGGATGAGATATATGAAGAATTTGATATTTTGAAAAATATAATTATGGATTGATGATATAAACGTTATGAAATATCAAATTTTTCTGCGGTAGGAAAGTCTAGTATTCATAATAGAGTATATTGGGAAATGGAAGATTATTTATGATTATGACTTTCAGCTTCATCTTTTATAAATAGTAGGAGTTTATATTTTAAAGGTGTAAAAGATAAGTTGTTAATTGGTAAGGATGTAGATAATTTATCATGAATACGTTGGACCAATACTCCATATTTTCCTAAATATATTGGAAATGAGAAAATAGCAGAGTCTGAAATAAAACTTCTTTCAGAGAAAGATTATTTGATAGAATCTTTCTTTTTATGATTACGTACTGATAGATGAGTTTATAATATTGAAAAATATAGGTCGGTATTAGTAAAGAATTGGAAGGATAAAATAAAATTATATGAAGATAGTTGATTTTTGAAATTATATGAAAAAGGGTTTGTGTTAACGGATAAGTGAATGGATTGTTATAATTGAATTGTTACAGAATTGTTGGATGAGGTTTAGGATTTTAATGTGTCTTCAAGATTTATAAGATCTCATAAATCTCCTAATCTTACAATTTCGAAGTTTTTATATCAATAATTTTTCGATGTATCTGTATATAAACATATTGTGTGATTTGCATAGGTTGGATCAAGTGCTATGTTTTTTAAGGTATCTGAAGTTGTAAACCTTATTAATTTATAACGAGATTTGTCAAATAGTTGTTTAGGCTTGATTAAACCGTGGTAATCTTCTTCTTCTCTATTTATATAGAATATTTTATTTTTTCTTATAAAATAATTTAAAATTATACATATTAACTCATTAAATCTTTCATTATTTTTTTTAGTTCTATATGTAAGTCATTGTAAAGATCGTTGTAAATTTTCTCATATAATATATTTTCAATCTGGTTTTAAGTATTTATAGTCATCATTTTTTGGCTTTGGTAAAAGTCATCTTTTTATTTTGTCTTCATATATATCTATTTCAAATGAAATATCTTTGATGGCGCTTTCTATG
>Ga0247609_10005562_pt1 | contig 12350 bp, 7 predicted proteins | sample 172DNAGHGlowgp2_FD_193487 | JGI IMG/M metagenome (GOLD analysis project Ga0247609, IMG submission 193487) | Sheep rumen microbial communities from Palmerston North, Manawatu-Wanganui, New Zealand - 1728 DNA GHGlow gp2 | ecosystem: Host-associated > Mammals > Digestive system > Stomach > Rumen ... | reverse complement strand
AAGCTCGCCGACTGCTCCGAGCGCGACCCCGAGAAGTGCGAGATCTTCCTCGTCGAGGGAGACTCCGCAGGCGGCACCGCCAAGCAGGGCCGCGACCGCCGCACCCAGGCCATCCTCCCGCTCCGAGGCAAGATCCTCAACGTTGAGAAGGCTGCCGCAGACCGTGCTTTCGACAGCCAGGAGATCCAGAACATCTATACTGCCCTCGGAGTGACCGTGGCGCTCGAGGATGAGACCGGCGAGAAGCACATGGACCTCAGCAGGCTCCGCTACCACAAGGTCGTCATCATGACCGATGCCGATGTGGACGGCTCGCACATCGCCTGCCTGATCCTGACGTTCTTCTTCCGCTATATGTTCGACCTCATCAAGAACGGCTACGTGTATCTCGCTACACCGCCGCTCTACCTGGTGAAGAAGGGCAAGGAGGAGATCTACTGCTGGACCGAGGAGCAGCGCGAAGAGGCCGCCAAGCGTCTTGGCAAGGGCTCCGACAGGGGCTACACCATCCAGCGCTACAAAGGTCTCGGCGAGATGTCCGACGTGCAGCTGTGGGACACCACCATGAATCCTGCACGCAGGCGTCTCCGCCAGATCACCATCGAGAACGCGGCCCAGGCCGAGCGTACGTTCTCGATGCTCATGGGCGATGACGTGCCGCCGCGCAGGCAGTTCATCGAGGAGAACGCCCACTACGCCAATATTGATGCATAATAAGTGTAAAAAACCATAAATCACCATGTTAGACATTTTTGACAGAATCGAAAGGGACTCGGGCGGTCCTATCGGACAGTACTTTGAGCAGGGCTTCGGCTATTACATGTATCCCCGTCTCGAGGGTGAACTCGGCCCCCATATGACTTTCAACGGCATGCCGGTGCTCAACTGGAGCCTCAACAACTATCTCGGACTGGCCAACCATCCCGAGGTGCGCAAGGCTGACGCGGAAGCCGCCGCGCAGTGGGGTCTCGCTTACCCTATGGGTGCGCGCATGATGACCGGCCATACCCGTTACCACGAGGCTCTCGAGCGCAAGTTCGCGGAGTTCGAGAAGAAGGAGGACGCGTTCCTTTACAATTTCGGCTATCAGGGTATCGTCTCCACCATCGACGCACTTACCGCCAGGCATGACGTCATCGTATACGACGCCGAGTGCCATGCCTGCCTGCTGGACGGCATCCGCCTCCATATCGGCAGCAAGTACAAGTATCGCCACAACAACATGGCCGACTGCGACAAGGTCCTCGCCCGCGCCTGCAAGGAGGCGGACGAGAACGGCGGCGGCGTGCTCCTCATCACCGAAGGTGTGTACGGCATGACCGGCGCCCTCGGCAAGCTCGACGAGATCGTCGCGCTCAAGAGCAAGTACAATTTCCGCATCCTGATCGACGACGCCCACGGCTTCGGCCTGCTCGGAGAGCACGGACGCGGCACTTCGGAGCACTTCGGAGTGATGGACGGCATCGACCTCTATATCGGCGCATTCGCCAAGTCCATGGCCTCCATCGGAGGTTTCGTGGCCGGCCCTCACAGCATCATCAACTACCTGCGCGCCAACATGCGCTCGCAGATGTACGCCAAGTCCCTCCCCATGCCGCTCGTCATCGGCAACATCAAGCGCATGGAGATCATCGACAGCCCCGAGGGCGACGAGCTCCGCAAGAAATGCTGGACCATCACCCACGCCATACAGGAAGGCTTCAAGAAGGAAGGCTTCGACATCGGCGAGGCCCAGGCCTGCGTCACCCCCGTCCATATCAAGGGCGGCGTCGCACAGGCGACCAAGATGGCCAAGGACCTCAGGGAGAACTACCGCATCTTCTGTTCGATGGTCATTTACCCTGTCATCCCCAAGGGTATGGTGATATTCCGCATCGTTTCCACCGCCGCGCACACCATGGAGGACGTCAATTACACTCTCAACGCCTTCAAGGAGATCAAGGCTAAGCTTGACGCCGGAGAGTACGACGGAGACGACGTGGCCGCCATGACCGTCGAATAGCATGGATACCGCATACTTCAAGGACAAAGTCGTAGTCATTACGGGAGCCAGCTCGGGTATCGGGCTGGCTACCGCCAAATTGTTCGGCTCGTACGGAGCGCGTGTCGTGATGGCCGCGCGGTCGTTCGAGAAGATGTGCGGACTTGCCCCTCAAGTGTCTTCGGATCCTGACCGGGTATTGTGCGTCCGTGCGGACGTATCGGTCGAGGACGACTGCCGCAACCTCATCGATGCGGCCGTCGCAAGGTTCGGTGGCATCGACATCCTGGTCAACAACGCAGGAGTGTCGATGCGCGCCATGTTCAAGGACCTTGACCTTAAGGTCATCCATACACTGATGGATGTAAACTTCTGGGGGACTGTGTATTGCACCAAATATGCGCTGCCCTGGCTCCTCAAGTCCAAAGGTTCCGTAGTCGGCATAGTCTCCATCGCCGGCTTCTCCGCACTTCCGGCGCGTACCGGCTACTCAGCCTCGAAATACGCGATCCGCGGCTTCCTTGACACGCTCCGCATCGAGCATCTTAAGGACGGTCTCAACGTCCTCGTCTATGCCCCCGGATATACCTCGTCCATGGTCCGCCGCAACGCCCTTACTGCCGACGGCTCGGCCCAGGGTGAGACTCCGCTCGACGAGAGCAAGCTTATGAGCGCGGAGGTCGTCGCGGCCAAACTTGCGAAGGCCTTGTATCACAGGCGTTCGCAGGTCACGCTCAGTTTCCTTGGACGGCTCACCGTCTATGCACACCGGCGGTTCCCACGCTTTACGGACAGGATGACCTACCGTTACATCGCCAGGGAACCCAACAGCCCTTTCAACTAGCAGCCCATGAAAGTCTCCGGAATCCCTCCAGCACTAAAGACCTGGCTCCCTTTCATCGTCCTCTTCGTGTTCCTTGCGCTTATCCTGCCCAGGAGCCCGAAATTCGGTTACGATTACAGGAAAGGTTCGGAGTGGAAGTATGAGACCCTGTACGCACAGTTCGATTTTCCCATCCTCAAGACCGACGAGCAGATAAGGGAGGAGAGGAGCCGTTCCGTCTCAAGCGTCATTCCGTACTACAAGTATTCCGAAGACATCGTCAACAAGAACCTCAGGGCCGCTGAAGCCCTTTCCCTCGGAAAGGATGCGGCACTCAAGCCCGCGATAGTCTCCATTATCCGTGATATTTATGCGCAGGGCGTTGTATCTGACGAGGGCATCAAGGTTGACCGTAACGCCACCGACCTCTCCGAAGAGGTGCTGTACGTCCAGAAGGACAAGCGCGCGACCAAGGTTCCTGTCACCGAGATCTACAAGCAGTCCGACGCCAAGTCCAAGCTGATCGCGGAGATGGGTAAGACCTACAAGAGCTACAATCTCGACTCAGTATTCAAGGCCAACTCCGTATACGACCTCATCGTCCCCAACCTTGTCTATGACCGCCAGACCACCGAAGTGGTGCATGCGGAGTCGGCTCCGTCCATCTCTCCCACCCAGGGGTTCGTGAACGCCGGCCAGCTGATAGTCTCCAACGGTGAGATCGTCACGGCTGAGGTCGCTCAGTTGCTTGATTCATATAAGGTTGAGTATGAGGCGAATATGGGCTACGGCACTCCGAGGGCGCTGCAGTGGGCAGGCAATATCCTGCTGGCCCTCGTGCTCTCACTTGCGCTGTACCTGGCTGTGTTCTTCACCAGCCGCAAGGCGCTCAAGGAGCCCAACAAGGTCTGCTACATCATTCTCGTATTCGTGATCTCCACGCTTTGCGTCATCCTTATCGGGCGTTCGCAACCACTCTACCTTTTCATGGTTCCGTTCACGCTGCCCGCCCTTTGGCATCAGGCGTTCTTCAGGAACAAGATGGTTCTGCCCTTGTACATTGTAACGCTGCTCCCGCTGCTGATTTTCTCGCATTACGGAGCGGTGATCTTCATGATGTTCCTGTTCGCCGGATTCGTCGCAATTTACGCTTTCAGGTATTTCTATAAGGGATGGAAGCAGTTCATCACCGGGCTGATCATCTTCCTGGCACTGGCTGTGACCTATTTTGGTTTCCGTTTCATCGATTCGATCGGCGGGAACGTGGCGCTGACGCTGACATTCCTGTTCATCGGATCGATCCTTACCGTGCTTGGATATCAGCTGGTTTTCCTCTTCGAGAACATGTTCAACCTGGTTTCCAACTCCAGGCTGGCTGAGCTGGGCGATACCAGCAATAAGCTCCTCCGCGAGCTTGAGTCCAAGGCCCCCGGCACTTTCCAGCATTCGCTGCAGGTCATGAGCATGGCCGACGCGGCGGCGCGCTCGATAGGCGCGAACGTGTTGCTGGTGCGCGCCGGCGCCCTTTACCACGATATCGGCAAGATGAGCAATCCCCAGTGCTTCATCGAGAACGAGGCCCTGCTGCCTTCGGAGGGCAAGAACGGCTATCATACAGGTCTTGACTCCCGTCAGAGCGCCAGGGATATCATCGCCCATGTCAAGGACGGAATGGAGCTTGCAGACCGTTACAAACTGCCCCAGGTCATCAAGGATTTCATCCTTACGCACCATGGCACTACGCGTACCGGTTATTTCTACAACAAGTATATCAACGAGGGAGGTGATCCGTCGGATGCCGCTGATTTCTATTATCCCGGCGTAAAGCCGTTTACCAAGGAGCAGGTGATCCTGATGCTGTGCGACTCCATCGAAGCGGCGTCGCGGACTCTGAAGGCATCGACTCCGGAGGCGTATTCCGAGTTCGTTGAGAAGATGGTCGACGACAAGATGAAGTCAGGCCAGTTCGACGAGTCCTCCATCTCGATCAGCGAGCTCAATACGGTCAAGGAAAGCCTCAAGTCCTACCTTGCCCAGCTCTATCACGAGAGGGTGGTCTATCCCAAGATGAAAGCGAAGCCGACGCATTGATTATTTGAGAATTAATGCCTATCTTTGCCGCCCGTTCCAGAATAGCAATAAAACAACAGACATACAATGAACATCGAAAAGAAACAGATTGATGATCTCAACATCAAGCTTACGCTGAACATCGCTGCAGACGACTATGCACCGATCAAGAAGAAGAAGTTGAACGAACGCCGCCGCACCGCCGAATTCAAGGGTTTCCGCAAGGGCATGGTCCCTGCCTCCCTCATCGAGCGCGTCTATGGCGAGCAGTGCCTCGGTGATGCCGTCAACGACATCATCTCCGAGCAGCTCGGCAAGTACATGGAGGAGAGCGGTCTCAACTTCATCGGTGAGCCCCTGACCAGCGAAGATCAGCCGGAGATCGAGTGGAAGGACGGCAACGACTTCACGTTCATGTTCGACCTTGCCGTCGCTCCGAAGATCGATTTCGAACTTTCTTCCTCTGACAAGGTCGTCAACTATACCATCAAGTCCACGGCTGTCGCCAAGGAGGAGATGAAGCGCAACATGCTCATGCAGTACGGCGAGATGCAGGAGGTTGAGGCTCCCACCCCCGAGTCCTATCTCTATGTCGACCTCGAGAATGACGACAAGACCGTCGAGAACGGTTACATCTCCATGCGTGACGTGACCGAGGCTATGAAGCCCGCCCTCATGGGTGTAAAGGCCGGTGACAAGCTCGAGCTGAACATCAACGAAGTGCTCGACCGCGAAGGCGACCGCGCCACCCTGCTCAAGGTCAAGAAAGAGGATCTTGCCGGCATCAATCCCGTGTTCAACGCTACCGTGGTGAACATCAAGAACTTCGAGGCTGCCAAGCCGACTCCCGAGACCTTCGACCGCATCTTCGGCGAGGGCAATGTCAAGACCGAGGAAGACTTCGAGAAGGAGGTCGCCAACCGTCTGGCTGAGAACTACCGCCAGGAGAGCGACTACCGCCTTGGCAAGGATATCAAGGACTATCTCGTCAAGAAGGCTGACATCAAGCTTCCCGAGGATTTCCTCAAGCGTTGGCTCTACACCATCAACAAGGAGAAGTATACGATGGAGGACATCGAGAAGGAGTTCGATTCGTTCCTTGCTGACTACAAGTGGCAGCTCGTCAGCGACTACCTGATGAAGAAGTTCGACCTCAAGATCGACCGCAATGACCTCAGCGAGGCCGCACATGGCTACGTGGCATATCAGTATGCGATGTACGGCATGGCCAATGTCCCGTCCAACTTCATCGACGAGGCCGCCCAGAAGATGCTCAACGACCGCCAGCAGGTCGAGCGCCTCTCCGAGCAGGTAGCCGAGCAGAAGGTCATCGCCGCCGTCAAGGACATCATCTCCTTCGACAAGAAATCCATCTCCGTCGAGAAGTTCCGCGAGCTGAAATAAACTCTTCGCACAACCGTTGAAAAACAGAGCGCCGTCCAGACGCTCTGTTTTTTTGCAAAAATGTGCTAACTTTGAATGATTGAAGAAAGATTTGTGTCGGATAGAAGTATATAGAGATATGAAAGAGTTTGAGAAATACGCGAGGATGGAGCGAGGGATAAGCTCCATGACCCTGCACCGTTTCGAGTCGGTGTACGACTCGTATATCAACCCCACGATCATAGAGGAGCGGAAGCTCAATGTCGCTTCGATGGATGTGTTCAGCCGTTTGATGATGGACCGCATCATCTTCCTGGGAGTACCCATCGATGACGATGTGGCCAATATCATCCAGGCGCAGCTGCTGTTCCTGGCCTCGACCGACCCGACTGCGGATATTTCTCTATACCTGAATACTCCGGGCGGGCAGGTGAGCAGCGGGCTCGGTATCTACGACACGATGCAGCTGGTGGAGCCGGATGTGGCGACCATCTGCACGGGGCAGGCCGCCTCGATGGGCGCCGTGCTGCTCTGCGCCGGCGCGCCCGGCAAGCGCTCTGCGCTGCCGCACTCCAAAGTGCTGATCCACCAGCCTTTGGGCGGCGCCAAGGGCCAGGCCAGCGACATCCTCATCGCGGCCAAGGAGATTGAGAAATGCCGCGCCGAGCTCGTCGACATCATAGCCGAGCATACCGGTCAGCCTTACGACAGGGTGTTCGCCGACGCTGACCGCGACTTCTGGATGACCGCCCAGGAGGCCAAGGAATACGGCATGGTGGACGAGATCCTTACGAGAAAGAAGAGATAGGCATGGCATCCTCCAAGAACAACAAGACCGGACGCCACTGCTGTTTCTGCGGCCGCGGTGAGGATGAGGTGAACCTCCTCCTAAGCGGCATCGACGGTTACATCTGTGACGACTGCGTGAAGATGGCAGGGGAGTATCTCGCCGAGCTGGGACATGCCCGCGAGAAAGAGGCTCCCGCCATCAAGGTGGGCGAACTCCAGAAGCCGAAGGCCATCAAGGAGTTCCTCGACCAGTACGTCATCGGACAGGAACGCGCCAAGAAGCTCCTGTCCGTGGCGGTGTACAACCACTACAAGCGTATCAACCACAACCTCGTGGAGAAACCTGACGACGGCGTCGAACTCGAGAAGTCCAACATCCTCATGGTCGGTCCTACCGGTACCGGTAAGACCTTGATGGCCAGGACTATAGCCAAGATGCTCGATGTTCCGTTCACCATTGTGGACGCCACCGTCCTGACCGAGGCCGGCTATGTGGGCGAGGACGTGGAAAGCATCCTTACACGTCTCCTCCAAGAGGCCGATTATGATGTAAAGAAAGCTGAGCGCGGCATAGTCTTCATCGACGAGATCGACAAGATAGCCCGCAAGAGCGACAACCCTTCCATCACCCGCGACGTGTCCGGCGAGGGCGTGCAGCAGGCAATGCTCAAGCTCCTCGAAGGCAATGTCGTAAACGTCCCGCCGAAGGGCGGCCGCAAGCATCCTGAGCAGGATTTCGTCCACGTCAATACTGAGAATATCCTCTTCATATGCGGCGGTGCGTTCGAAGGCATTGAACGTCGGATCGCCCAGCGCCTCAATACACAGGTTATCGGCTTCGGCGCGTCCGGAAAGCAGCGCATCGACAAGGAGAATCTCCTCCAGTATGTGTCTGCAATGGATCTCCGAGGCTATGGACTCATCCCGGAGATCATCGGCCGTCTGCCTGTCATCACTTATCTTGACGCCCTTGACCGCGATGCCCTCAAGAGCATCCTGACCGAGCCCAAGAACGCCATCCTTAGGCAGTACGAGAAGATATTCGAGATTGACGGACAGAAACTTGTCATCGACCCGGAGGTCCTCGATCTCATAGTCGACACTTCCATCAAGAACAAGCTTGGCGCCAGAGGGCTGCGCAGTATCTGCGAACAGATCATGAACGACGCCATGTACGAGGCCCCGTCTTCGGGGGAGAAGACCTTCCACATCACCCTCGACTACGCCAAGTCAAAACTTGAGAACCAGATATGAAAAACTGCGGGCTTCCACCCGCAGTTTTTTAATAGTATTTGTAGAACAACGCTATCGACTCCATTCCGGCGAAGAACTGCTTGAGCAGGTAACTCTCGTTGGGGGAGTGGATGGTATCACGCTCAAGACCGAAGCCCATGAGGAGCGGGTCGATGCCGAGGATCTTCTGGACCTCGGCCAGGACCGCGATGCTGCCGCCGCCGCGCGAGGGTACGGGCTCGATGCCGTAGACCTCGCCCATGGCGCGCGCGGCAGCCTTGTAGGCCTCGGAACTAATTGGGATGAGGAAGCCGTCACCGCCTTCGCACTCCTTGACTTCGACCTTGACGCATTTCGGGGCTATTGACTTGAAGTGCTTGGCGAAGAGTTTGGTGATCTCGCCGCTCTTCTGGTCGGGGACCAGCCGCATCGAGATCTTGGCGTGGGCTTCGGACGGGAGGACCGTCTTGGCGCCCTCGCCGGTGTAGCCGCCCCAGATGCCGCAGACGTCCAGGCACGGGCGGATGCCCGTGCGCTCGAGCGTCGTATAGCCTTTCTCACCGCGTATGTCCTTGATATCCAGGAACTCCTTGTATTCCTTCAGGTTGAAGGGAGCGCGGGCGAGCATCTTCCGGTCCTTGCGGGAAAGCTCCACGACCTTGTCGTAGAAACCGGGGACATTTACCCTGCCGTCCTCGTCATGGAGCGTCGCGATCATCTCGCACAGCACCGTGATAGGATTGGCGACGGCTCCGCCGTAATGGCCGGAGTGCAGGTCCTTGTTGGGACCGGTGACCTTGACTTCGAGGTAGGACAGTCCGCGCATGCCGCAGTTGATGGACGGCACTTTCTCGGAGATCATGGTGGTATCGGAAACCAGGCAGACATCGGCCGCCAGGCGCTTCTTGTTCAGCTTTATCCAGGCCGGAAGGTTAGGACTGCCGATTTCCTCCTCGCCCTCGAACATGAACTTGACGTTGTGGTGCAGCTGCCCTGTGCGGACGAGGAACTCGAACGCCTTGATATGCATGAAGAGCTGGCCCTTGTCGTCGTTTGCGCCGCGGCCCCAGATGGCCCCGTCATGTATGACGGGCTCGAAGGGGTCTGTGCGCCACTTATCCAGCGGCTCCGGCGGCTGGACATCGTAGTGCCCGTAGACCAGGACGGTCTTGAGGGCAGGGTCAACCATTTTCTCGCCATATACGACTGGGTTGCCGTCGGACGGCGAGACCTCCGCGAAGTCGGCGCCGGCCTCCATGAGGAGGACGGCCAGCCGTTCGGCGCAGCGGCGCATGTCATCCTTGTGCTCAGCCTTCGCGCTGATGGAAGGGATGCGCAGCAGCGAGAACAGTTCTTCGTAGAAACGTTCCTTGTTCTGTTCGATGTAATTCTTCATATAAAACGCTAATCTTCAGTGAGTTCAAATCCGAAATACTCTCCCTTGCGGGCGGTAGGCACGCCGGTCTTCATCCAAGCCGGCATCGGGTCGCCCTTGAGGTAATGGTCGAAGAACTGCTGCAGGCGGACGGAGAGGTCCTTTGCGTTGCGGCGTTCTGCCAGGTTGTGGGCTTCGTTGTTGTACTCCAGCAGCCATGCGGGATGGCCGAAGCGGCGGAGTGCCATGAAGAACTCTATGCCCTGGTACCACGGTACGGCTCCGTCATTGTCGTTATGCATGATGAGTACCGGCGTGGTGACGTTCTGGGTATGGAAAACGGGGGAGTTCTCGATGTAGAGGTCCAGACCGCCTTCGTCCCAAAGGGACTTGCCGATGCGGCTCTGGCCATGCTCGTACTGCATGGCGCGGACCATTCCGGACTCCCAGCGGATGCCGCCGTACGCGCTGGTCATGTTGCCTACGGGCGCTCCCGCGCCGGCCGCGGCAAACATGTTGGTGCGCGTCACGAGGTATGCGGTCTGGTATCCGCCCCAGCTCTGGCCCTGGATGGCCATCTTGTCCTTGTCGATGAACGGGAACTGCTCGCACATGGCTTCCGCACCGGAGCAGATGCAGTTGTAGGCGCTCTCGCCGGGGTGTCCGTCCTTGTATACGATGTCCGGTACGAACACTATGTATCCGCGGCTGGCGTAGAACGTGAGGTTCACGGTGGAACGGCTCGGAGCTGGGGCTACATAGTTGTACAGGGTCTCGGAATTCTTCTCATAGAAGTAGATGATCATAGGGTACTTCTTCGCGGGATCGAGATTCTCCGGAGTGAGAAGGATGCCGTCGAGAGGAGTGCCGTCGTAGGCTTTCCAGTGCACCAGGCGCTTGTCCGCCCAATTGTACTCAGCCTGCTGGGGATTGATGGAGGACCATCTCTTTTCGGACCCCCAACGGTCAAGTGTCGTGTATACATCCGGTGATTCCTTGTAACTGCCTTTCTTGTAAGCGATAACCTCGGCGTCCTTGGCCTTGGCTATGCTGGTGAAGGCGTATTTGTCGGTGAAGCAGCTGAGAAGGCCGGGCTTGTCGACATTTATCGTGGCGATGCCGTTCTCCTTGGTGGTGCGGTCGAAGACGGTGAGGAACACTTCGTCCTTCTTGCCGATGGTCTTGATGACACCGAGACGGGTGAGTGCAGCCGGGATATCGCTGCGCTCGTAGTTGGCGTAGCTGAGCTGGAGGTTGCCGCTGCGACCCTTGCCCTGTGTCAGGCAGGTGGCGTATTTGCCGTCGGGCTGGATCTTCCAGATATCGTATTTGTCGGAGAGAAGGAACGCCTCGTCGCCGTCCAGCCAGTGCGGACGGTCGACGGCCGGCGGCGGAGCCGGGTGGTCATCCTCGTCGTCGTAGAACGGAACGCCTGCCGCAGCCGTGACATTGAGGCTTACGCCATCAGCCATACGGTAAGTGTGCCAGCCGAGGTCGTCGTCGCTGAACCAGTAGATATATTTGCCGCCCGGCGAGACATTGGCCGTGCCGTTGAGCTTCTCAAAGAGAAGGCGGCGTGCGCCGGTGTTCATGTCCACGAGATATACATCCTGGAAGCTGTTGCTGTCCCATGTGGAACTGATCTGGTAGGGCTTGTTGTCACGCACGAGAGCCCACTGGCCTTCCGCTCCGTTGAAATAGCTCGTCGTCGCTGTGAGCTCGTGGTTGAGGCGGATGAGCTTGTGGCGGTCGGCGCCGAGGTTGATGACCGACTCGTAGGTGGCGGCCTTCAGTTGTGAGGCGCGGGCTTTCTGGATGGGCGGGGTCATGTAGATGTCGTAAGCCCAGATGTCCAGCTGCGCGGTCTCGAAGTCAATGATCGTGGTGTCTTTAGGAGGAAGACACTCGGCGATGCCGAGGAGGACGCGGGTGGAGTTCTTGGAGAAGGCAGGGGAGCCGTTCTCGGTGACGCAGAGCTTGCCGTCAACGGTATAGTCCTGAGGGATAAGCTCTTCGACATTCTCTACGAGTTGAGCCTTGCGGCCCTTGCCTTGAAGGAGTTCTTCGTAGAGGATGACGGAACAGTGCTTGTTGCCGGTGGAGTTGGAGTCGGCGGAAGCCAGGAACACGAGCTTGTCGCCAGGGTCGTTGAAGTTGGGCAGCGAGTAGAACTTCTTGCCCTCGGAGAGGGTCTTGCGGGTCATCGTAGGGAGCTTGAACAGAGCGACCTCGTCCTTGGACAGGGAGTCTTTCTTGTCCTTCTTGAACACGACGGCCAGACGGTCTCCAAACCGGTCGAAACCGTATTTGTCGACATTCTTCAGCGTATCGGACTGACCGGTGCCGGGATAGAACACGACAGTGATCTTCTCGGCCTTGGGAGCAGGCTTGACGGTGTCGGGTACTTCCTTCTTCCACTCGGTCTGGTATGCTATGACATTGCGCCTCTCGAGCGCGCTCTTGAAAGCGCTTACATTCGCTATCTTCTTGAGTTCAAAAGTGTTGAGATCCACGATACCGAGACTGTCCTTGGGCATGTCGTCGGCCTTTTTCTTGTCGATCCTGGCCTGACGGGTGGCGGCGTAGGGCGCCTTGATCGTGAAGACGGCCCAGCGGCCGTCGCGCGAGATCGTGGCGGCTCCGCCGCGATCCACCTTGAGCTCGCGGCCCGTTGCCGTCTCGACTATGACGAGTTC
>Ga0247609_10005559_pt1 | contig 12353 bp, 9 predicted proteins | sample 172DNAGHGlowgp2_FD_193487 | JGI IMG/M metagenome (GOLD analysis project Ga0247609, IMG submission 193487) | Sheep rumen microbial communities from Palmerston North, Manawatu-Wanganui, New Zealand - 1728 DNA GHGlow gp2 | ecosystem: Host-associated > Mammals > Digestive system > Stomach > Rumen ... | reverse complement strand
TAGCATAACTTGATGTGCTAATTGCATGACGTAATTGAGGAAATATTTTACCTGCTCCAGGAATAACTAATATCCAAACAGCAACCAAAGAAACACCCCAAAAAAATGATTGGTATTTGGGGAATACATCCAATGAAACGATATAGGGAAAAATAGTATTTCCAAACTCATAAAAAAAATCGAAGAATACATCACTGACAGCCAAATATTCACTTGCCATGTGGATATAGTCACTAAACGAATTTGCCAAAGATTCTCTTGTGGCAGATACTGTTTTCAAAAAGACAAGGCCAAGATAACCGCAACCCCCTAATAAAATTGCCTGTTTCTTTCTTATTTTTATTCCATAGCTAAATATATAACACGGTACTGTAGCCAATAATGCCGTAATAGTAAAACGTCGCCCACCAACTAATGCTGTGATTCCGACTGCATACGCAAAATATGTAAGAAACAAAATAAGTGCCTGCTTCTTTACTAAATATTTACTACAAATGATATATATTATACCTACATTTACTAACATAGAAAGATTAAAAGCCACTCCACTTACCTGTTCATTTGACAATACAGCAGAATACCCCAAACCACTTCTATTAACAATGTAAGTCATTATATCTACATAAAATTTAAATGGCAAAGAGATTAAAAAAAGTATCCAACCAATTCTGTATAGTGTATAGCTACTATACTTTTGCTGAAGCCTTCGTTCTTTTCGTTTATTTACCCGATTTTGAGAAGATAGAAGATAACCTGTAAAAATTGCATGAATATAACACAATCCATAAACGAATCCCTTTAGCCATTGTTGAGAAGTGTAATTCATAAGCCAATATTTATAGGTTTTTATACCTGTATCCCAAATAAAAAGATAACTTTCTATAAAAAGATAATTGAGTATTGTAAACACAACGATAAAATCAAACCACCAGATTTTGCGTATATAGATAATGAATAACTGGAACAACAGTAATGATATCGCACATGTTTTTATATATGGCACCCATTCAAAACCATTTACGTTAGTATTATGTGCCCAATACATCAAAAAACATAAAGAGCATAATACCAGTAAATTTAAAGTGTTGCTAAAACAATAAAATTCCGAGTGATTCCGTAGCATTTATAGAATTCTAAATACAAAAAACTAAGGTTATATCAAAATAATGATAAGGAGATATAGATTAAACACTCAAGCATTTTTTATAATATTTATAGACATTTTATTCTGGCTAGTAAATCGCCCTATATCGTTTGCCTATTATCAAAAATAGCAACCAGATTTTGTTTATCACTCTACTTATATAAAAAAGACATGAACCTGGCCTATTATCCCATTCTGAATACAAATGATATCGTACTACTGACAAATTAGAAATAATCAGAAAATGTGGAAATGCTCGACAAATATACTTTGATGAGAAAATAGCCTCCTTTATCTTTCTGTTTGCTTCTATGATTTTTTTATACACCAAACTTGTATCACTCTGTAAAGATACACGATATTTTAATGTTTTATCTTTAATTGCCCAACTACCAAACATCATAGTATAGTAAGTGTTTAACGCGTAATCAGGACAAGGAATATAATCACAATTAAATCCCCCGATATTGAGTAAATTCTCTTTCAAATAAAGAGATCCACATCCGTTAGTATAATTACGGAATAGCAAATCATAAAGACTCACTTTATAACCGTTTGTTGATTTTAGCAATGGGTTGTCAAATTGACGCCAACTTGGTCTTTCGCAATCATTCTCATCTATTTTAATCATACTTCCAAATACAGCACTTCCATCATTTCCTGTACGTTTTTTAAAATCTATAAGTTTTTGTAGCGCGTCTTCATACAAAATATCATCATCATGACAAAAAGTAATGTATTTTCCTTTCGCTAATTCTATACCACGATTCTCATTAGCACAACCGCCAATATTTTCATTATTCACATAATACCTCATATTGGCATTCATTAATTTTTCCACAATCCCTTGATTCTTCGGTTGAAATTCGGGATGACCATTATCAACTATAATTATTTCATATTCAAAATCACAAATCTGATTTACAACGGATGATAATGATTTCCTAAAGAAGTCTGGATGGTTATATATTGGCATTATTACAGAGACAAGAGGAGAAAAGTCAATATCCTCAACTCCCAAAACAAGCCGTGATGTTACATGACTATAATCATTGAAATGATTTGAGTATTCAAATGCTACTGCCATTGTTTATATAATTGTAAAGCCTCCGACTTACTCTCAACAAAAAGTTGCTCAATAAACGCTGAGTGCAGTTTCTTTGGCTATTTGATTTTACTTAACCCAAGTAGTCACACTCTTTTTGCAACTCCTCACTCATAAACGGAGCCATCTTCTCTAAGGGGGCCGAAGACATCTTGCCTGTTCTCTTATCCATGAAGGAGGCACTCTTGGGGAAGAGGGTCTGTTCGGGATGCATGTGAATCTCGCAAATCACAGGGCCTTCAGTGGCCAAGACTTTGGCAATAGTGTCAGCAAGAGGCTGTCCGTTCTCATGACAAGAGATGTAAGGTATACCGTAGGCTCCTGCGATCTTTTCTAAGTTCGGACAAATAACACCTGATGTTGGGTTACTACCTGTGAACTTGCCGCCAAAGAATGCTTTCTGTGTAGTCTTGATAGCCAGATAGCCCTCGTTCTCCAAGACAAAGACTTTCAAAGGCATCTTGTAGGATACGAGTGTCTGCAACTCCTGAATATTCATCTGGAGTGATCCGTCACCAGTGACAAGTACGGTCTTTCCACCTTTTATCCCATTCGTCCTGCTTTCATTGGAAACTACAGCACCGATGGCAGCAGGAAGGTCATAACCCATGGCTGCACAGCCCTGATTGGCAAAGACTCGGACACCTTTGTTCACCTGCATAGCCTGATAGGTACAGGTATAAGCCGTTCCATTCCCTGTTACACAGACATCACCGTCATGCAGTTGTTTGAACAGCTCGTCAGCAAACTTATAGCTGTTGGTGTAGCCTTCCTCGTCAGGATTGTCATCAAACAGCGTAGGAATCTTGCTTTCAATGTCTCTACCCCAGTCACGCCATTCCTTAAATGCAGGAAGATTATTCTCACCTTCAAGAGCTGCCAACATCTTATCGATGAACTCAGAAAGGTTCACATGGATAGGCATATCGATATTAAGCGTAGGCTTCTGCATCTCTGCCAAGTCAATATCTACCATCACTTTGTAGGCTTTTGGTGCCAAGAGATCATATGCATAGCTTACTTGCCGGATACTGAGACGGGTACCCATCACAATGAGCAGATCCGAGTTCTGCACCATGATATTACCGATACGGTCACCACAGATGCCTGGTTTGCCAAAGCAAAGAGGATGGTCATGCCAGATAATATCCGAACCACTGATGGCTGTCACCACGGGGATATTCAGTTTCTCTGCCAGAGTAATAAACTCCTTCTCGCGCTTAGCCAGACGGACACCATTGCCCACATAGATGACAGGGCTCTTCGCCTGCTTTATCTTCTCAATCAGCTGTTTGATTTGTTCATCCACCAAGGCATGCTTCACGGGGTCGATAATTTCAGTCGCAGGGTCAAACTCCTTGAACTTGGTCTCATCAACCATTGCTCCCTGTACATCCAAGGGAATATCCAGCCATACGGGCCCTGGACGGCCATCCAAGGCTATGGCAATGGCCTTATCCAGTTCGTATTTGATGTCCAAAGGATTATACACGGTCTTTGCATATTTCGTTATGGGCGTAACCACAGACACGATATCAGCCTCCTGGTCGCCCAACTGCCGAAGCTTCAGATAAGGATAAGTGTGCTTATAGGTAGAAGTCTTAATCTGGCCTGAAATATAGATGCCGGGGATAGAGTCAAGATACTGTCCCAAAACACCTGTAATGGCATTGGTTCCGCCAGGCCCTGTCGTCACGTTCGTTACACAAAGCTGGCCGCATGTACGATAATAGCCCTCTGCGGCAATGGCCGAAGCCTGTTCGTGGTGGTTACAGATATAGGTCAGTCCCTTGGTATGACCTACTGAGTCGTTCAGGTGCATGGCACCACCGCCTGTCACTAAAAAACAGTGTTTGATTCCATGCTTCTCTACGAGATGCTGGAAAATGAAATCGGAAACCTTAATCATATCTTTAAAATTTTGTATTAGCTGGTATAAATAGTTTGAAATCGTTTTTCTGTATGAATGGTATATTTATTTTGAAACGCTTTAACACTAACAACTTTTGAATTAGCTTTATTAGGATTCTATCACTTTTGGGAACCGTTCTTAACAAAGAAGTTGGTTCGTGATTCCAAAAAATACGATGTTGGACACTATTCAGTCGATAAGTCGCCATATATATTCTTCTCAAAATGAAATGCGGCAACGCCAGTTTCTTTGCCATGCATTTTCGCTGATGCAAATGGTTGTCTGCAAACAATGGCCATAATGTTTGAGAGGCATTTTCACCTTTTCTGTATAAAAACGATGGAATGTTATTTTTTACACTACCATAATAGTAAGTATAGGAAGCCAACAATGCATTATCACAAGATGGATGATGGGCAGGATTATAGCCACCAAGTTTTATAAAATGCTCACGGTTATATAGGTTACAGATATCTAATCCTGTCGCATAAATAAACTGATCAAATAAAGATGTTTCGTATATTTCCTTATCAATGAGGAAACGTTTTAAGTGTGTCTTAGGAAAAACAATATTCATTTTAATTGTGCCATCCTCCTCCATTACTTGGTACGACGATGTTATGCATTTTTCACCATTCTTTAAATGTACATGCCATAAAACTCTTAATGCGTGGGGCAAGAACATATCATCATCATGACAAAAAGATACATATGCTGCTCTCGCTAATTCAACGCCACGATTAAAATTGCCATATCCCCCAATATTTTTTTCGTGACGATAATAGAAAACCTTGTCTGATGCAAAATTCTCCACTACAACCTGATTGGGACTTTTTCCTTCATCATCATTGTTGTCGACTACAACAATTTCATATTCAAAGTCGCAATCTTGATTCAATACGGACTGAAGTGATTTCATAAACATATCAGGCCGTTTATATACCGGCATTACCACTGAAATCAATGGGTGAGGACATTTTGACATATCCCCATAAAGAAGATTAGACTTTACACTGGAGAAAATACTGAAATTGTCTATTTTCTCAAATATGTCAGGTTTTCTATTTTCAATTTTCTCAATAATATTTTCGATTACTTTTTCAAACGATTTATCTTGCTCATTTTCATCAACTAATGCTAGTGCTGACAGATCCGGGAGTGGAAGAGGTCTTTCTTCTGTTTTAATAGCTCCATAATTTAACTTAGAGGTTGAATGTGACAACCTCTTCATTGTTTCAACGAAGTCTCTTTTTGCGCGAATATCTTTCGAAGCCAATTCAAATACGCCATTATATTGCTCTTCTTTCTCTAAAGCGCATTCACACAATCGACAGAGTTTTCTTGCAGCATCACCAACATATAGGAAACTAATTTGCTGTTCACAATCATCTAAATCAAGTGTTTGATCTTTCAATAATTTTTCAAGACACTCAACTTCCCAGGAGCCTTCAACTAATTCCTCAGTTATTAGAGGATAAAGCTTTATACACATATATTTAATATTACTATTCCTTGCAATAGACGCTTGACCAATCGCAAATGAAGTAATATCATCCACAGTCCCTATTCCTACGACATCGACATACAACCCATATCCATTTTTAGAGGCAGAAGAAATATCAAACTCCTCTTCATTATTAGAATGCAAATTAATAAAAACGCAATCTTTTGTCACATGACATTCCAATTTCTGTCCTAAAACCTTTGCATTGTAGGACCTAACCAAAGCCTGTCCTAGTATCGTATTTGAATCTGATGAAAATAATATCATAGGAACCTATATGTTTACCATTACTTTTACCAAATCACTCGGTTTCTCTTTCATGAGCATCAGGCCATCTTCTATTTTATCAAAACCATTCAGCTCGTGTGTTATCAATGGCGTTGGGTCTAAACGACCATAGCGTATCATTTCAAAGATTCGCTCAATTCTTGCACGACCGCCCTTGGCCAATGAAGTATGAAGTGTCTTACCAGCCATTCCTCTGCCTCCATGGAACTTGGGAAAGCCCAAATTACCGGTTCCACCAAAGTAGTTCACGTTAGACACTGTTCCTATACCGTAGCATACCATATCAAATGCTTGTGTAAACACTTCATCCTTTCCTCCAGCTATGATGACAGAATCAGCACCACGCTGGTTTGTCATTTCAAGCACCTGTTCTACAATATCGCCATCCCGATAAGAGATAACATCAGTTGCTCCATAATAGCGAGCCAGTTCTACACATTTAGGCCTTGTACCGACTGCAATAATACGAGCTGCTCCTAAAAGTTTGGCACCAGCTACAGCCATCAAACCAATAGGACCAATACCAATCACACAGACAGTATCTCCTAGTTTAATGTTGGCAGCCTCTGCTCCAGTAAAACCTGTGGTCACAACATCCACACTCATCAGTGCTTGCTTGCGGGATATATCAGAGGTGATATGAGCCAAGGTCGTATCAGCGTCCCTTACCAAAAACTTTTCTGCAAAGACACCTGGTTCTGAACGACCTAATTTGTGACCTGAGAAGTGAGCACCTGCATGGCCATAGTTCCCATTTTGTATATCCACTTCCCTCCAGTCAGGGGTTATAGCTGGTATTGCAACTATATCTCCGACTTTGAAATCCTTAACATATTCGCCAACTTCTATAACTTCACCAATTGATTCATGTCCAAAAACCAGATTTGGGGCTTTGGGAGAACCTCCGCCAAAGGCTGTATGTACATCTGACGAACAAGGTGCAACTGCAATGGGATGAATTATTGCTCCGTATGGTACATCTTGTAGTGTTGGTTCTGGTACCTCACAATAGCCAACAACGCCTGGCGATTTCAAACAAAAAGCTTTCATTTGTCAGATCTTTTCTAAATGATTTGAACGAAGTGTTCTGATATCAATATCACTTCTTAATTCTGTTTTTATAATATTCGCAATTTCATCAGTATATCCAGGAGCGATAATAAGGATAGATGCAACTGGCTCATCAAAAAAGTGTTTCCTGTCAACAATAGGCACATGGGAGGCTGGCGCATACTTTCCTTGTTTGAAAGGTGCAGAGTCAATGACATAGGCAATCTTGTCTGAAAGACCTAAGGAGGGAATCAGTGTGAAGCCCTGATGGGATGCGCCCCACACGGCAACCTTCTTTCCTTGGCTTATATAACTGTCAACATATTCATGCAGTTCTTTCTTTAACAACTCAAAGTTTGCTTTCCAACTGCTCATGTCTGCCTTTTTGCGCTTCCTGACCAGAATGGAATGTGTATCCCTGTTCACTGTATGGCAATCTACAATCTCAAAGCCATTCTTCTGGAACAAGAACTTCAGTGTTTCTTCCGAATAATAGGCAATATGATCCTTAATTAGTTCATAATAGCCATCGTATTTCAGAATATACTCCAAACTAGGAACAGTTACCAAACCCACGCCGTCCTCGGTCAGATTATTATAGATGCATTGCAACATGTCATTGGGATAAGGCTGGTGCTCCAAGAAATTAAACTGAACAAATGCATCATAAGGTGCTTCTGGGAGTTTGGTATCAGCATTATCAGCATACGCCTTATAAACCTCCATACCCTCATTGTTGGCCCTGTCTACCAAGTCCTGGTCATATTCAATTCCTACGGCACGAACATCATAGTCCTTCCATATTCGCAGAAACTCACCCTTGCCACATCCCACTTCAAGAATCTTCTTTCCTTTTAGGTTAAAGCGATTCATAAACTCTGTGTACTGCTCATTGCGGAGGTTCACCATCGTTGTGGTACCGCCACCAGCTCGGATTACCTTCTTATAGTAATGAACAGGTTCTGTGGGTATCTGAACCAGACCACAGCACTTGCATTGTACCAGTTTCAACTGTATGCCTTTATCATTAGATAATTCTTCCTTGGTGGGAATATCTTGTGCAGAGCCAGGCATGTTATCACAAACGAACAATGTCTGTGAATCATCAAGGGGTGCACCGCAAATTAAACATCTATTCATTCTTATACTTCTTAATTACATTTTTATATCCTTGAGAAAAATCATAATCGGAAACAAAACCGATGGTATCCTTCAGTTTCGTAATATCAGGATTTAAAGAAACCTGATAGGATGGAACAACCTTACCATAAAACAGATTGCTTGAAGAGCCTGTCAGATGATACATCTCCTCAATATAAGACTTGAGGTTTCTGGTGTCTTCAGAAGCCAGGTTAAAAACCTCATGCGATGTCGTCATCTGATTAACTGCCCATTCGCTTAACAGAACAATCTGTTTGGCACAGTCCTTCACATATAGAAAATTCCATTTCTGTAGGCAAGAACTTAATTCGACATCCTCATCATGCAGCATCTTTGAAGTGCAGGATGATACCATAGCCCAGGGGTGGTCATTTTCTCCATAGACGCTGAATATCCTTAGATGGAGGTATCTTATTCCAATTTCCTCCGCATACTTTGATGCTTCTTCCTTCAATGCCAGTTTAGCCTTTCCATAGTCTGAAAAAGGATTACATGGAGTCGATTCACTGATTAGTCCGTCAACAATGCCATATTCTGCCTGTGAACCGGTCTCGACGAACACTTTGCAGCCGATGGTCTTTGCTGCACTCATTGCCCCCAATGCAGAACTGATGTTGTTACGCTGAACATCTGTATAATTACGGCCTTCCCTCGTTATTCCATCCCAAGCCAGGTTAATAAAGACATCAGCATCGGTAATCCTCTCATGCAAGCTTGAATAATCTGAAATCGGAGCATATACAATCTTCAGGTTCTTATCCTTAGGCAATAAGGAAACTTTTGGTGAATTAGGACGACAGACACTATAGACAGTATGTCCCTGTTCTTGTAAGAATCTGACAACCTCCAGACCAATAAAGCCTGTGGCTCCCGTTACGATAAATTTCATCCTAAAATGTATAGGGTGAACACTTATAATGCTCACCAATAAAAAGAAAAAAACAAACTATTATTCTTTTACAACAGAAGAATTTTCGTCAACAGACATTTCCTCAGCTTGCAGATGACACCCTTCCAACTTGGACAGGGCAAGAAGGGCATACTGGACTTTCATCTGGATTGCTTCATACGAGATGGTTTCTCCTTCTCGCGCAACAATCGAGTCTTGCTGCCCGCCTTTTATATTTTTGCCTTCTATGCGGGTAAAAATACCGGCATGTGACTTGTAGTGACTGTCACGAGGTTCAACCTCAACAGCTAAGTTAGCAACTTTATCCTTCAAGCTGACACTGATGCTGCGAACCTCACCAACATTGAAATTTGCCCGCTGGTATGTATTGGAGTCATCGCCTGTTTTAAATGCTGAATGACTCATGACAAAATCACGGACATCGTCTGAAAAGGTTTTAATGGCAGGGCGATTCACCGAGAGGTATGTCTCCTTATCTCGCAAAGCAAAGGCACTCACCTGTAGCATCCCGTCAACAATCCAGTCCCGGTGAAGGATACGGACTATCTGCTCGTCATTACCGACAACAGTTCCCAAACTCATACGATTCGCCGCATCAGGTTTAAGAACGACAAAGGAGAAAAGTTCAAATGGTCCTCACCCTCTTCAACATCACCATTACAACAGTAATAGGAATACTCTTTATCTCCAATGCTGATAGATGCCGCATGGCGTTTGGATTGCAACCCCAATGTGCCGTTAGGAGCTGAAGAAATCATCCAATACTTCCAGTCAGCATCATCGGAAATCAGTAGCACCTCACGCAGATTGTCAATCACACCATGAGAAATCTTCCTGGCTCCATAGCCATCCCAGTCATTCTGCAACAGACTGAGATCATCCAGCCTTGCAAAGGCCTTGGAAAGATACTCTCCAGTGACTTCAACCATGAGCCTATGAGCCACAGATTTCTTCACTTCAGGAGTGATACGGATACGGTGAAGATAACCCATCACATCGTTATAGGATGTCATGTGATGAGCTGCTACTGGCTCACTGGCCATTGTCACCGTATTTTCTTCCATTTGTATCATTCCTTGATTACGGAAGCAAAATTACGACTTATCTGTGGAAACTCCAAATGTTTCTGGATAAAAATTCTATTTTGAACAGAATTTCGCAATTTGTTCCACGCAAAGACGATAAACATCTTCTTGCTGATAACGCTTGTACCAGTCGGCAGTCAACTGGCAGCACTGCTCAATATTGGTGCGAGGCTCCCAGCCTAACTGGAACTTGGCCTTGCTGATGTCCAGCATCAGAAGATTGGCCTCATGCAGGGCATTCGGATCAGAGACATCCTTCAGCTCACCTTTGCCATAATACTTCGTCAGCATCGTGGCCACATCCCAGACTGGAGTGATACTCTCCGTCCGGGGACCGAAGTTCCAGCCCTCACAATACCTTGTCGGCTCTTCCCACATTTTGGTTGCCAACAGCATGTAACCGCTCAAGGGCTCCAACACATGCTGCCAAGGACGGATGGCCTTCGGGCTACGGATTTCGATGGGTCTGCCTGCCTCCAAGGCACGGATACAGTCAGGAACGATGCGGTCTTTGGCCCAGTCGCCACCACCAACTACATTACCGGCACGTACACTGGCTATGCTGACGTGATGCTTCTTCTCATAGTCCTGTGGATTGAAGAAACTTCTGCGCCAGGAGTTGATGGCAATCTCGGCTGCGCCCTTCGAAGAACTGTAGGGGTCGTAGCCGCCCATCGGTTCATTCTCACGGTAGCCCCATATCTGCTCACGATTCTCGTAGCACTTATCAGTGGTAATCATCACCACCACCTTTACAGAGTCGGTCACTCTTGCTGCCTCCATCACGTTGATGCTACCCATTACATTCGTCTCGTAAGTCTCAACGGGGATTTCATAGCTCAACCTTACCAAAGGCTGGGCAGCCAGATGGAAGACAACCTCTGGCTGATACTCCCTGAAGACGTCCTTCATCTTCTGCCCGTCACGGATATCTGCCCGAATGTCTGCCTTGATTTTCTTGCCTATTCCCGAGAGTACAAAGTTGTCCTTCCCGGAATAAGGTTCCAAGCCTACGCCAATCACCTCAGCCCCAAGTTCATGGAGCCAAATGGACAGCCAGCTTCCCTTGAAGCCGGTATGTCCCGTCACAAGGACACGACGGCCCTTAAAACTGCCATTAAAGATATCAATCATAAAAACCGAAAAATGAGAGTTGGAAATTAGTCCTTCGACTCCACAAAGTCCTTGATGGTCTGTATCATGTACTGCAGTTTCTCAGAAGTCATGCCTGGATAGACACCAATCCAGAACGAGTCACGCATGATGCTGTCAGTCACAGGAAGTGAACCGCCGACCACGCGATAGTCCTGTCCCTCCACATACTGCTCAAAGGCTGGATGCCTCAGCAGATTACCCGCGAAGAGATTACGGGTCTGCACCTTGTGGTCTTCCAGATAGGTGGTCAGTTCATTGCGGGTATAGCCGGCATCCTCCTTGACCGTGATGAAGAAACCGAACCAAGAAGGCTTGCTGTTCTTCTGAGGCTCAGGCAGCAAGAGGCCTTTCACACCTTTCAGTCCATCGTAAAGCGTCTGATAGTTCTCCCGTCTGCGCTGTACGATGAAGTCCAGCTTATCCAGCTGTGCACAGCCAATGGCTGCCTGCAGGTCGGTAGCCTTGAGGTTATAGCCCAGACGGCTGTACACATACTTATGGTCATAGCCCTGAGGCAACTGTCCGAACTGTCCTGTGAAGCGACATCCACAGGTATTGTCCACACCGCCTACACACCAGCAGTCACGTCCCCAGTCACGGTAAGAGTTCACATACTTGTGCAGTTCTGGGTTGTTTGTATAGACAGCGCCACCCTCACCCATCGTCATGTGGTGGGGAGGATAGAAGCTGCTCGTACCTATATCGCCTATGGTACCCGTCTTCTTCCATTCTCCATCGATGAAGTACTCCGAACCAAGGGCATCGCAGTTGTCCTCAACCAGCCAGAGGTTATGCTTCCTACAGAAATCAACCACTGCCTGAAGATTGAATGGGTTACCCAGTGAGTGGGCAATCATCACCGCCTTGGTCTTTTCTGACAGTGCTGACTCCAATTGCTTCGTGTCAATATTACTTTCCTCGATGCTCATATCAACGAACACAGGCACGGCACCATACTGCACGATGCAGGCCACAGTAGTGGGGAAGCCTGCAGCCACCGTTATCACCTCGTCGCCACGCTTGATCTGGCGTTCCTTCA
>Ga0247609_10005558_pt1 | contig 12356 bp, 9 predicted proteins | sample 172DNAGHGlowgp2_FD_193487 | JGI IMG/M metagenome (GOLD analysis project Ga0247609, IMG submission 193487) | Sheep rumen microbial communities from Palmerston North, Manawatu-Wanganui, New Zealand - 1728 DNA GHGlow gp2 | ecosystem: Host-associated > Mammals > Digestive system > Stomach > Rumen ... | reverse complement strand
CTGTCCGTCATACATCTGGTCCATCACGTTGGCCATCATCAGCTGGTAGCCCTCCTCTGAGCGTCCTGCCTCAAAATAAGCCAACGCCGTGTGCATCACCTCGGCAGCAGCCACATTGTTGATGCTCCAGGAATAGGGAAGCCAATTGCTGGTGGAGATGGTATAGAGGTGAGAGGTGAGTGGTGAGTGGTGAGTGGTGACAGGGATATGGGGAATCTCACGATCGATGTATTTGGTGGCCTGATAAGCCTGCTGGGGCGAGCAGGCACCACAGTCGATAGGGGTATAGATGCTCCACACGGCAGCACTCTCATGGACACGTTTCAGTCCCATCTGGTCCTGATATTCAGCCCAATGGCCTTTGTCGCTCAGCCACAAACGGTCATTCATCGCCTTCAAGATGGCCTCAGCCTCCCTTTGGTAGGGCGTGCCGTCCTCGCCAATCAGATGTGCAATGCAAGCCGCCAGTTTGTTGGCACGATAGTTATAGGCCGAGGAGTGAGTCACTGCTCCACCACTATAATAGAGTGCGTCACTGGCCCAGATGCAGCAATAGGCGTCGTAGAGATGGTCGCCATCGGGGTCGAAATTACGCTTCTCCCACGCCAGATGACTCGTCAGTATGGGCCACATCTTTTTCAGGTATGCCTTGTCGGCATCATACTGGAAGTGCCACAGCAGCTCGTCGATATAGTTCAGATTCATGTCATAGTGGTGCATCTGGTCATTACGCTCCGGATTGCGACAGATGTAGCCGTTCGAGTACATCTGCGTCCCCCACTCTTTTTTGGCACGCGCCAACTGCTGTTTTTCGTCCTGCGTAGGATGGGCGTATTGGGGAGGCACACTATTGACCTGACTCTTGGCATAGGCATCAAAATGGCTGACAGCACGGTCGGGCCACCCCAGCACATCGCCCAGATAGCCTGCACGCCAGCCTGCCAGCGGCATTCGCCAACCTATGCAGCCGTGCAACCACGTCTTGCCGTCCCAGTCGCCATCGGCAGCAACCACCAATGCACCGCCAAGAGTATTGACATAGGGATCAGGGGTATTGAATTCCACACGCGAGGCCAGCTGTCGCATCGCTGTTTCCATCTCCTCGAAACGTTCAGCGCCTTCTCGTTCGTGGGTTTTGCTTGTTGTGACGCCATCACAACATACATAACACTCTTCATCGAATGCCTGCGACCACTGTTGGACGGGCGTTTTGCCATCGGCCTCGAAGGAGTCGCGCGAATCGACGCCCAAATCGCCATTTCGCGACAGTTTAGGGTTACGGATGTTGCTGACCACTACTTCCAATGTGGCACCGCCACTGAAACCTATGGTCTGAAAGCGCCACATAGCCTGCTCAGCCTGCAGAGAGGCCACCACCTTGACACGCAGCGTAGCTTTCGCTCCCCATGCCTTGTGACGAAGCACGTAACTGCGCATACCATCTTCATAACGAGCCTCGCAGAAGTCAGTCTTGTCGAGCAGGACGCCATTCACACGAAACTGCACATTACGGTAATCTTTCTTCTTATAGATGGCAAACACGGGGCGGTCACTGGTTTCTACTCGCCACTCTGTGGGACTGCCATACAAAGCACGTGTAAAACGGTGCTGGCCATTCACACAGACAAAGGCTCGTCCCTCAGGACGGTACTGCTGAGCCGACACCCCCAGTGTCAGCATCAAGGTCGACAAAACAAACATGATTCGTTTCATGGGGACAAAGATACGAATAAGTGAGCGAAAATGCAAATTAAACACAAAAAAAATCCGATTGTCATCACGACAATCGAATTTCAAAACAAACTACTTAAAAACTAATCTACTAAAACAAATCAAAAAAATATCTTTTTCTTATTGAAGTCTAATACGATATTAACGGAAGTTTTAACCTTCCGACGGTGCAAAGTTATGAACTTTTTGAATACATTGCAAGCTTTTGGGGCAAAATCGAATCCTTTCTTGATTTATATCAACGATAATGGCCGATATTTTAACCATTTGCCTATATTTTGCCAAGTTGAGGTTACAAAAAAGTATCATTAAGAGTCCAAAGAGTAATACCAAAAAGAGTAGCAGGACGCCAACAATGCATCCTGCTACCCGATGTGATTATAATCTCTAGTTGGTATTACATCATGCCACCCATTCCTGGGGCGCCACCCATCGGCATGGCGGGTTCCTTCTCGGGCTTGTCGACAATGAGGCACTCCGTGGTGAGGAACATACCTGCGATAGAGGCTGCATTCTCCAAAGCTACACGAGCCACCTTGGCAGGATCAACGATACCAGCCTTGCGCATGTCCTCGTACTCGTCGGTACGGGCATTGTAACCAAAGTCGCCCTTGCCCTCGCGAACCTTCTGTACGACGACGGCACCTTCACCACCGCCATTGACGGCAATCTGACGCAGAGGCTCCTCGATGGCACGCTCTACAATGTTGATACCAGTCTGCTCGTCGGCATTGACACCCTTGATGTCCTTCAGCACGTCGAGAGCACGAATGTAGGTGGTACCACCACCAGCAACAACACCTTCCTCGATGGCTGCCCGAGTAGCACAAAGGGCATCGTCGACGCGGTCCTTCTTCTCCTTCATCTCGACCTCGCTGTTAGCACCGACGTAGAGCACGGCAACGCCACCAGCCAACTTGGCCAGACGCTCCTGCAGCTTCTCCTTGTCGTAAGAAGAGGTGGTGAGCTCGATCTCCTTCTTAATCTGGGCGATACGATCCTGGATGGCCTGCTTGTCGCCAGCACCATTGACAATGGTCGTATTGTCCTTCGATACGGTCACCTTGTCGCAAGTTCCCAGCATCTCCAGCGTAGCCTGCTCCAACTTCAGACCCTTCTCCTCGCTGATAACCACACCACCAGTCAGTGTTGCAATATCCTCGAGCATAGCCTTACGACGGTCACCGAAGCCAGGAGCCTTGACAGCACAGATCTTCAGGCCACCACGCAGACGGTTGACAACCAGTGTGGTCAGAGCCTCTGAGTCCACATCCTCAGCAATGACGAGCAGAGGACGGCCACTCTCTGCAGCAGGCTGCAGGATGGGCAGGAAGTCCTTGATGTTGCTGATCTTCTTATCATAGATAAGGATGTACGGATTCTCCATCACGCACTCCATCTTCTCTGAATCGGTTACGAAATAGCCAGACAGGTAGCCACGATCGAACTGCATACCCTCGACAACACCAATATGGGTGTCGCGGCTCTTCGACTCCTCGATGGTGATGACGCCGTCCTTCGACACCTTGCGCATAGCGTCAGCCAGCAACTTACCGATTTCCTCGTCGTTATTGGCACTGACGGTAGCCACCTGCTCAATCTTGTCGTAGTTGTCGTCTACCTTCTCAGCACTGTCCTTGATGAAGTCAACAACAGCCTTCACAGCCTTGTCGACACCACGCTTCAAATCCATGGGGTTGGCACCAGCGGTTACGTTCTTCAGCCCCTCAGTGATGATGGCCTGAGCCAGAATGGTGGCAGTAGTCGTTCCGTCACCAGCATCGTCGCCAGTCTTCGATGCCACGCTCTTGACAAGCTGGGCACCAGTGTTCTCAAACTTGTCCTCCAACTCGATTTCCTTAGCAACGGTCACACCGTCCTTGGTAATCTGAGGAGCACCGAACTTCTTCTCAATGACAACGTTGCGACCCTTCGGGCCCAGCGTTACCTTTACTGCGTTTGCCAACTGATCCACGCCCTGCTTCATCAGGTCGCGAGCCTCAATATTGAATTTAATATCCTTTGCCATATCTTTAAACTTTAAACTCTAAACTTTAAACTAAAATTTACTTTTCAATCACTGCGAGCACATCGCTCTGACGCATCATCAGATACTTCTCACCTTCGAACTCCAACTCGGTGCCACTATACTTGCCATACAGCACTTCGTCGCCAGTTTTCAGAATCATTTCTTCGTCTTTGGTTCCCTGGCCTACAGCCTTGATGGTTCCATGAAGGGGTTTCTCTTTTGCGGTATCAGGAATGATGATACCACCAATCTTCTCTTCTGCCGGTGCGGGCACTACCAGCACGCGGTCTCCTAATGGTTTGATATTCATAATACTTGTTTTTAAATTAAATGTTTATTTACGTCTGACCTCAGTCACTGCCAAAACCGTGCCAAATGTGTCAGTCTGCCACATTGGCAGAAAAAAAAGAGCTGGCATTTTCACAAACACCCGCCCTCACCTTATTTATAATAACCATTAAAAAATTTGCTTATTGCATATCGTACACCACCTGCATCAGCTTCTTGCCAATCTCGTCAGCAGCCTCCATGGTGGCAGCTTCACTGTAAACGCGAATGATTGGCTCCGTATTCGACTTACGCAGATGGACCCAACGGTCGGGGAAGTCGATTTTGACACCGTCAATGTCGTTGACCTGTGCCGTAGGATCGTTGGCATACATTTCCTTTACCTTGACCAGGATAGCATCAACATCGGTATCGGGAGTGAGGTCGATACGATTCTTGGCAATCTGGTAGTCAGGGAATTTCTTGCGCAGTTCGCTGACCTTGCAGCCTTTCTTGGCCAAAGAAGTCAGAAAGAGTGCAATACCCACAAGGGCATCACGTCCATAGTGACTCTCAGGATAGATGACGCCACCATTTCCTTCGCCACCAATGACGGCATTTACCTCCTTCATCTTGGTGGTGACATTGACCTCGCCGACAGCAGTAGCAGTATACTTGCCGCCACGCTTCTCAGTGACATCACGCAAAGCACGCGTTGAACTAAGGTTACTTACCGTATTGCCTGGTGTTTCCGACAGCACATAATCGGCCACACTGACCAGCGTGTATTCCTCACCAAACATACGACCATCTTCACAGATGAATGCCAGACGGTCGACATCGGGATCGACAACGATACCCAAATTATACTTTCCTGTGCGCATCTCGTCCATGATACCCTGCAGATTCTTCTCCAAAGGCTCAGGGTTATGGGCAAAATCACCCGTTACTTGCTCATTGAGGAACTTATAGCCTACACCCAGACGCTCGAGCAGTTTGGGAAGAATGATACCACCCACACTATTGATGCTGTCGACGCAGACTGTAAAGTGAGCCTTGCGAACCACATCGGCATCGACTAGTTTAAGGTCGAGCACAGACTGGATGTGACGGTCGTCGAAGGAATCATCGACAATCACGTGGCCCAACTTGTCGACCTCAGCATAGCAGAAGTCTTCTTTCTCAGCCTGTTCCAACACCTTCTGTCCGTCGGCAGCAGTCAGGAATTCGCCCTCACTATTCAGTAATTTCAAGGCATTCCACTGACGCGGATTGTGAGACGCTGTGATGATGATACCACCATCGGCACCGCTCATGCGGACCGCCAACTCCGTAGTAGGCGTTGTAGCATAGCCAATGTCGATAACGTCGAAGCCCATGCCTACCAAGGTGCCACAAACCACGTCGCGCACCATAGGACCAGAGATTCGACCGTCGCGACCTACGACAATCTTTCCCGTCTTGCGAGGGATGAACATCGCATAAGCCGTTGTAAACTTGACGATATCCAATGGATTCAGCGTATCGCCAGTGTGTCCGCCAATAGTTCCGCGGATACCAGATATAGATTTAATCAGTGTCATATTTCTTATAATGAGTTTTATGTTCTGGAGTTTTTATTTTTCCCTGACGTAGGTAATCTCATAATGACAGGGATACACACTCGACGAGGCGTCAGCCGTTCCCTGCGAATGAGGCACGATGAGACGCACCATGGCAATCTCGTCGTTCTCCGATTCCGGACGTCCTATATTGATGTAGTTCAGCGGGATGAGCCAACCTGCCGGCACACTTGACGACGAGCTGTGATAACGCATCATCAGACCTGTTACAAAGGAGGCCGTAATGGTGGTGCCCTTACGCGACACATTCATTTTGTCGTAATACTGCGAAACGTCCATATACGAACCTACTGAAGCATCGTAAATATAGAATGGCATCAGGTTCGACAGCAGCAGTGAGTCTGCAAGGATATTGTATTCCGTGAAGCGGCAAAGTACATTGACAGACTTATTCTCCTCCAATTTACTGCCGCAGCCCTTACGGACAATCTGCATATATACACCGGTACGCGACATACGGACATATTGGTTCTTGGCAGTATCAGTGGTCAGTCCCTGACTCTCAAACTGGTTTTCGTCAATGACTTGAATACCGTTCTTTGAAATGAAATTATTGATGGCATCACGCTCTTTTGCCTTCTTGTCGCCATAAGTTTCGTAATTGTCGCAACTCATGTAGAATACGGCGCAGAACACCATCAAAATAGGATAAATGAGTCTCTTCATTGCTGTCATTTTGCTAAATTCGGGCACAAAGGTACGAATTAATTATGAATTATGCATTATGAATGATGCATTATCAATGATTTATTAGACTACTTTAACTCCTCTTCAAAGGTACGGAATGCTTCTTCCACTGTCTTAACGGCATCCTCAATGGTACCATAAACTCGTCCGCCCGAGGCATTCAGGTGTCCTCCGCCGTTGAAGAACTGCGCTGCCACCTTGTTGCAGGGGAAAGCGTCAACGGAGCGCAGACTGACCCATACCAGATTCTCGCGTTCCGTGTCCTCGCGCAGCGAAATGCTGAGTTTAAGACCTTTAATCTGAAGTGGCATATTGACCAGTCCTTCGGCATCGCCCTTCACGAAATGGAACTGCTTCTGATCAGCACGCGTCAGCGTGTAGTAAGCGGCATGGCGCTTATCATCGACCACCAGACGGTTGCACAGCACGAATCCCACCATACGCAGACGATGCTCAGAGTAGTTGTGGTACACATTTCGGTAAATCTTGTCCTTATTGATGTGCTTCGTCAGCAACTGACTGATAATAAAGAACACGTCAGGGTCGTTCGAATTAAACGTAAAGCCTCCAGTATCTGTCATCATGCCACAATAGACGGGCACTGCATAATGCTTGCCCAACTCCTCGAACAGTCCCATTTGCCACACGATGCGGAACACCAGTTCGCTGGCCGACGACGCCTCCGGACGTGAGAAACAAAGCGTTGTATCGACATCGGGATTGGGGTGATGGTCAATAAGAACCTTCTTTGCAGGAGAGTTTTTGAGTGCCTCTTCCATCGCGTCCGTACGCGAAAGGCTGTTAAAGTCCAGACAGAACACCAGGTCGGCAATCTTCAGCACGGTATCGACAAAGTCCTTACGCTTATCGTAGCGCACCACCTTCTCGGTATTGGGCAGCCACTGCAGATAGTCAGGGAACATATCAGGCACCACCATCAGCGGTTCCTTACCCAGATGCTGCATCACAGCGCCCCACCCTAACATCGCGCCCATAGCGTCGCCGTCAGGATTCTGATGGCAACAAAGCACGATGGTATCTGCTTCAGCAACGAGGGAGCGCAGCATGCTGCACTCCCCGTCAGTCATAATGTTTGTTAGCATTTAGAACAGCTTGTTGGGATAAACGCCTTCGTCAACCAACTTCTGGATACGTTCTACCGTAGCTTCACGGTCGGCAGCATAAGTAACGCCAAACCACTTGCTGGTCGTATCGAGCACCTCACAGGTTGCCGTGCCGTCGTTAATCAACTTATTGACCATCAGAGGAATAAAGAACTCGGCCTTCAGATTCTCCATATTCTTCGGATCGCTCAGGAATTCCTTGAAGTATTCCTCGCTATACTCAAAGTAGTCGGGTGTGAAACCCCATACGTTCATCGATACGGGAGCATTCTCCTCCAAAGGCTGCCATTTGCCCTGCTCGTCCTTATACTTGATGACGCCGTCCATGCGCAGAATCTCCGTACGTTCTACAACATCTGTCAGATGACGCTTGTCGTCGTAGGCACAAACGCCACGGGCCACACTTCCGTTCTCGCTCAGCGTGTTGCATACGCGGAATCCCACCATGGCATACTGGTTCTTGGCACCCTCGGGCAGATTGCTCAGAAACTTGCCAATCTGCATAAAGCAGTCACGGCCGTAGAAGTCGTCGCAGTTGATGACACAGAACGGCTCCTTGATGATATCCTTACCCATCAGCACGGCATGGTTCGTACCCCAGGGCTTCTGACGGCCTTCAGGAACGGTAAAGCCTGCGGGCAGTGCGTCGAGTGCCTGGAAACACAGTTCACACTGTACCTTGCCCTCATACTTTGACAGGATCTGCGTACGGAACTGCTCTTCAAAATCCTTACGAATAACCCAAACTATCTTGCCAAAGCCAGCCTGGATAGCATCGTAAATACTGTAATCCATAATGGTCTCACCGTTGGGGCCCAGCCCGTCGAGTTGCTTCAGGCCGCCATAACGGCTTCCCATACCTGCAGCTAAAAGAAATAATGTTGGTTTCATTTGTCTTGTTTTTGTTTTATAACTGTTTGCAAAGGTAACACTTTTTCCCGACACAAGCAACAACGGAAAACTTTTTTAACATTTCAACGCCCTCATGGCATTCAGCACGGCCAACACCGTCACACCCACATCGGCAAATACAGCAAACCACATCGTGGCCAATCCCAAGGCTGCCAGTAGCAGTACGGCCAACTTGATGCCTATGGCGAACCACACATTCTGACGGGCTATCGCCAGCGTCCGTCTGGCAATGCGCATAGCCAGAGCCACCTTCGAGGGATGGTCGTCCATCAGCACCACGTCAGCAGCCTCAATGGCAGCATCACTCCCCAGACCTCCCATCGCAATACCCACATCGGCTCTTGCTAACACGGGGGCATCGTTGATGCCGTCACCCACGAAGGCAACGTGATGCGTCTGTGAATCCTCTGCATTCAGCAGTCGCTCTACATGACCAACCTTATCGGCAGGCAATAGTTCCGCATACCACTCGTCAACGCCCAGTTGCTCTGCCACATGTGCGCCTACCTCCTGGCGGTCACCCGTCAGCATCACGGTACGACTCACACCCAAAGCCTTCAATTGGGCTATAGCCTCAGCGCTGTCCTCTTTCACCTTGTCGCTGATCACGATATGCCCTGCATATTGTCCGTCAATAGCCACATGGATAATCGTTCCCACGTGGCTGCAGTCGTGCCACTGGGCTCCTATGGCATCCATCATTTTCGTGTTTCCCACACAGACTGTCAGTGCGCCCACCTTTGCCCTGATGCCCTGTCCGGCAATCTCTTGCACATCCGTCACCTGACAACCGTCTGTAGCCTCTTCGGGGAACGCGGCACGCAGGGCAGCACCAATGGGATGAGTGGTATAGTGCTCCACATGGGCTGCCAGATGCAACAGCTGATGCTCGTCGAAACGATCCGGATGCACTGTCTCTACCACAAACTGACCATGCGTCAGCGTACCTGTCTTGTCGAACACCACCGTGTCGATTTTCGACAGCACGTCCATGTAGTTGGCACCCTTTATCAAAATACCTCGTCGCGACGCCCCGCCTATACCGCCAAAGAATGTCAGCGGCACGCTCAACACCAGTGCACAGGGACACGACACCACCAAGAACATCAGTGCGCGATAGAGCCATGTGGCAAATTGTCCGCCAAAACAGACTGGGACCACTGCCAACAGCACGGCTGCCACCACCACGATGGGCGTATAGATCTTGGCAAATTTAGCAATAAAGCTCTCGCTCTGCGACTTGTGTTCACCGGCATCCTCGACCAGGCGGATGATTTTCGAGACAGTACTCTCGCCAAAATTCTTGGTGGTCCTGATGCGTAGCACACCCGACAGATTGACACAGCCCGACACAACCTCGTCATCTGTCTCCACCGCACGAGGCATCGTCTCGCCAGTCAGGGCGATGGTATTCAACTCACTGCTACCTTCGACGACGACACCGTCCAAAGGTATTTTTTCGCCCACACGGACTAAGATGGTAGTCCCCACCTCCACATCTTCCGGACGGACGTCAGCCACCTCTTCATGCTCACCCACGACGTGGGCAATGTCAGGACGTATATTCATCAGATGCGAAATACTCTCCCTACTCTTTCCTTCTGCGTAACCCTCAAAGAGTTCGCCTACCTGGAAGAACAGCATCACGAAGACGGCCTCAGGAAACTCATGTTCCGCACCAGGCAGAAAACCGATTCCAAGCGCTCCCAACGTGGCTATCGCCATCAGGAAGTGCTCGTTGAAGGCTTCCCCCTCCATCAGCCCCTCCACAGCTTCTTTCAGTGTTCCCCAACCTACAATCAGGTAGGGTACCAGATAAATCAGCAGCAGTTGCCACATGGGCAACACAAAGGTGTGCTCTATGGCGACGGCTACTGCCAACAGCGCCGCAGCCACCAAAATGGTGATTAGCTGACCGCGCTGACTTTCGTGCTCGTGATGATGCTCGTGCTCGTGATGATGCTCATTACAACTACACTCGTGATGATGATGTTCATGTGCCATATTCTTAATAATTTATTTGTTTCACGCTGCAAAGGTACGCCAAACTTCTTGCAACTCGGTTGCAAATCTCCCCGCGCGTGCATCTATATATAGATACTCACACGACTCGGAATATTCCCATCCTTCGTCTTCACGCTTGTCTTGCAAAGCTCCCCCAGCGTAAAGTGCTGGGAGAGTTTGACATCCTTATTAATTTCTACGTTCATCATTCTTAATTATACATTCTACATCGCCAAAGGCGACCATTCCACATTCCTCATTTAAACTTACTTGTTCTTATACTTTTCGGTCTTCTGAAAACTGTGATCTGTGATTTGTGACACATAGTTTCTATGTTTCCACATTTGCACCATGTGCGATGCGCCCTTGTCGGGTAGGCCCTGCTGGCGTCGTACCCTGATGGCATCGTCGAGGGTAAACTCATCGGGCAGCAGTTCGAACAGATCCAGCTCGTTCAACTTGACATAGACAAAGTGTCCTTCGGCTTCATCCATGCGCGTCACGAGTGCGGGCTTCGTCATGTCGGGGTCAATCATCTGGATAACCAGTCCTTCCGGACGATAGATCTCTTCTTCGATACCCGTCAGATAGATGTATCGTTCAGGTGTGACGCAGCTCTCGTCATAGGGAATGTCGATCAATCTCAATCGTATTGAGGTCGAAACCCTCCAGCAACTGCTGCTGCACGTCGTTCATCGCATCCTTCAGGCTCTCAGCCTCGACCGTAAACTCCTTGGTCAAAAAGACCGTTGTTTTTAAATGAAATTCCATAATAATAAATTTATAGTTCGACAATCATTTTTATCACAGATACTCCGGCATAGCATCCTGCCTTCGTAATCCGACGGCGAATTTACGACAGAGGGTGTTGCAAAAGTCGCAGCACCCTATGAGGGTTTTACAAATATTAAGGAAATCCTATAGATTTTTACAGATATTAAGAAAGTATGGCCTCAATCTGGGACACAGGACACTCCATTAAGGCAATTGCAAATCTCTTCAGCCATTGTGTTCAGCGCCCCGCGATACACTTATTCGTATCTTTGCAGCGTCAGAATGAAAGTTCTGACTATCCAGGTAAGTTTCCTGAGAGGGCAAGCCGAATACGTCACTACCCATTTTAAAGCCGCACGATGTGCGGTTTTAATTTTTTCAGACTTTCAGACTTCGGACTTTCAGACTTTTTGGTGTTTTTTATGTTCATGAGGAGGGAAGATGGCAGAGTAGAGTGAAAAGGATGAATTAAATGTTAAATTATTTAATACTTATATATAATATATATTATATATAAGTATTCTATTCGTTTTTGCAAATTGAAAATAGCAAAAAGTCCGAAAGTCTGAAGTCCGAAAGTCCGATTTTGCCCCTCCGGCGGGTCCGGAACCTACTACTACCTGGCGGGCCGCTTAGTAGTAGTAAATCGGCCGCTTAGTAGTAGCGGGTTATTTTCGTGCAAAATAGGGGTAAAAAAGGGGTGTCAAAAATGGTGGTTTTTGGCGGTTTTATTTGTATATATCCTATTTTATTCGTACCTTTGCCGTTGCAATAAAGATGCAAGCGCGCGGCATTGGAAGAGCAAAAACTAAATTAACCAATTAACTAACAAACAAACCAAAACTAACTAAAACTAACAAACTAAATTAACTAAATTACTAACAATTAAAACTATTAAAAATTATGGCAGTAGAGAAAATTGCATTGGGTATTAACCTTCGTAAGAACAAGATTAGCACGAACGCGGGCTACGGAAAGTACTACCCTGAGGTAGACACGCAGAAGACCCTTTCGTTGCGCGGTTTCGCACAGCACATGGTGGATCATGGCAGCATCTACGGGCGTTCGATCGTCGAGGGTGTGCTGCTCCAGATTACCGACTGTCTGCCCGAACTGGTGGCGCAGGGTGTGCCCGTTCAGCTGGGTTCGCTGGGTACCTTCTACCCCACCGCCGAGGTGGCCAAGGATGCCGCAGTGTTGAACATC